>Ga0310697_10005346_pt1 | contig 12435 bp, 8 predicted proteins | sample 172DNAGHGlowgp2_FD_203883 | JGI IMG/M metagenome (GOLD analysis project Ga0310697, IMG submission 203883) | Sheep rumen microbial communities from Palmerston North, Manawatu-Wanganui, New Zealand - 1728 DNA GHGlow gp2 (v2) (version 2) | ecosystem: Host-associated > Mammals > Digestive system >... | reverse complement strand
CATTGCCTTGTTAAGTCTGGTGAAGAGATAACCTCTGAATACGACCTCTTCCATGACAGGTACGAGGAACGAATTTGTGATAAGACCGAGAATGAGTGACGATGAGGTTACGTTTGCCATGCCGTTATCAAGGTTGTTCAGCATTGCTTCAGGGATTGGGAGCAAGCTCATGATGAGGTTCAGGAAGAACATTCCGCCGACTGCGCCGATGATAGTAAGTACTATCTGCTTAGGGGAGACTTTCTTTATGTCTGTCTCTTTGGCGAGGCTTGTCTTCTTGACCTTTTCGATGATGAAGTAAGTAAGGAGAACGAGGACTGATGTTATGAGGAGTCCTATTACGGTTGCGGTTCCTGTGCCTTCCTGAATTGCCGCCATTGCTTCCTCGTAGGGGACTCCGGCCATACCATACTTTCTGGCTTCAAAGTAGCCGTAGATGAACTGCGATGCATATACAATGAGATTCAGCGGGATGAAATAGACTGCGAAATACGCGAGAGCCTTTAAGATCTGAATAATTACTTTTTTCATTTTTATAACTGTTCCTTTCGCCGTTGCTTTCGTTTTAACTGCGGTGATTATAGCAAGGGGGAGCGCCAGGTCCCGCCTTCTGTTGTGAACAGCGTTTTTTGTGTCGTGAATGGTATATACCTCGCGAAAACCGTCTGTTATATTTGTTGTATAATCCATACCAAATCCAGCAATAAAGGAGCACCGGACTGCCGTGCGAATCGCTATCTGTGACGACGAAGAGAAATACAGGATCCAGCTTAAGACTATCCTTGATAAACTGCTCATCAATACCGATGACGACATAGAGACATTCTCGGACGGCAATATACTTGCCGATAAATTTCAGAAGGAGCCCTTCGATCTGGTGTTTCTTGATATCGAGATGCCTGCCGTTGACGGTATCACGCTCGCGAAAAAACTCAGGGCATACTCTGAAAAGGTCTTCATAGTATTCCTGACCGGCCACGTCGAATATGCGATCGAAGGCTATGAGGTGAACGCGCTAAGGTATCTTACGAAGCCTGTCGATATCGATAAGCTCAAGGACGTCCTAAACTTTGTCAGGGAGAAGCTCGGCAGCACCCGCCAGATCATGATCAAAGAGGACGGCGAGGAGATCGTCATCAATGTCAGCGATGTCGTCTATATCGAGTCAATGAACCAGAATGTCCGGATAGTGACAACAAAGGGCGAGCATATCATCAGGTACAACATCGGTGATTTTGAGGAGCAGCTCAAGGATGACGGCTTCTTCAGGAGCCACAGAGGATATCTTATCTCACTTTCCAAAGTGAAAAGACTGATAAAGACCGATGTCGTTTTGGACGGCGGCGCGGGGGAGGTGGTCCTCCCGGTAAGCCGCAGCAATATTAAGCCCCTGAAGGACGCGCTTTATTCTTATGTGGAAGGGACGGCCTTCTGACATGGATGATGTTATGGCAATGATCAGTCTGTTATTCACCACGCTGTCTTACGTGTTCATCATGTATCTGGTGGTCATGGTCTCTTACGTGTTTCTCGGAAGGAATGTGAGGCTTACGCGCGGACACTATCTGGCCTCACTCGGCATTCCGATCCTCTTTATTGCCGCTAATGTCGTGGTAAACATCATATTTCCTGACGGTGCGGATCAGGACCTTTTGATAATCATCAACCAGGGCATAAGTATTCTCGGAGTGGTTTACTGCTTTGCTTTCTATCTGTTCGTTTTCAAGGAAAAGCGTTTCTTCAGGGCAGTGGAAGCAACCGTATGCTATTACCTGGTCTTAGGGTATGTCTCGACTCTCACCGAAGAAACCGCTGTATATTTAACCGGAGGTACCGATGAGGTCTATAATGAGCTCTTCTATTCCAGCTACGCGGATGGTACTGTCTGGTTATGGATAAACGCTTTTACGTTTGTTCTGAACTTTGCTATTTGGGCTGTGGTCTTCTTCGGGTTTTACAGAAAACGGAAACAGTTCATCATCAGCATCCCGTACAGGATCCTGTTCGTTGTTTGGGCATTCCTCTTTACCGTTATCCCGTATGTCCCAGCAGCTATCCCTTCGGAGGATTACTCCTTTGTGGAACGATATACCGTTATGAGCTTCATGTTCGGTCTGGGAACCCTGCTCCTTGGTCTCGTCGTGCCGATCGCCGTCATTGTCCTGACGACCGAGAGGACTCTCGCCGAGAAGAACAAGTATCAGGAGACTTACCTGATGGCCGAGCTCGATTACATCGAGCAGTATAAGCGCAAACAGACAGAGACAAGAGCTTTCAGGCACGACATCGTAAACAATCTGTCCATGACGCAGATGATGCTCGAAGAAGGGCACATCGATGAAGCCAAAGCCCACGTCAGCGACATGCTCGGCAATGTCAGGGCCCTCTCGCCGCGCTTTGTCACCGGCGATGAGATGCTCGACCTCATCGTCTCCATGAAGGCTGACAAAATGGAAGAGAAGGGTATATCTTTCACCGCTGACGGCGTCATCGACGGCGGCCTCAAGATCAAACCCATGGACAAGTGCAGCATTTTCGCCAACGCCCTGGACAATGCGATCGAGGCTGCGTCCAAGTGCTTTGGGGAGGACGGGTCAGGTTCTGATAGGTCCGGCGTCGGAGGTTCCGGGGCTGATGATTCCGGCTCTGCAGCTTCAGTAAGTTCCGGTTCAGCGCCCTCCCAATGCCCCATTTCAAATGGTTCCGCGCCTTCCGTCAGCCTGTCCATCAAGCGCACAAAGGCTTTCTTCGTAATAAGGATAACCAACACGGCTTTAGGAAAAGTCGATACCGCAAAACTACTCTCCACATCCGGCTACACGACCAAGAAGGACACCGAACATCACGGATTCGGACTCCTCAACATCCGCACCGCCGTCGAGAACTACAACGGAATGCTCAAAGCCGAATCCGAAGACAACTCATTCTCCCTGTCGATTATGATCCCTAGAGAAGGGTAAGGTGAGTTAACTGACAGTTGAAAAGACACGTGAATTTGCCAACTCAACAAAAAAGAGCATCCGCCCTCACTGCTTATTTTGATTTATAGGACAACCTCGAAAAAGTCCTTCCCCGTTTTGCGGCCAATCGTCTTTATTCATGTTTTATTCCTTCACAGGACCTGTTAGTGTGTCTTCACTATCATTCTGTAAAGGAGGTTCCGCATGAAGAAAGACAAAGATACTATCCGTCAGGAAGATCTCGAGAGAATCAAGCACCTTCGACTTATTGACGATATTTTTATGACGATCTGCTTTGATAACTACATTGAAGGCGCTGAACTTCTCCTTAAAGTGATTCTTGACAGGGACGATCTCAAAGTATCAGAGGTCAGGACGCAGAAAGAACTTAAGAACATCAGTGGAAGGTCAGTCTGGCTCGACATCTATGCAACAGACAGGCAGGGAAACAGATACAACATCGAAGTGCAAAGATCAGACAAAGGTGCCAATCCAAAAAGGGCAAGATATCATTCAGCCATGCTTGATTCAAACATGCTTGATCCGGGAGAAGATTTTTTCGCTCTACGCGAAAACTATGTGATCTTCATAACAGAGAACGATGTACTTGGCATGACTGAGCCCATCTACCACATAGACCGTGTGATACGTGAAGGCAATGTGCAATTCAACGACGGAGAGCATATAATATATGTGAACGGATCAATGAGAACAGGGGATTCCGCTCTTGGCAGGTTGATGAGTGATTTCTACAGCCAGGAAGCAGACAGCATGTACTATAAAGAACTGTCTGACAAGGTCAGACATTACAAGGAATCTGAGGAAGGAGTGAAGACAATGTGTGATACATGGGAAGAGATAAGAAATGAAGGCAAGATCGAAGCCAGCATTGAGCATGCAACGGCAATGCTGAAAGATGGTGCTTTACCAATAGAGAAGATAGCTGAATTCACCGGTCTCTCCATCGAAAAAGTCAGAGAACTTGCCGGGAATAAATCTGCCTGATCTGCTGACATAACAAATCTTTCATGACGGCTCTCTTCGGGGAGCCGTTTTCTTTGCATTGATAACAAAATTGACATGCAGTCCTATTGAAGCTTCAGAATGTCAGGCCGAGGCTGTGCGACCATAAAAACCATTGTAGCTTCAGGATACTGTGCTGAAGTGATACATCCTCAATTGCCATTTCAGCTTCAGGATACTGCGCTGAAGCGGTACAGCCTTAATTATCAGCGAAGGTCACATGTATGGTGACTACTTCGCTGACTGCGGGCCATTTGTAGTGGAAGCCCCAGGCGGAGACACCGGAGGTCGTGATGGCTGTCATTTCGCCGTACTGACGGATGCCTGAGTACATGTCGCCAAAGAGGTTCAGGCCGGAAAACTGCGGGATATTGAAGCCGTGGGTGTGACCGGCCATGACGAGGTCGCAGCCGAGATCGGACATGCGGCTGAAATGCTGCGGACGGTGGGTCAGTACAAGGACAGGCTTGTCCGGGTCGGGACGGCACTCATTAAACAATGCATCGACGGATTTTGCGCCGTGCGTGGGGTCCATGCATCCGATGAGCTGAATGTCATTGCCGATGACCGTTATCTCATCTTCCAGCACGGTCACGCCCATTTCGCGCATCTGCTGCGCAGCCCAGTCATCGACGGAGCTGTCATGGTTGCCGTAGATATAAAATATGCCGTATTCTGGCCGGCGGATCTCACTGAGCACGCGCGAGAGTGCGGCGACGTCGGAACTGCCGGTCGTCTCATCGAACGCGTCGCCTGCGATAAACAGGACGTCGGGATTCGAATTGCCGATCAGGGTTATGAGATCGTCGTATACATGATCGCCTGTGGCAGAACCCGCGTGAATGTCGGAGATAAGGCAGATATTAAGTTCCTTTTCTTCAGAAGACGCGTTCACGGTCACGTCGTAGCGCGTGTCATGCAGTACATCTATGTTGAAGTACCCCGCGAAAAAGACCGCAAGGGAGATGATTATGAACACTATGGAGTGAAAGCGCTTGTCGGTCAGTCTTCCCCTTGCCCAGGGACTGATCTCCTTTCCGGTCCGGTCCATAACGAACATATAGGTCCTGCTGGAGATCATCCTGACAAAGAAGAGGATCGAGAGCAGAGTCATCGTTACATAGTACATGCTGCCAATACGCGCGATCGCGTATCTGACTCCGTCGTAAGGAATGCTCCGGAACACGGTGAACACCATGACAACGGCCGAAAGTCCCACCGCATGCCACACGGTCATTATGGTGATAAAGACCTTATTCCTGAGCCAGGACTCCGGATAGTTGAAAAAGATGAAGACCGTCATGGCGATATAGCCGAGAGCCGCAACGATAAACCAGTGTGAATACATGATGCTTACCTGCCCTCCACCTTGTCAGGTTTATGGCGCACGGCGCGTACCAGTCCCGCGCTGAGGAAGTAAATAAGCTGAATGAGGCTGCTTACGAAGAACACTCCCTGAAGAACGTAAAACCAAACGGGGACGCCCGTCATCAAGACCAGCCTGAACAGGATGGCTCCTGTCACGACAGGCAGCAGACATACCAGGCACACCGAGAGTGCGTCTGCCATTTTGTTCATTTTCTGCCTGCCTGTAACTAAGATCTTACGCATTTTTCCGTTTCACATTCGGGTTTCTGACCAATTATACAATATCGGGACGGGTAAGGTCTGACTAAAGCGTCCTGCCGGTTTTCCAAGAGGAGGGTTAATACCGGCAAAGTTTTCGAACAACTTTTCGAAAACCTGTTCAACAAATGGCCGTGTAACCAAACGGTAATTTCAGATTAATAAACCTAAAACACTGGATTCCTATAATCCGCAGAAAACAGACTTGCTTGAAAGTCAATGAAATAAGGCATTAGGAGCATTTTGCGGGTGAAGAAAGAAGACCTCAGTGACTTAAGCCGCAAGGAACTTGTAGAGTCCCTTTATAACCTGATGAACGAGAACGAGCAGGGTATCAGAAGGATCCCCGTGCCGAAGCAGGTTGCCGAAGAAAGGAAGCGGCTCCGGAAGAGGGCAAGGGTCACGAGAACGATAATAACCACTTTGGGGGCATTGACTGTGGCTGCGGCTATAGCTGTCCTTTTGTCGACTTTTGTTTTCACTGCCATACAGGTGTCGGGCGACAGCATGGAGCCGACGCTGTCGGACGGGGATGTCCTCGTTTTGCTGAACGGGCACGACTATTCAAGCGGCCAGCTCTGCTGCGTTGCGTGGCAGAACAAGCTGCTGATCAAGCGCGTTATTGCTGTCGGAGGCGACAGCATAGAGATAGACCGGGACGGCAATGTTTCCGTGAACGGGGTGGTGCTCGACGAGCCTTATGTGACAAGCAAGAGCCTTGGCGAATGCGACATCGAGTTCCCGTATACGGTCCCTGAAGGGAAGTTTTTCGTGATGGGGGACCAGAGAGCGACTTCGGTGGACAGCAGGAGCACGGCTGTCGGCGCGGTCGGGGCTGACCAGATAGTCGGCAAGGTCTGGTTCAAGGCGTGGCCTTTCGGAGACAAGTGACGGCACAAATAAGGAGCGTACGCATATAAGAAAGCATATAAGAAAAAGGATACATAAGCGGGCGGAATGAACAGGCGGATCGAGAATTACATCTCATGGCTTAACAGGCTGAAAGCGGGCAGGAGACGGATGACATCTCTTGTCATTGCCATGTCCGTCGTTGTATCAGGCAATGTTTTCTGGCTGATGAGGGGCACGGGGACCGCGCTGGCCGGAGACCTTGAGCCTTCATGCGGAATTGAGGACCATGAACACACTGATGCATGCTATATTACCGCTTCTTCCGGGCGCGAAAACGCATCTGACTGGGAACAGACCATCCCTGAGACTACCGGCAACTATGCAGCTGACCTTATAAACTGTGCGGCATCCCAGACCGGTTATTCAGAGCATGAAGACGGTTACACGAGATACGGTGACTGGTACGGCAATGCCACGGCTGACTGGAATGTAATGTTCATATCTTTCGTCATGCACTATTCAGGCATCTCACAGGATCAGATCCCGTACGGTTCAGGGTGCTGGGCATGGCAGGTAAAGCTTGAGGAGGCAGGCCTTCTCACTGACATGTCGGCGCTCCCGTCTCCGGGCGACATACTTCTGACCGATAACGACGGCGACGGAAAATGCGACCGTGCGGGAATAATCGCCGATATTACGGAAGGCATCATCAGCACCATCGAAGGTGACGTTGAAGGCAAGGTCGATGCATGTAAATACAGCATAAGCGATGCGTCGCTCTACGGCTATATCCCTGTTAACACTCTTTTTGCAGATCAGGTCAGCGGAACTGACGAAGGAAAGCCCGAAGAGGCTCCGGCTGAAGAACAATCCCAAGACAAGCCTGACAGTGAGCAGCCTGGCGGAACTGACGAAGAAAAATCATCTGCCGGATTCAGCGGCATGACAGAGTCAGGCATTGAAGTAAATGTTTCCGCACCGGAAGGGGCTTTCCCTGAGGGCGTCACCATGAGCGCCGCAGATGTTGACGATGAAGACATCATCGCGCAGGCAGAGGGCGCCGTAGGTGAAGATAAGGACATAAAAGGAAGCATAGCTGTCGATATCACATTTAAAGATAGTGAGGGCAACGAGATCGAGCCTGCGGAGGGCATTCAGGTCAGTGTAAGCATAAGCATTCCTGAGGACAGACAGCTTGAAGCTGAGGATTTCCGCCTGTTCCACATAAATGAAGAAGGTATAGCGGAAGTCGAGGGAGCACAGGTCTCACAGTCGGAGGCGCAGTTCACATCAGAGAGCTTCTCGATCTTCGTCGTTACGGCAACGGGAGAGAGGGACAAGAACAAAGTCCACGCGTATATCTCGAATGCAAATATGGGAAATCTTTACGATCACAGGGAATGGGACCCTGCCACAGGACAGTACGGAGACTATATCGTTAACGATGCATCGTACCCATATGTTTTGAGAGTCGGTGACGAGATCACACTCACCGGTTACAACGATAATCAAATACCTAAATTCGTTCTTGAAGACAATTACAGCAACGGGCATGAGAACATCACCATAGTCTCTCAGCCTGATGCCACCGGAAATGAAGTCACCTGCGTTCTTAGGGGCGTCGGCTCGACTGCGGAAAACCATACCATAAAAGTAAGGCTTCAGGGAACGGATGAGATCTTCTATGTAAAAGTTGATGAATATAACAAGGGAGATTACTTCCTTGATGGAGATTACTTCCTTGATCTGGATAACACGGCACCATATACGAGAACGGATGGTTCCACCGATGGCATACCGGAATACAAGATCCCGTTCGGCAGCAATGTCAGGATAATTGGAACTCCTTTCCAGGGGGATTTCGGTGACTGGGGAATATTCCTTGATAACAACCAGAATCCGAACGGATGGATAGTATCGACAACCCCGTTCAGTACGCATACGATCGCGGGTGGGGATCTGGAACTAACTTTCACTGCCGATACATTCCATGAGTATTGGGACAATTCACAGATCCTTACAATGCGTGGACCTGATGGTCAGTGGAGAAAAGTAAGGATAACCATAGTTAATGACGGTGTTCTCGACCATGCCGATATCGAGATCGCGGACGGCGGTGTCTATACCAATGTTCAGATAGAGGGCGGTGATAACGGAGAACTTTATAAGACTGTCACGCAGTACCAGTCTTTCGTTCACGATGTGAATTACTCCGAGATATATGACGGTCAGGGTGGAGTTGTCCAGTTCTACGACGGCAACAATAATTACGCGCCCTATGCCGTTTCGCGGTACTTCGGAGGGATCAATCCCGCAACCAATGACTACAACGACTACTGGTCGGATCCGAGATTCGTTCCGGGCAATTCGCAGTTCGAGCTGACATCGAAATATTCATGCCCGCCGGGCAGTCCTTTTAACGAGAATCTCGTGCGCTGGAGCCATAAGAAATACTTCTATCAGGACGTTGAGGGCGCCAGGTTTGACGTTGAGCTTCAGATAATCCCCAAGCACATCCAGAAGTATATATGGGATGCAAGTGCCAACGGCGGAACCGGAGACTGGACACCCGTTCCGGGGACTGATGTCGAATACGATATCCAGTACGATCAGGGTTCGGGTGGCCAGTACAGGACGCGTACCGACGGAGGGGCATGGACGGAATATGTGGATCTTAAGCCCATTGCCCAGGGCGGTATCGTCAATTATAAGAACGAGGTTTTTGATCTCGGCAAGCAGGCGGTCATAGATGCATATAACAAGTGTCCTAATCATTCGGGTCTTGATTTCACGGTTCATCATGACCTTGCGACCATTGAGTTTACCGCAAACAAGGAACTCATCGGAAGGCCTTTGCAGGATAATGAGTTCGAGTTCAGGATCTTCAGCAGCATTGACGATGCTATAGCAGATCCCGCGCCTGCAGGCGTAGCTTCAGCGAAAAACAGTGCTGACGGCAAAGTGGTCTTCGGAAATATCGAATTCGAGAACGTCTCAGGCGAACATACCTACACCTATTACATGAAAGAGATCAGGGGCACTGACGATACCGTCGTTTACGACCCGGTCATCTACAAGATCGTGATAGACGTTAACAAAGTCTATCCGGGTCAGGGACCGGGAGGGACGGATCTCGTGGTTCCGGTCGATATCAGTTCGTTCACACGCCTTAAGACCGGTGGAGACCCCACGGTTGACAGTGACTATCTCACAGCCGATCAGTTCATATTCCAGAACATTACCGATTCTTTCAAGCTTCCCGAGACGGGAGGCATGGGGATCGTTCCACATCTTGCCGCAGGCACCTTACTTGCAGGAGCGGCTCTGTTCCTGCTGGCGGTAAAGCCCTGGCGGCGCAAGGAGGCGGAACGGTAACATCATTTTCCGATTAACAAAAAATACAATCAAACAGGAAAGGAACAAAAACTATGACTAAGACGATCAACAAGGTAATGTCGGTTATCGTTGCGGTGGCAGTAGTGATGATGCTCGGAATGTCGTCACTGGCTGCGGCGAATTACACGATAAGCATTACCAGACCCGCGAATGATAAGGCTTCGCACACCTACAAGGCTTATCAGATCTTTACCGGAGACCTCTATAATAACGGTACTTCGACTACACTCATCAATCTTCAGGCAGGAAGCAATCTTGACCTTGCAGGACTCAAGACACAGCTCGGACTTGCTGCAACGGCAACCGTCGCTGATGTTGTCAACAAACTGAACAATATCTCCGAGGCGGAAGCGGCAAAGAAGATCCAGGCAAGTGTCAAGGAGACACCTGCACCTCTTCAGGCTGTAAGCGGAACAGATCTTACTACCACCATCAGTAATGTGCCCGGTCCCGGCTACTATCTCGTTACGGACACCATCGATAGAACGAGTACTGAACCTGACGGACTTCAGGGCGCGGTCTCCTCATTCATGCTCCAGATCCTGGGCGAGAATACGGCAGTCACAGTAAACGCAAAGACTGATGTTCCCACAATGGACAAGGTCATCGATGAAGGCACAGGCGTTACGGCTAATACGGCAAGCCTCGGTGACAGCGTTCCGTTCAAAATCACATCAAAGGTTCCGGACACATCCAAATACAACAGATACTGGTTCAAGGTATCCGACGTTCTGTGCAAGGGCCTGACATTCAATAACGATCTTGCGATCACTGTCGGCAGCAAGACACTTGTAAAAGATACGGACTATACTCTGACCACGTCCACTGATACCTCGACAGGAAAGACCACGATTGACATCGTGTTCAAGGATTTTAAGCAGTACACAAAGGACAGTGACATCACGATCACTTATTCGGCAACGCTTAATGACGATGCTGACAGGACGAAGACAGGCAACGACAACGTGGCAAAGCTCATCTTCTCCAACGATCCGAATCACACATACACGGGCGACAACCCCAATGACAACACAGTAACGGGTGAGACCCCTGACAAGAGAACCGTTACTTACACGACAGGTATCGCAGTTCAGAAAGTCGACGAGAACGGCCATCCCCTTCCCGGTGCGACTTTCAAGATCACCGGAACCAAGCTTGACAGAGTAGCAACATTTGCCACGACGTTTACTGTCGACAACACGAGTGGCACATACTATAAGCTCAAGGACGGCACTTACACCACGACTCCCGCCGATTCAACGACAGAGTCACTCTACGAATCAACGACCGTCAAGTATAAGAAGACTGAGGGGACAACGTTTGCGGATGCATCTAATTCCGGCACTACCATGACGCTCGAGAAGACGACTGACAGTACGGGCTATGTCTCTTTCGAAGGTCTTGCAGCAGGCACATATACAATAACCGAGGAAGCAGCACCTTCAGGCTATAAGAAGTCAGACAAGGTCTATGAACTCGTTATCGATTCAACACCCACGCTCACAAGCCCCGGCTGGACGATCTCTTACGGCAACGGCGCTTCAGCAGGACTTACGATCGATACGAACAATGTAAACACTGACGGCCCGATCCTCTACACATTTGAGGTTGAGAACGTTAAGGGTCATGATCTCCCCGTTACGGGCGGAATTGGTACAACGGTCTACTATACCGGCGGTTCCGTTCTGCTCCTGGCAGGTGTTACTCTTCTCATCGCGAAAAAGAGAAACGCCAAGACAGAGGAAAAGAGCGCATCTTAAGAGGATAAATGAAGAGCCGTTTGCTGAATCTCCTGATAATCGTATTGCTGGCTGCAGGCGCAGGACTGCTGCTCTATCCCACAGTCAGCGATTATCTGAACAACAGGAGATCGGCATCGGTGATAACCGAATACAACAGGCTTTATGAGAACACCGAAGAGGAGCACAGGCAGGACATGATCCGCAGTGCTGAAGACTACAACAGGCGGCTGTTCGAAGCCAATGCTCCGCTCTATAAGCCCTCACAGGTCACGGGTTATGACGATACTCTTGATCTCACCGGTACGGGCATCATGGGGTACCTGGACATAGACAGGATCGGCGTGGAGATCCCCATCTACCACGGAGTGGATGAGGGAGTGCTCCAGGTCGGGGCAGGACATCTGGAAGGTTCGAGCCTTCCGGTCGGAGGGGAGAATACCCACTGTGTCCTTTCAGGTCACAGAGGGCTTCCGTCCGCAAAGCTCTTCACCGATCTTGATGCACTTGAGCCCGGTGACAGATTTACGATAACCGTTCTGGACCGTGTACTCACGTACGAGGTTGACCAGATAAAGGTGGTCCTTCCCGATGACGCATCGGAACTGGCCATCAAAGAAGGTAAGGATTACTGCACATTGGTCACATGTACTCCTTACGGCATAAATACTCACAGACTCCTTGTCCGTGGAGTGAGAGTAGAGGCAGATACGGACAGAAAGCCTGTATTCATTACGAATGAGGCATTTAAGATCGACAGGACGATAACCGCAACAGTCATCGCGGTGCCGATGTTCATTACCGTGACCATCGTTGCGGTGGCAGCCGAGAGGAGAAGG
>Ga0310697_10005343_pt1 | contig 12440 bp, 13 predicted proteins | sample 172DNAGHGlowgp2_FD_203883 | JGI IMG/M metagenome (GOLD analysis project Ga0310697, IMG submission 203883) | Sheep rumen microbial communities from Palmerston North, Manawatu-Wanganui, New Zealand - 1728 DNA GHGlow gp2 (v2) (version 2) | ecosystem: Host-associated > Mammals > Digestive system >... | reverse complement strand
ATCCGCCGGGGCTGCATATCCCACAATGGCCAGACTGCTGCCAGTTGATAAGATATGAAGGCGTGCCAGCAGCGGATGCTCGGCATACTGTTGCTGTTCTGCGGCCTGCTGTTCACGTTCCATCTCTGCGATGGCGGCATCCAGGGCATCGCCCGTGTTGTTTGTTGCTTCTAATTCTAATAAAGCCTGGCTTTCCATGGCCATCGTTTGGGCACAGGCGGCATCAACCTGCACTAGGCTGGGCATGAGTTCGTCGAGGTCGTAGGTTTCCCAGAACTCCAGTTTTCCTTGTGCGGCAATCATCCGACGGAAGGCTTCTACATCTTTCACGCCTCTCACCCTGATGAGGAAGGCGTGACGGTCGGGCAGTGGCTCAATATTGCAGCGTTCCATGTCGGCATTGTCGAGGCGCACGCGCAGCACGACATCGGTGGTGGCATAGGCTTCGTCCAACGCTGTTTTCAGGGCTTCGACCACCTGTGCGTCAGTGCTTTGCGGTGTGACGGACTCTCTCATTTGCTGTGTGGCGAAGATGGTGGCCAGTGGCTGCCCTGTTGCCTCTTTCCAATGGTGTGCAAAGACATCGATGAAGTTGGCGCGACTCTCTGCGTATCCATGCTCGGCTTGGGTCAGTACAGCCAGGAAGGTGGTGTCGGTCTTTTGGCCAGACAACTGGTAGAGCAGGTCGGAGGCGGCCACCTCTACGATAAATTCCATGTCGCCTTCCTTTTCCATTTCAAAGGGACTGAATTTGTTGTTGCACCCTGTGAAGAGTGTGAGACACAACATGGTCGTCACGATGGTGCCAAGTGCGATGAAAGGATTCTTTTTGTTCATAAACTTATGGTTTGATTGTTGTGTTTCTTGGCTGTAGCCAGCACATGATGGGGTAGTGGTCGCTGGCGTTCATGCGGCTGTCGACCTTGCAGTTGTGGGGGATGAAATGGTCGGAGCACATGATGTGGTCGATGCGGAAGTTGAAACCGTTTTGGTTGAACGACAGGCCCAGTCCGCAGCCCGATTCCACGAAGCAGTCGGTGAGACCCTGTGCCACGGTGTGGCGCACATAGGAGATGGGCGTGTCGTTGAAGTCGCCGCAGACGATGATGGGTTTGCCGGCATGTTCGGCAATGAAGCGGTGGAGCGAGTCGGCCTGTGCGGCACGCTTCACCATGGCCTCGCTCATTTTCTCGAGCAGTACCAGCGCTTCTTCCTTGGCCTCGTCTTGTTCCATGTCGCCCCTGAGTGCCTGTTTGTAGCGCTCGCGGTCGGTGGTCGACAGGTGTGTGCTTTCCAGATGGTTGTTGATGACGATGAGGGTGTCGCCGTTGTCCATCTGCAGATAGAACACGGCCGTGCCGTTGGCCAATGAGCCGTAGTCAATGCGCTGCTTGCGCAGGATGGGCAGTCGGGTGTGTATGCCCACAGCGTTGATGAGGGCGTTGAGCGGGTCCTCTACATGCACGGTGTCGTTGTAGGGATAGAGTTTCTTGAGACTGTCTACCGGACTTTCGCTTTTCCCGCCGTGGTCTTCCTGCAGGCAAACAATGTCGGCATTGATGCGGCGCAGGTAGTTCACCACGGTGTCTACGCCTTTCTCATAGCGGTAGTTGCCGCCATAGCCTGCCACATTATACGATATGATGGTCAGACAACTGTCGGGTACTGCCGATGAGGGGTGCAATGGAATATAGGTACGTATGGGCACGTACGCGAAAACAAAGCCGAGCAGTGGCACCCAGCAGCGTTTCCATCTGACGATAATCATCAGTGCAAACATGATGAGGTTGGCCACGAGGAAGAAGGGGAACGCCAGTCCCAGGCAGGCCATCATAGGATAGTCGTCAGGATGCAGGTGGTCGCTGAATCCTACGCCGATAAGTGCCGCCGCCGTAAAGGCACCGGCACCCGTCAGCATGTTGACGAAGAAGTTCTTGATACTGTCGAACATGTGGCAGAGAGATTAGCGCGACTCATGGCTGGCTTCGAAGAGGCGCTGCTTCTCTTCCTTGGTCAGGCTGTCGTAGCCGCTCTTGCGAATCTTGTCGAGAATCTTGTCGATCTCTTCCTGGCGGGCCTTCTGGCGGGCATTGTATTCCATGTCGTCGGGGCGTGTGGCGGCATAGCCTGTTTGCCCGGAGTATCCGGAATGTCCGGAATAATCTGGTTTCCCGAAATGGCTGGACTGTCCGTGGTTGCCAGGCTTCTTTCCCGTCCATCGGCCAAACATCTGGCTGCCGTTGATGGTGGTGAAGCCTTTGCCCGGGTGCTTGCGCCAATAGAGGATGAGCAGGAAGCCCGATAGCATACCGCCCAGGTGTGCTACGTGGGCCACACCGTCGCCGAGGCCTCCGCGTGCGTTGGACACTGCCGAGAACAGTTCGATGGCTGCATAGATCAGCACGAACCATTTGGCCTTGATGGGCACGGGCAGGGGGAAGATGAAGATGCGCTCGTTGGGAAAGGTCATGCCGAAGGCCAGCAGCACGGCATAGACGGCTCCAGAGGCGCCAATGGTGAGCATGCCGTTCAGATTCTCGCCCCCTCCCCAGGTCAGGATATCGAACAGACCTGTGTCTGGTCGCACGGTCAACACGTAGGTGTAGAATGAAATATACTGTGCTATTTCCTGACAGAAACCGGCGAAGATGCCGCACAGCAGATAATAGAGCAGGAATTTCTTAGGCCCCCACACGTTCTCTATCACACAGCCGAACATCCACAGGGCAAACATATTAAAGAAAAGATGGGTGAACCCACCGTGCATGAACTGGTAGGTGATAAACTGAAGCGGGTTCCAGTCGCTGGCCAGGAAGAAGTGCAGAGCACCGTATTTCTCCATGACCGGACCGAAGAGCAGCGAGGCCAAAAACACTACTATATTGATGATGAGCAGGCTCTTTGTAACAATGGGAATGTTGCGAAACATTTTGTATATTTGCTGTTTTATGATTGATAACCTAATGTTTGTATTTTGGACGCAAAATTACTAAAAATATCTGTTTTCAGGCATAAAAATGGGCTCGAAACCGCTTTTTTTCAAAAAAAAACTCATTTTTTCGCGTTTTTTGTTTGTTTTCTGAATACTTTCGCTTATATTTGCGTCAAATTTCTAAACAACTCTGTATTTTTTACATTAAAAACCTAATTATTTAAGTTATGAACAAGACTGAATTGGTTGAGAAGATTGCACAGGGTGCAGGTCTCTCGAAGGTAGACGCAAAGAAGGCTTTGGACGCTACAGTTGCAGCAATTAAGAACGCTCTTATCGCCGGTGATAAGGTTGCTCTCGTTGGTTTCGGCACATTCGCCGTTAACGAGCGTCCCGCTCGCGAGGGTATCAACCCTGCCACAAAGGCTAAGATTAAGATTGCTGCTAAGAAGGTGGCTAAGTTCAAGGCTGGTGCCGAGTTGGCTGACGCTCTGAACTAATCTTTTCTTCAAAAAAGGTTAAGGCGGCTTCCCTGTGCAGGGAGGCCGCCTTTCGTTTTGCTGTTGTTCGTTTGTTGCGCTTACTTAGGCTGCTTGCCGATATAAGCCAGGATACCGCCGTCCACATAGAGCACGTGGCCGTTGACGGCATCAGAGGCGTGCGATGCGAGGAACACGGCGGGACCGCCCAGTTCCGATGGGTCGAGCCAGCGTCCTGCGGGTGTCTTGGCGCAGATGAATGCGTCGAAGGGATGGCGGCTGCCGTCGGGCTGACGCTCGCGGAGGGGTGCGGTCTGCGGTGTGGCAATATAGCCCGGGCCGATGCCGTTGCACTGGATGTTGTACTCGCCATACTCCGAGCAGATGTTGCGGGTGAGCATCTTCAGGCCACCCTTGGCAGCAGCGTAGGCAGAGACGGTCTCGCGGCCCAGTTCTGACATCATTGAGCAGATGTTGATGATCTTGCCCTCGCGGCGCTCCATCATCTCGGGAATGACGGCGCTGGAGCAGATGAACGGTCCCACGAGGTCGATGTCGATGACCTGCTGGAACTCCTCGCGCTTCATCTCGTGCATGGGTATGCGCTTGATGATGCCGGCATTGTTTACCAGGATGTCGATCTGACCCACCTCCTGATGTATCTTCTCTACCAGTTCGGCCACAGCCTTCTCGTCGGTCACATCGCAGATGTAGCCCTTCACGTTTTCGATGCCGGCCTCCTTGTAGTTCTGCAGTCCGCGCTGCAGTGTCTCCTCGTTGCGGTCGTTGAAGATAATGGTCTTTGCGCCTGCTGCAACGAATGCCTTCGCAATGTTGAAGCCAATGCCGTAAGATGCGCCGGTAATCCATGCGTTCTTACCCTCTAATGAAAACAGATTTTTCATTTAATTCAAAATTTTAAGTTATAAATTACAATTATCTGAGTTATTCTTTTCTGCCTTTATTTTTCGAAGCATCGCAAGGGTGATAGACGTTCCCAATTTGATAAGTTCCTCACAATCACGAAGCAATGACTTGTACAATTTATAATTATTTGAGATCTACGACCTCAAAGAAGTCCTGGTCGCCATAGTCCAGATTCTCGCCCCCCATGCCCCAGATGAATGTATAGTTGTGGGTGGCGGCAGCACTGTGGATGCTCCATTCGGGCGACAAGACGGCCTGCTCGTTGTGCATCCACAGGTGGCGCGTCTCCTGAGGCTCACCCATGAAATGACACACGGCCTGGTCGTCGGGCAGTTCGAAGTAGAAGTAGGCCTCCATGCGGCGGCTGTGGGTGTGTGCCGGCATGGTGTTCCATACCGAGCCAGGTGCCAGTTCGGTCATGCCCATCTGCAACTGACAGGTGGGCAGCACCTGGTTCACCAGCATCTTGTTGATGTTACGTTCGTTCGACATCTCCAGCGAGCCCATGTGGGCCACGATGGCATCACTTTTCGTCACCTTGCGGCACGGATACCCGGTGTGGGCAGTGGCCGAGTTGAAGTAGAACTTGGCCGGGTGGGCGGCATCCTTGCTCTGGAACATCACCTCGTGGTCGCCGGCACCGATATAGAGTGCCTCCTTATAGTCCAGTTCGTAGCAGTCGTCAGCCACGGTCACCATGCCGGCACCCCCGACATTGTATACGCCCACCTCGCGGCGCAGCGTGAAGCACGATGCCTTCAGCGGGTCGATGGCCTCGAGCCACAGCGGCTCACCGGCAGGCATGGCTCCGCCCACCACCATGCGGTCGTACATGGAGTAGACCATATTCACCTCGTTGGCCACAAACAGGTGCTCAACGAGGAAGTCACGGCGCAGACGGGCTGTGTCGTAGTGGCGTGCATCGTCGGGATGAGCCGCGTATCTGATTTCGTAGTTAGTTTTCATTCTTTTTCTTTGATTTGTCTGCCTGCAAAGTTACGAAAAGTCGAGCACAGAACAAAATAAATTAATTTGTTTTTTATGCCGAGACGGAGTTACTTCGCGTTCACAGAGCGCAAAGTTACATTAAATTATACGGATTGCAAAAAAAGAATACTTAAAAATAACAAAAAAACTGTCGGGCGGAAAACAAGAAAAGGACTTGCCACGGGGCAAGTCCTTTCTTCATGATGGTTGGACGACTCGGATTCGAACCGGGAATGACAGAACCAAAACCTGTAGTGTTACCATTACACCATCGTCCAATCGCAGTTTTGCGGCTGCAAAGGTAGGAAATATTTGGCAATTGGCCAAATTTTTCCTGCCTTTTCTTATTTTACCGTGATGAGGTAGTAGTTCTTCTTGCCCTTTTGAGCCAGCAGATATTTGCCGTCGATGAGGTCGTCGGCGGTGATGGCACGGTTCTGGTCGGTGAGTTTCTCTTTGTTGAGTGAGACACCGCCGCCCTGCACCATCTTGCGCATCTCACCCTTCGAGGGGAACACGGGGGCTGCGGTGGTGAAGAGTTCAATGGCGGGCTGGCCGAGGAGGTCTTTGGAAATCTCATATTTCTCTACACCGTCGAACACATCGAGGAAGGTCTGCTCGTCGAGTTTCTCGAGGGCCTCCTTGGTCGACTTGCCGAAGAGAATGTTTGAAGCCTCGATGGCCATGTCGAGGTCGGCCTGCGAGTGTACCAACACGGTGACCTCCTGAGCCAGGCGCTTCTGCAGCACGCGGCGGCCGGGGTCCTGCTTGTGCTCCTCGATGAGGGCATCGATGGTCTCCTTGTCCAAAGAGGTGAAAATCTTGATGTAGCGCTCAGCATCGTCGTCGCTCACGTTGAGCCAGAACTGATAGAAGCGGTAGGGTGTGGTGCGCTTGGGGTCGAGCCAGATGTTGCCGCTCTCGGTCTTGCCGAACTTCTTGCCGTCGCTCTTGGTGATGAGCGGGCAGGTGAGGGCGAAGGTCTCCACATCGTTGCCCAGTGTGCGGCGGATCAGTTCGGTGCCGGTGGTCATGTTGCCCCACTGGTCGTTGCCGCCCAACTGCAGTTTCACGCCCTTGTGCTGGTAGAGGTAGAGGAAGTCGTAGCCCTGCAGCAGTTGGTAGGTGAACTCGGTGAACGACAGGCCGTCGCGTGCCGTGCCGTTCAGTCGCTGCTGCACGCTCTCCTTGGCCATCATATAGTTCACGGTGATGTGCTTGCCCACCTCGCGAGCGAAGTCGAGGAACGTGAAGTCCTTCATCCAGTCGTAGTTGTTCACCATCTCGGCAGCGTTCTCTTCCTTGCTTTCAAAGTCGAGGAACTTGGCTACCTGGGCCTTGATGCACTCCTGATTGTGGCGCAGGGTCTCGTCGTTCAGCAGGTTGCGCTCCTGCGATTTGCCAGAGGGGTCGCCAATCATGCCAGTGGCACCGCCCACGAGGATGATGGGCTTATGGCCGCAGCGCTGCAGGTGGCGCAGCATCATGATGCCGCAGAGATGTCCGATGTGCAGTGAGTCGGCCGTGGGGTCGGTGCCCAGATAGGCTGTAACCATCTCCTTCTGCAGGAGTTCTTCCGTGCCTGGCATGATCTGTGCCAGCATTCCGCGCCAGCGGAGTTCTTCTACAAAATTCTTTTTCATATTATATTCTGTTTCGTTTTAATCTCTCGTTATGATGATATGTCGATATTGGCTTTTCGTTTCTACGGCACGGGGTCGTAGCCGGAGCCCCCCCAGGGGTTGCATCTAAGTATTCGCCAGATGGCCAGCCCCAGTCCTTTAATGGGCCCGTGCTTGATGATGGCCTCCTTGGCGTATTGCGAGCAGGTGGGCGTGAAGCGGCAGGCAGGTGGCGTGAAGGGACTGATGCACCGCTGATAGAAGATGATAGGTGTGAGCAGTAGCCACTTCAGCACCAGGACAATCCATTTCCAGACGGTTCTCATAGTTTACGTGCGATGCGTTGCAGTAGGTTTTTCACGCAGTTGTCAATCTGTGGCGATGGCTGCAGTTGATCGGTGAGCCAGATGAAGGCGATGTCTACGGCCTGTTGGCTGCCAATGGTGTCGGCGAGCAGTTGCTTATGGTGGCGGTAGGCTTCGCGTATCTGCCGCTTCGTCCTGTTGCGGTCTACGGCATGGTGTAGCCGTTTCTTTGGTACGCTGATGAGTATTTGTACGGGCTGTTGCCCTTCCTGTCGTTCCTTTATGATATAGACGGTTCTTAACGGGAACGCAGCCATTGACTGGCTGCGATGACTGCCGAAGAGTTCGTCTATTTGTTTCTGGCTGACTATTCGCTCGGCTTTCCTGAATGAAAGCGGATCAGTTTTCATCCTGCATTAAAAGATAGTGCTGCAGTGCGCTTGTCATGGAGGGATACTTGTCGGTAGGTGCTTCCAGGTCAAGACGCAGGCCGGCATCGGTCACAGCCTTTGCCGTGGCAGGTCCGAAGGTGCCAATGGCAATCTTCTCCTGATTGAAGTCGGGGAAGTTCTTGGTGAGCGACTCAATGCCCGAAGGGCTGAAGAAGATGAGCATGTCGTAGTCGAACGACTTGATTTCCTCTTCGGTGAAGTCGTTGCTCACGGTCTTATACATGACGCACTCCTGATGCTGCAGTTTCTTGGAGTCGAGCAGGCGGGTGATAGAGTCGTTGTGCACATCGCTCATGGGCACCAGGTATTTTTCGGTCTTGTGCTTCACCATGGTGGGCAGCAGGTCGTCAACGCGCCCTGTGTTTCCGAAGAACACCTTGCGTTTGCGGTATTGCACATATTTCTGGATATAGAGTGCGATGGTCTCGGTGACACAGAAGTATTTCATGTCTTCGGGTATGATGACGCGCAGTTCCTTAGCCAGAGTAAAGAAATGGTCAATGGCATGGCGCGAGGTAAACACAACGGCAGTATAGTCGAGAATGTTTATCTTTTGTGTGCGGAATTCCCGTGCCGAAATACCTTCGACCTTAATGAATGGGCGGAAGACAAGTTCCACGCCAAAACGCTCGGCAATGTCATAGTATGGCGACTTCTCGCTTGAAGGTTTAGGTTGTGAAACCAGAATCTTTTTTATCATCTCTATGTCCTAAAAATTTATTTTCAAAAAATCTATTGTCATCAGCCAAATGCCAGCAAAAGCGAGCAAGGGTGTGATTTCGAGGGCACAAAAGTACAAAAAAGTTTGTAAATAATTTCTGTTTTGTTTAAAAAAGATGCTCCAATCACTGTAAAATGTTATGATTTTGTTCAAAAAGAGCACAAAACATAAGCAAATGAATACTTTTTCTACAGTAAAATTGAAATAAGTGAGGAGCAAGGCAATGGGCAGGATGAGGACTCCCTGACAGGTGGCGATGAAGAGTTGCACCTTCCAGTATTGTAAATTTTTCTTACCACCGAAGAAGGTGATGTTGACGATGGCGGCGATGGTCCATTTCGCGATATAGTAGGTCATAAACATGGCCAGCATGATTGCAATGAGCAGGTAGTCGTTGACAATGATGAACCTGGGTGCGATGAACTCTTTTGCAATGTCGTATGAGATGATGGCCATGAGCAGACATGTAATGGCGGTCATGAGCAGTTGCAGCCTTAGTTCGGTCGATGTTTCTGTGTTCGACTCGTGGTTGTGTGTCATGAAGAAGATGTGTCTGAACTGCCTGCTGAAGAATCGCTGTGACTTGGCCACGAAGATAAATGTGAAGATGGTGCATGCCATGATGATGGTGGTCAAGGTGCTGTCGGCTCCGATGCTATAGGGTATGGAATCGCCCACGACTCCTATGGAATTGTCCGTGGCCACAGCGGTTGTGGCTTGGTTCCATGTGGAGTCGTGGTCAAGGAAATGGGTGGCCTGCATGGTGCGCAGGTCGAATATTTCCTGTTGTGTGAAAGTGCTGTTAGATGCCAAACTCGCGCTTGATGTCGTCTACACGATCCAGTTTCTCCCAGGTGAAGAGTTCCACATCGATGGTCTTCGTTTCGTGGTAGTGGCTGGTAAATGTCTTCTTCACCACCTCTGACTTGCGGCCCATGTGTCCGTAGGCAGCCGTCTCGAGATACATGGGCTGGCGCAGTTTCAGGGCGCGCTCAATGGCTTTCGGGCGCAGGTCGAAGAGTTTCTCAATCTTCTTGGCAATCTCGCCATCACTCATCTGTACACGTGAGCGGCCATAGGTGTTCACGTAGATGTTCATGGGCTTGGCCACGCCGATGGCATAGGCCACCTGCACCAGCATCTCGTCGGCCACGCCGGCAGCCACCATGTTCTTGGCTATGTGGCGAGCGGCATAGGCAGCCGAGCGGTCCACCTTGCTCGAGTCCTTACCGCTGAAGGCACCACCGCCATGTGCGCCCTTGCCGCCGTAGGTGTCGACGATGATCTTGCGGCCCGTGAGGCCTGTGTCGCCGTGGGGGCCTCCGATGACGAACTTACCCGTGGGATTGACATAGTATTTGATGTCGGGGGTAAAGAGGCTGAGCACCTGCTGTGAGTGTATCTGCTCTTTTACACGCGGGATGAGGATGTTGATGACATCGTCTTTGATGCGGGCCTGCATGCGTTCGTCGGTGTCGAACTCGTCGTGCTGTGTCGACACTACGATGGTGTCGATGCGCTGGGGGATACCGTCGTCGCTGTATTCAATGGTCACCTGGCTCTTCGAGTCGGGACGCAGGTAGGTCATCTGCCTGCCCTCCTTGCGGATGTCGGCCAGGGTGCGCATCAGAAGGTGTGCCAGGTCGAGGCTCACGGGCATGTAGTTCTCTGTCTCGGTGGTGGCATAGCCAAACATCATGCCCTGGTCGCCGGCACCCTGGTTGTCTTCGTCGCTGCGGTCAACGCCTTGGTTGATGTCGGCACTCTGCTCGTGGATGGCGGTGAGGATGCCGCATGAGTTGCCGTCGAACTGGTATTCGGCCTTGGTATAGCCAATTTTCTTGATGGTATTGCGGGCAATGGTCTGCAGGTCGATGTACACATCGCTGCGCACCTCGCCCATGATGACTACCTGTCCGGTGGTGACGAAACTCTCGCAGGCCACGCGTGCATGGTCGTCGTAGGCCAGGAACTGGTCGAGGATGGCGTCGCTTATCTGGTCGGCCACTTTGTCGGGATGTCCTTCCGACACTGATTCTGATGAAAATAGATATGCCATATGAAAATCTTCTTTTGGTTTTGAGGGTGCAAAGTTACGCTTTTTTTCTGAGTAACTACTCAGTTATATGAAACAAACTTCTTCCAAAAGACAAAAATCTTTAAAAAAGGGGACAAAAATATTCTTTATCTATCGTTTTTTGATGATTTTCGTAGTCTGTGCGAGATGAGATATTACTCTTTATATCTTTATGGCAGGCAACTTTTATGGCCGCGGCCTTTGCCATGTCGGATAAAATAATTAATTTTGCCGCCGCAAAAACGCTGTCTTGCTATGCAGAAGTTGAAAATAAGAGTAAGAGAAGACTTGAAAGGCAACATGCCGCTCTGGCATTTCCTGGCATCGCTGCCTGCGGCTTTTGAACATATAGGCACAGAAATCCATCGCGGCCGCAATGTCCTGAAGATCATTGATGCCAAGGGTCTGGGCCTTGATGTGCCGCAGATCATGGTGAAGCGCTATCACGGTCTGTTCTGGTTTCAGAAACTGGATTATACTTATTTTCGCACGCCCAAGTGCCGTAATGCCTTCGACAACACCGCCGAACTGCGCCGTCGCGGCTTCGAGGCAGCCCGTGAACTGGCTGTCGTCGAGGTGTGGAACCACGGTCTCTACCAGTATGCCTTTTTTGTGAGCGAGGTGGCGGTAGGTGCAAGACTTGACGATTTGGTGCTAACACTTCAAGAATCTGGCCGCAAGGATGAGGTAAAAGGCTTGATACATCAGTTTGCCGGTCATTTGAAATCGTTGCATGAGCATGGCATCTTCTTTAACGACATGAACTGCGGCAACGTTATCTGTCGTCAGGATGAGCCAAATGGGCAGTGGCGCTTTTGCTTTGTAGACACCAACAGGGCTAAGATGATGGCACCAGATCAGCCGCTCGATCTTAAGGTTGTGTTGAAAGATATCTTGCTGATGAATCCCAAGATAGGCACGGTGGAGTTATTTCAGGAAGAATACCTGAAACAGCGCGGACTCTATACCCCACAATTGGCATCAGAGGTTCGTGAGATTCAGCGCACACGCTACGAAAAGAAGAAACACAGACTGAAGAAATTCTTCAAGCGTTATAAGAGGAAATATTATCAGTGGCTGGGAAACTGAGTGGTTAAGGTAGTTTCTTGAGTCCGTTCTTGCAGATATATTCACCGCGTTGTTTCTTGGCCTCGCCTATAGCCTTGTTTTCCGACTGGTCGGTCCATCCTTTCTTATGCCAGAGATGGTATTGCACGGCCATGTTGCGAAGGGAGAAGAGGTTATAGCCAGCCATGCGGAAACGCCACAGCAGGTCGGCATCCTCACCGTAGGCCGGAAGTATATAGTCCTCATCAAATCCATTGATGTGTTCTATGGCCTTTCTAGAGAAAGACATGTTGCAGCCCGTGAGGAATGTTAACTTCCGTTTCTTCGGTATGAAACCGAGCAGTCCGTCAGGTGAAAGGAAGATGCCTTCTTCCGGACGCTCCGTACCGCGATGCCACACTAAGGCAGAATAAATAGCAGGCTGCAGAGATTTAATCTTATCAGGACAGTTGATGATACGGTCTGACAGACGCTGGCTCAGCATGGCGCGCTTGCCTGCAAGGATTCTGTTTGGTTCAAAGAAGCGCACATGCATCTCAATGAAACGTGGATGTAGCACACAGTCGCCATCGATGAAGATGAGGTGGTCGGTGCTTGCAGCAAGGATGGCACGGTTCAGGGCGCGGTTCTTGCGCCATCCCTCGTCGGGCTGTGTCAGGTGCTGCCATGGTTGGCCGAAGGTCTGCTCCGAAAGGAACTCGCGCATCTCTTTGCTGTCACCGTCTTCAGAGATAATAATCTCAAACTGTTGCTCGGTTTGATAGCGCAAACTGGCGAGGACACAACTAAGGAAACGTGTGTTCTTATAGACTGAAATGATGAGGGTACAGAGCGGCTTATTCATGATGCAGGAGTTGGTTGTTTATACAT
>Ga0310697_10005342_pt1 | contig 12442 bp, 9 predicted proteins | sample 172DNAGHGlowgp2_FD_203883 | JGI IMG/M metagenome (GOLD analysis project Ga0310697, IMG submission 203883) | Sheep rumen microbial communities from Palmerston North, Manawatu-Wanganui, New Zealand - 1728 DNA GHGlow gp2 (v2) (version 2) | ecosystem: Host-associated > Mammals > Digestive system >... | reverse complement strand
TGGTGCTGGTACGCATGACGAGACACTGAGGTGAGATACACGCTCACTGATCATCACAGCTCCTCATCGCCTCCCCCAGCACAGGGCTACGACGCCACACTGCATACCACCAGCACCATACTGCGCTACGGCACCACACTGCACTGCGGCACCACACTGCGCTGCGCTTGTGTGGTGTTACCTGCACTGCGTGCGTGTCGCCTCTCCGAGGCGAGTAGGGACGGGGCAGCCCGTGCTGGCAGGGTGAGCATCTCGGAGAGATGCGATTGTTGTTTCAGATGATTATGCGCGAACGTCAAAAAAATGTACCTTTGCAGCTTCGAAAAGCCTGAGAGAAAGAGGCAGCAAATGACGAAGAAATTATTCCTTGAGCAGCCCCGGAGGGGCAAGACGCGCGAAGCGCAATTAACCCCACACAAGCGAAGCGCAGTGTGGGGCCAGACAGACGAGCGCAACGCAGCGCAGGACCAGCCGCCAAGTGGGGCACGGGCTCCGCGCAACCGCACGCTGACGGTCAACGCCGAGGAGATCCCCGCACTGGAACCGATAATCAGTGCGCCGGACGACCTGCGCGACGGCTTCCGCGATGACCTGCTCGTCAACGGCGACCTGCGCGACTGCCTCGACCGCATCCCCGACGAACACTTCGACCTCATCCTCCTCGATCCGCCCTACAACCTCGACAAAGACTTCCACGGACGGAAGTTCTCGTCCATGAAACCGGCCGATTACGAGGAATACTTGCGCAGTTGGTTCCCGACGGTGTGCGACAAGCTGAAGCCGACGGGCTCGCTCTATATGTGCGGCGACTGGAAATGCTCCTCCTCTATGCAACGGGTCATCGAGGAGCGGCTTACCATCCTCAACCGCATCACCTGGCAGCGCGAGAAGGGCCGCGGGGCGAAAGGCAACTGGAAGAACAGCATGGAGGACATCTGGTTTGCCGTGAAAGACCCGAAGCGCTACACCTTCAACGTGGACGCCGTCATGATGAAACGCAAGGTGCTGGCCCCGTATCGCGTTGACGGTCAGCCGAAAGACTGGGACGACACCGCCGAGGGCAAGTTCCGCCTCACCCACCCTTCCAACTTCTGGGACGACATCAGCGTGCCCTTCTGGTCGATGCCCGAGAACACCGACCACCCCACGCAGAAGCCCGAGAAGCTCTACGCCAAGCTCATCCTCGCTTCCTCCAACCCCGGCGACCGCATCCTCGACCCCTTCTCCGGCAGCGGCACCGCAGCCGTCGTTGCCAAAAAGCTCAACCGCCGCTTCTGCTGCCTCGAAATCAACCGCGATTACTGCCTCTGGGCCGCCAAACGCCTCCTCCTCGCCGACACCAACCCCACGATACAGGGATACGCCGACGGGATCTTCTGGGAGAGAAATTCAACGAAAATGAAGAATATAGAATGAATAGTAGTAGTATGTTCGACATCTTCCTCCGCTCCGTCTTCATCGACAACATGGTCTTCGCCTACTTCTTGGGCATGTGTTCCTATTTAGCCGTCTCCAAGAATGTGAAGACCGCCTTCGGGTTGGGACTGGCCGTCTGTTTCGTGCTGACCGTCACCGTGCCCGTCAACTACCTGATTGACAAATACCTACTCCGCGAAGGGGCACTCACTTGGTTAAGCGCAAACTTTGCCGACACGGACCTCTCGTTCCTGTCGCTGATCCTCTTCATCGCGGTGATTGCGGGCATCGTGCAGCTGCTGGAGATGGTCTTCGAGCGGTATCTCCCGGCACTGAACATGGCCTTGGGCATCTTCCTGCCGCTGATTGCCGTGAACTGCGCCATCCTCGGCGGCTCACTCTTCATGCAGGAGCGCAACTTCCCCACCGTGGCGCACAGCTTGGCCTACGCGCTCGGCTCCGGCATCGGCTGGCTGTTGGCCATCACCGCCTTCGCCGCCATCCGCGAACGCCTCAAATACGCGAAAATCCCGCCCGCCCTGCAAGGCAACGGCATCGCCTACATCATCACGGGACTGTTGGGGATGGGGTTTATGGCGTTCTTGGGGATGTGATTTGGGAATTGTGATTTGTGATTTGTGATTTGGGACTTATGACTTTTGAATGGACACTTATAGCTGCTGTTGTGATCTTCCTGGCAATCATCTGGTTGCTGGTCGGTATCTTGTTGTTTGCGCGGAAGAAGATGATTCCCGAGGGCTCCGTGAAAATCAAGATCAACGGGAAGAAGGAGATCGAACATGAGCGCGGGTGCACGTTGCTGCAGGCGTTGGCCGATGCGAAGGTGTTTGTGCCGTCGGCGTGCGGCGGGGGCGGTTCCTGCGGCACGTGCCGAGGGAAAGTGCTCGCCGGCGGCGGCGACATCCTGCCCACCGAGCTGGCACACCTCTCCCGCAAGGAGGCCGACGAACACTATCGCCTCTTCTGCCAGGTGAAAGTGCGCGAAGACATGGAGATCGAGATCCCCGAGAGCTTCTTCGGCATCAAGAAGTGGGAGTGCACGGTCGTCTCCAACCGCAACGTGGCCACCTTCATCAAAGAACTGGTACTGCAGCTGCCCGAAGGCGAGGTCATGGACTTCCGGTCCGGCGGCTACATCCAGATCGACATCCCCGCCGGCACCGTCCATTTCGCCGACATGGAGGTGGAAGAGCCCTACCGCGCCGACTGGCAGAAGATGGGGCTTTTCGACCTGAAAATGAAGAACGGAACCCCGACGGTTCGCGCTTATTCGATGGCCAACTACCCGGCGGAGAACGGCATCGTGATGCTCAACGTGCGCATCGCCACCCCACCCTTCAACCGCAAGAAGGGTCGGATGGAGAAGGTCAATCCCGGCGTGGCATCCTCCTATATCTATAGTCTGAAGCCGGGCGACAAAGTCTATGTGTCAGGACCTTACGGTGATTTCTTCGTGGAAGACACCGACCGCGAGATGATGTTCATCGGCGGCGGCGCGGGCATGGCGCCCATGCGCTCGCACATCTTCGACCAGTTCAAAGTGAAACACACGCAACGGAAAACCACCTTCTGGTACGGCGGCCGCTCGCGCAAGGAACTCTTCTACATGGACGAGTTCGAGCGTCTCGCGGCGGAGCACGACAACTTCGCTTTCCACGTCGCCCTCTCCGACGCGCTGCCTGAAGACCACTGGACGGGGCCCACAGGCTTCATCCACAACGTGATTTTCGAGCAGTACCTGAAATCGCACCCCGCCCCCGAGGACATCGAGTACTACATCTGCGGTCCGCCCATGATGCTGCAGGCCGTGCTGAAAATGCTCGACGGTTTGGGCGTTTCCCCCGAAATGGTGCACTACGATGACTTTGGAGGGTGATTCGCCGGCCCAACGATTTGTCGCCAAACAAATTCTCTCATGTTCGCATATTTTTTCTACTTTTGCATCGTCCAAATCCTCAAGGAAATATGTACAGCCGAAATGAGCTCAACGAACAGAACGAGTTATTCCGAAACCTTCTGCGGAGATTGCGGAACTATCTTCCGGCATCCATCGTCATCCTGCTATTCACTCTCATCGCCCTGCTTTTCGCATTCCTCATCGTAATGGGCGGCTGCCGGGGCAGGGAGCACGCGCAGCCGAAACCGCACTGGTTCAAGCACTATGCAAACTACCACGAAAAAGATTACGTACAGTTCATCGAGAACCAGATCACGAACGACCACGATTCGAGCTTGACCGCCCGATCGGCACGCGCATTTTACCATTCCCGCGACTTTCACCCGCTGTGGACACAGAAAGGGCTGCAGGAGGCTCTTGCCGATTCGCTGCTCGCCTGCCTGAGCAACGCCTACCCGCTTCACGGCATCCCCGCCGCATATTTCCACCTTGACAGCCTACAAAACGCCATCGCGCAACTTGTCGGGCACCGCGTACCTGACAACGACTCGCTCTACGCGCACCTCTACCACCTTGAGCGGCTTCTCACCGAGCAGTACCTGCGCTACGCCTGCGCCCTGCGATACGGCGCGGTAGATCCCAAAACCGTGCACGGACGGAAATGGTACTACGAAACACTGCGCCCCGACTCCGCCTTCCTGCACAACACCATCGAGCACATCGGCGAATTCCAGCGCTTCCTGACCAGCCTTTTCCCCGAAACCACAGACTACCAGATCCTCCAAAAAGAGATGGCCCGGCTGCAAGCCTTCCCCGACTCCACCGAAACCGCCGTTCCGGACTTCCGCACACACCAGAACGGACACAGCAAGGACATCGCCCCTTTGTGCACCCGCTTAAAAGAGCTCGGATACCCGATCAACAATTCACATAACACACTGAACGACACCGTTTTGCAAACCCTTAACCAATTCCGTCGGCAAAACGGGCTTCCTGAAAGCGACAGTTTGGACGGGGAGACTATCGAAAAGCTGAATCGACCGATACAATATTATAGGGATGCCGTCTCTGCCAACCTCGAACGACTGCGGTGGCAGCGGAAGCACACCAAGTCAGACGACACGCTCTACATCGCCGTCAACATTCCCGACTACACGATGTGTGTGGTGCAGAAAGACTCCGTGGTGATGCGCAACCGGATATGCTGCGGCCGCACCCAGAATCCCGAAAACGTGCCAAGTCGGCACCGAGACGGCATCATCACCCCTTACAAAGCCGAAACCCCGCTGATGTACAGTCTGATACGCACCCTCGTGCTCAACCCGGAGTGGAACATTCCCTACGACATCATCAAGAACGAATACTACCCCAAACTCGTGCGCAGCAACACGGCGGTGGTGAAGCGCGAGCGCCTCTACATCCGCGACAGCCGCAACGGGCGCTACGTCGTGCCCGACTCCATCAACTGGAGCCGCGTGAGCCAGGGCAACATCCCCTATCGCCTACACCAGACCTCCGGCCGCCACAACGCGCTGGGGCTCTACAAGTTCGTTTTCGCCAACTCCGAATCGGTCTATCTGCACGACACCAACAACAAGGGAGCGTTCAGACGGAGAAAGCGGGCGCTAAGCCACGGATGCGTGCGGGTACAGCATCCCGACAGCGTGGCCGAATGGGTCTATGCCGTCAACAACTTCGACACCAACTACATCGAACAGCTACACATCCTCTCCGGCGCGGAGCCTTCCACCGAGAAGGGCGAGGAGTTCGTGGAGAAAATGCACGAAAAGGACTCCATTTACTATGAAAGCCTCAGCGACTACGACCGCCAGTTCTACCGCAAGCTGCGTCCATCCAGCGTCGCCCTGCGGAAACCCATCCCGCTCTTCATCGAATACTTCACCTGCTTCGTGGGCGAGGATGGAAAGGTTCAATACCGTGACGACGTCTATTACAAGGACGGGAACATACGGTATTTGATGGAACATCCGGAAAGATGAAACGATTTTGGGGTTCCTGTGCATAAATCGGGGACTGCTTTTTTACCACGTCCGGCGCATCAGAAAAAATGTTATCTTTGCCGCCGATTTTTTTCTAACTAAAAAACATATTGTATGGCAACAACTGCTGACTTTAAGAACGGCCTCTGTATCGTTCACAACAACGAGCTTTGGAGCATTGTGGAATTCCTGCACGTGAAACCCGGCAAGGGCAACACTTTCGTCCGCACCAAACTGAAAAACCTCAAGACGGGCAGAGTCCAGGAGTTCCGGTTCGACGCCGGCATCAAAATCGAGCTTGCCCGCGTGGAACGCCGTCCTTACCAATTCCTGTATAAAGAAGGCGAAAACACCTACATCTTCATGCACACCGAGACATACGAGCAGCTTCCCATCGAGAAAGAGCTCATCAACAACCCCGGTCTGCTCAAGGAAGGCCAGGATGTGGAAATCATGTACCACACCGACACCGACACTCCGCTCACTTGCGAGCTTCCGCCGTTCGTGGACCTCGAAGTCATCGAGTCCGATCCGGGCGTGAAGGGCGACACTGCCACCAACTCCCTCAAACGTGCCGTGGTGGAAACCGGAGCCGATGTCTATGTGCCGCTGTTCATCAACGTGGGTGAGAAAATCCGCGTCGATACCCGCACCAACAAATACTCGGAACGCGTCAAAGAATAAGCGCACCGCCGCATGATTCTTCATCAGTCGCTGAGTTTAGACGAACTGATACAACTGATTGGGCATCCCGTCACCATCAAGGGGGAAAACGCCGTGAGGGTGACGGGAATCAATGAGTTGCACTCCGTTCGGGATGGGGATTTGTCGTTCGCCGACAGCGAACGCTACTATGCCCGCGCCCTGCAGAGCGAGGCATCCGTGCTGCTTGTCAACAACGCGGAACTCGAATGCCCAGCCGGGAAAGCCCTCCTCATCTCCGATGACCCGCTGCGCGACTATATCGCCATCGTCAATCATTTCACCCATTTCACACCACAAAGCCCCGCCATCCACCCCAATGCCGTCATCGGCAAAGGCACGATTATTCAGCCGTTAGTCTTCATCGGCGAGAATGTGCGCATCGGCAAAAACTGCCTCATCCACTCCAATGTCAGCATCTATGCCAACACCGTCATCGGCGACAACGTGGTCATCCATTCCAACACCACCATCGGCGCCGACGCCTGCTACTTCCAAAAACGCCCCGACGGATGGCTGAAGTTCACCTCCTGCGGCGACACCCGCATCGGTGACAACGTGGAGATAGGATGCAACTGCTGCATCGACCGCGGTGTGTCGGGCACCACCTACATCGGCGACGGCTGCGTGTTCGACAACCTCGTGCAAGTCGGCCACGACACGCACATCGGCAAACGGGTGCTCCTCGGCTCGCAATGCGGCATCGCCGGTTGCACCTACATCGACGACGACTGCAAAATCTGGGCCAAGGCGGCCGTCAACAAAGACCTCTACATCGCCAAGGGCACCGTCCTGCTGGCCTGCTCCGCCATCGACAAGGACGTGAAGGAGGAGGGACGCACCCTCTTCGGGATGCCTGCCGGAGATGCCACCGCAAAATGGCGCGAGATGGCCATGCTCCGCAAATTGCCGGACCTCTTCCGCGAATTGGAGGAAATCAAAAAGAGACTGCCATAAGCAGGCACTCTTTCGCTATTTCACACACCCACATCCATTCTCCGCGAAATCAGTTCGCGTATTTTAACTAATATTTGTTAATAATATTTATCAGTATTTCCAAATATCTGATTATCAACGCTAAAAAAAATTTCGCAAAACCCTTGACAACAGCGTTTTTCCGTTGTATCTTTGCAGCACTAAAAATACTGTTATGAACGAATACTGCAAATATTTCAGCCCCGTGACCGACGTCACCTTCCGGAAGGTCTTCGGCGAGCACATCGACCTCGCCGCCAGCCTGCTCAACGCCTTCCTCCCCATGGAGGAGGGCCGCACCATCACCGACCTGCGCTACCTCCCGCCCGAACTGATGCCCAACACTCCAACCCGCAAGGACAGCATCGTCGATCTGCACTGCACCGACTCCGCCGGCGCGACCTTCCTGGTCGAGATGCAGCTCAACTGGGAGTCCGACTTCTTCAAGCGCGTCTTCTTCAACGCCTCCAAAGCCTACGTCCGCCAGCTCAACGAGGGGGAACGCTACAAACTCCTGAAGCCCGTCTATTCCCTCAACTTCGTCACCGGAGACCTGCACAAGGGACTCAGCGAATGGTACCACCCTTACCAGTTCGTCCACATCTACCACACCGACCGCGTCTTCGACGGGCTCAAGATCGTCTTCGCCGAGATCGACAAGTACAAGAAGCTGGCCGTGAAGGGCGACTCCAAGAAGGACCTGTGGATGCGCTACTTCACGGAGATGACCGCGGATACGAGGACACCCGCGCCGGAGCTCATCGCCGACCCCGACATCGCCAAGGCCGTCAAATTGCTGGAGGTCATCAACTACAACAAGGCGGAGGAGTACCTCTACGACAGATACTGGGACGGCGTCAGCGTGGAAGCCACCTGGAAGGGTATCGGCCGGGACGAGGGGGAGAAAATAGGCGAGGAACGGGGACTGGAGAAAGGACTGAAGCAAGGACACGAGGAAGGGCTGCAAAAAGGCCTGCAGCAAGGACGCAAGGAAGGGTTGCAGCAAGGTTTGGAACAAGGGCTGCAAAAAGGACGCGATGAAGGGCTGCAAAAAGGGTTGCAGCAAGGACGTGAGGAAGAACGGCGCAACCTTGTCCGAAACCTCTATGCGGCCGGCTTCGACCTCGCAGCCATCGCGAAAGCGACCGGGCTTAACGAAAATGACATCAAGAGATTGCTCGAATGACAGGCAACGCGGGACGAGGACGCGCGTAAACGCCTTTTTTTCGCATTTCAGCGATTTTCATTGTTCATAAAATATAACAGTTTTCTGCTTCGCGAATCGAAAAAAAACGTATTTTCGGCCTTTCTTTTGGCAAAAAACAAGTTTTTCATTTTAAGACAGTTAGAGATTCAAGAAGTAGAAAGATAATGGAAGAAAACGAGATTTTAGACGAGAAGGTTGTACAATACAACATTGAGAATTTGATGAAGACGGCCTACATCGACTATTCGATGTCGGTCATCGTGTCCAGAGCCCTGCCCGACGTGCGCGACGGCCTCAAGCCCGTGCAACGCCGCATCATCTACGCCATGTGGGACATGAACATCACCGAGAGCGGTCCCTACAGAAAGTGCGCCCGTATCGTCGGCGAGGTGCTCGGCAAGTACCACCCGCACGGCGACACGGCCGTCTATGACGCCCTGGTGCGCATGGCCCAGCCCTGGACCCTCCGCTATCCTTTCGTCGATGGACAGGGTAACTTCGGTTCCGTCGATGGCGACAGCCCCGCCGCCATGCGTTACACCGAAGCCCGCCTCCGCCGCTCCTCCGAGGAGATGGTGGCCGATATCGAGAAGGACACGGTTGACATGGCGCTCAACTTCGACGACTCCATCCCCGAACCCACCGTGCTGCCTGCCAAAATCCCCAACCTGATCGTCAACGGCTCCTCCGGCATCGCCGTCGGCATGGCCACCAACATGGCCCCACACAACCTCAGCGAAGTGTGCGACGGCATCTGCGCCTACATCGACAACAACGACATCACCATCGAGGAACTGATGCACACCATCAAGGCCCCCGACTTCCCCTCCGGATGCATCATCTACGGATACAAGGGCGTACAGGATGCCTTCCTCACCGGCCGCGGCCGCATCGTCATGCGCGGGCACGCCGAAATCGAGTCCGAAAAGAACCATAACTGTATCGTCGTCACCACCCTGCCCTACATGGTCAACCCCTCCGACATGATCAGCCACACCGTCGATTTAGTCAAGGAGGGCAAAATCATGGGCATCACCGACGTGCAGAACCTCACCAACAAGCGCAACGGCACCCGCATCATCTACGAGCTCAAGAAAGACGTCGTGCCCGAGGTGGTGCTCAACAAGCTCTACCAGATGACCGCCCTGCAGTCGTCCTTCAGCGTCAACAACGTGGCCCTCGTCAACGGCCGCCCGATGACGCTGAACCTCAAGGACATGATCTCCGAGTATGTGAAGCACCGCCACGAAGTGGTCATCCGCCGCACCCGCTACGACCTCAAGAAGGCCCAGGAGCGCGCCCACATCCTCGAAGGCTTCCTCAAGGCCCTCGACATCATCGACGAAATCATCGCCCTCATCCGCGCCTCGCAGACCGTGCAGGAAGCCCAGCAGGGACTCGTCGAGAAGTGGGGATTCACCGAGATCCAAGCCAAGGCCATCGTCGAGATGCGCCTGCGCCAACTCACCGGCATGGAACGCCAAAAACTGCAGGACGAATACGACGAACTCATGAAACTCATCGCCTACCTCAACGACGTGCTCAACGACGTGAACCTGCGAATGGGCATCATCAAAGATGAACTGCAGGACATCAAGAAGCGCTTCGGCGACGAACGCCGCTCCCCCATCGAATACAGCTCATCCGAATTCCGCGTGGAGGACACCATCGCCGACGAGGAGGTGGTCATCACCATCTCGCACCTCGGCTACATCAAACGCACGCCGTTGGCCGAGTACAAGGTCCAGAATCGCGGCGGCAAGGGGTCCCGGGGCAGCAGCTCCCGCGACGAGGACTTCATCGAGCACCTCTACATGGCCACCAACCACAACTACCTGCTCTTCTTCACTGAACGCGGCAAGTGCTTCTGGATGAGAGTGTTCGAGATTCCGGAAGGCATGAAGACCTCCAAGGGCCGCGCCATCCAGAACCTCCTGCAGATTGAGGAGGGCGACAAGATCACCTCCATCATCAACCTGAAGAGCATCGACGAGCCCGACTTCGTCAACAACCACTATATTATATTATGCACCGAAAAAGGCGTCATCAAGAAGACGTCCATTGAGGCCTACTCGCGCCCGCGCAAGAAAGGCATCATCGCCATCAACGTGCGCGAGGGCGACCGCCTGCTGGCCGCCCGCTTCACCGACGGCAACAGCGACATCATGATGGCCCTGCACTCCGGACGCGCCATCCGCTTCCACGAGAACGAGGAACTCCGCGCCATCGGCCGCACCGCCGCCGGCGTCCGCGGCATCAGCTTAGAGGACGACAACGACCGCGTGGTGGGCATGCTCGCCATCGACAACGACCGCAGCAACATCCTCATCGTCTCTGAAAACGGCTATGGGAAACGCTCCCTCCTGGAGGACTACCGCATCACCCACCGCGGCGGCAAGGGCGTCAGCACCATCAAGATCACCGAGAAGACCGGCAAGCTCATCGCCATCAAGTCCGTGACCGACGACGACGACCTCATGATCATCAACCGCTCCGGCATCGCTATCCGACTGCACGTCGATTCGCTGCGCATCCTCGGCCGCAACACGCAGGGCGTCAAACTGATCGACCTGCGCGGAAAAGACCAAATCGCCGCCGTCTGCGAAGTGCCGCGCCAGGAAGACGAAGAGGAACTCGACGAAAACGGCAATCCGACAGTTCCCGAAAACACTGAAAATTCCGAACAACCCGAACAAAGCTTAAACGACACCCCTGAAAGCGCGTCTGAGAACGTCGAACAGTAACCACCCAATAATCGAGAAACGATGAAAAAAATTCTGCTGCTAACCGCTAACATATTGATTCTGACAAGCCTTCTCGCCCAGAAGCCTTCCCTGACCAAGGCCTACAATGCCTTCTACGACAAGGACTACGACAAGGCCAAAGTGCAAATCGACCTCTGCACCGCTGACGAGAAGCTCGCCACCAAAGCACAGACCTGGCTCTACAAAGGCAACATCGAGTTCCTGCTCGCCAACCGCGAATACAGCGAAAAGCAGAAGAACGAAAGCTACCAGATCCGCTACCCCAACGCCCCAGAGGAGGCCTACGACGCTTTCGAGAAAGCCCTCGCCCTCAACCCGAAGGTAGAGGCCCTCGACATGATGAACGCCTCCGACGCCCTGAAGCAACTCTACCCGTACCTGCTGGTACGCGGCGTGGACCAGCTCATAGCCAAAGACTTTGCCGGCGCGAAGAAGACCCTCGCCAAAGGCATCCAAAGTTACGAGATGGACAAGCCGCAATACCCCATGAACGGCGACCTCTACTACTACTACGCCTACACGCTCGAAAACCTCGGGGAGACCGGAGAGATGATGAAATACTACCGGAAGGCCCTCGACGACGGCTCGAAAAACGCCTACGTCTTCGCCAAGCTCATCGACCACTACAAGCAGACCAACAATCGCGCCGAAGCGGAGAAAACCCTGGCCTCGGCAAAGCAGCAGAACCCCGACGACATGAGCATACGGCTGCTGGAGATTGACTATGCCTACTGGACCGGCGACAGCGTGAAGGCCACGCGCCTCCTCGACCAGATCGACGACCGCTCGCTGAAAACGGAAGACGAGATGGTGAACGTCGCGAACTTCTACATCAAGGAGAAACGGTACGACGCCGCCGAAAGGCTGCTGAGCCGCGCCAACGCCATGTCGCCCAACAACTTCGTCATCCTCTACAACCTCGGCGTCTGCACCTACAACTTCTCCGAATACTACTTCAACCGGCAGAACCAGCTGGCCGTGCAAGGCGGCAGCCAAGCGGACATTGACGCCGCCAAGACACTGTCGGACGAATACCTGCGCGATGCCGCCAACCACTTCGAACAGGCTCGGAAGCTGCAGCCCAACGACGTGAACCTGCTGAACACGCTCCGCGCCATCTACGTGCGCCAGCAATCCCCGAAGGCTGACGAAATCGACGCCCTCATTAAACAACTGGAAAAATAATCAGTCAAATTAATAAATCACTTAAAATCGAGAAAAATGAAAAAATGGATGCTTGTTTTAGTCGCGCTCTTCGTGAGTGTCAGCGCTTTCTCGCAATCTTGCTTGGATGACGTATGGCAATGCTTGAGAAGCAATCAAGTGCCTAAAGCCAAGAAGTTTATGGAGTCCTGCATGGCTTCCAACCCCGACAATGCAGCCGTTTGGCTGATGCAGGCAAACGTCTGCGTGCGGCTCTACGACTACGACTTGGAGCGCTCGAAAAAAGACCCCTCCG
>Ga0310697_10005339_pt1 | contig 12443 bp, 10 predicted proteins | sample 172DNAGHGlowgp2_FD_203883 | JGI IMG/M metagenome (GOLD analysis project Ga0310697, IMG submission 203883) | Sheep rumen microbial communities from Palmerston North, Manawatu-Wanganui, New Zealand - 1728 DNA GHGlow gp2 (v2) (version 2) | ecosystem: Host-associated > Mammals > Digestive system >... | reverse complement strand
ATGTTTTTTTACCAGTCTTTATCGCTGTGTTTGACGGTACCCACCTGCATTTTCTTGGTCTGGTCTTTGAGGCTTTGTTTCTCGTTGTTCTTCACAGCTTCCAGCATGCGCTCGGCATCCTGCTTGCGTTGCTCCATGGGGTTGGGACGCTTGTTCTGCTTCTTTTGCTGCTCCTCTTTGCCGTCGCCCTGGGGGTTCTGCTGTTGCTGGTTCTGCTGGTTGTCTTTGTTCTGCTGGTCTTGCTGGTTCTGCTGGTTCTGCTGGTTCTGTTGGTTCTGCTGATTCTGTTGCTGCTGGTCCTTGTTCTGCTGGTCCTGGTTCTGTTGGCTCTGCTGCTGTTGCTGTTGTTGCTGGGCTTGCTGCAGCAGGCGGCGGGCATAGGCCAGGTTGTAGCGTGTGTCGTCGTTCTTGGGGTCGACCTTGAGGGCGTCCTGGTAGCTCTGCACAGCTTGCTGGAACATCTTCATGCCCTGCTGCTGGTCTTCCATGCCGGCCTTGAGGTAGGCGTTGCCTTTGTTGTGGAGCGACTGCCAGCGCTGGTGGTCGGAGAGGTCGGGCAACTGGAGGGCCTGGTCGTAGTGGCGCACAGCCTCGTCGTATTTCTTCTGCCGGTAGAGACTGTTGGCCAGATTGTACTGTCCGCGGTAGTCGAGGCTGTCGCTCTCCAAGGCACGGCGGTAATCCACCTCGGCCTTGTCGTAGCGCTCGTTCTTGTAGTTACGGTTGCCGTCGCGCAACTGGTGGCGGTTGGCCTGGGCCTGAAGCGAATTGAAAATTGAAAGTTGAAAATTGAAAATGACAAGTATGAACAGTATTTTTTTCATTTTGCTTCCTCCTCTTCAAACAGTTTCCATTTACGGTTGCGGCGTTCGAATATCAGCACCTCGGCCAGCAGGCAGAGCAGTCCGGCGGCCAGGGGGTACATGTAGCGGCTCTCGTAGGCGCTGAAGATGGCTTCGCCGAAGTCCTCTTTCTCCAGCCCCTCGATGAACGAGGTGATCTCGCTGAGGCCGCTGGAGGCGTTGCTGGCGCGGACGTACTTGCCGCCTCCGGCGGAGGCTATGTCGCGCAGCATGTCCTCGTTGAGGTGTGTCATAATGATGCTGCCATTGCGGTCGCGCTTGTAGTTGTTGGTGCGTCCACGGGGATTGTACTCGGGGATGGGGGCGCCGTCGGGCAGGCCCATGCCGATGGTGCAGACGCGCACGCCCTGCTTGGCGGCTTCGCGGGCGGCCTCCACGGCGTCGTCCTCGTGGTTCTCGCCGTCGCTGATGACGATGATGGCGCGGCCCTTGTTGACCTCCCACGGGCGGTCGGGGTCGCCGTAACCGAAGGTCTCCATGCCCTTCTCGATGGCGTCGCCGATGGCGGTGCCCTGCGAGGCTATCATGTCGCAGCTCACCTGGTCGAGGAAGAGTTTGGTGGCGCTGTAGTCGTTGGTCAACGGCATCTGGATGAAGCTGGTGCCGGCGTAGATGACCAGGCTCACGCGGTCGCCCGCCAGGGTGGACAGCAGGTTGGAGACCACCTTTTTGCTACGCTCCAGGCGGTTGGGTTGTATGTCTTCGGCCATCATGCTGTTCGATACGTCGAGGCAGATGGCGAGGTCGCTGCCGGAGCGCTTGCCTTTCTCAATCTTGGTGCCGAACTGGGGGTTGGCCAGGGCCACCACCAGCAGGGCCATGCCCAGCAGCAGGAGTCCCGTCTTCACCGCCGGACGCCAGCCCGAGCGGTCGGGTATCAGGCGGCCGAACATCGTCGGGTCGGCCCATTGCTCGAGCCGCCGACGCTGCCGCCAGCCCATCACTCCCCACAGCACTCCTGCCAACGCCACTACGGCCAGCAGCCACAGATATTCTATGTGTTCAAAATGAATCATAACTCAATAACTCTTAACTAACTCTTAACTCTTCATCCATCCCCACTTGACCAGCGCCTCCAGCAGCAACGCCACCACCGCCAGCCACAGCCAGGGCATGTATTCGTCCTTGGTCTGGGCATACTGGGTGACGTCTATCTTGCTTTTCTCCATCTCGTCGATCTGGTTGAAGATTTCCTCCAGGGCCTTTTTGTTGGTGGCGCGGAAGTAGCGTCCATCGTTGGTGGCGTCGGCCATCTGGCGCATCAGGTCCTCGTCTATCTCCACGTCCACGTTCTGGTAGTGCACGCGGCCAAACTGGTCGCGGAAGGGGAAGGGGGCTTTGCCAAGCGAACCCACGCCGATGGTGTAGAGACGAATGTTGTAAAGGGCGGCAATTTCGGCGGCGCTCAGGGGGTCCATGCTGCCCTGGTTGTTGACGCCGTCGGTCAGCAGGATGATGACCTTGCTCTGCGCCTCGCTGTCCTTGATACGGTTGATGGCTGTCGCCAGGCCGTCGCCCAGGGCGGTGCCGTCGCGCATGGTGCCGCTCTTGAGGTTGCCCAGTTGCTTGAGCAGCACCTGGTGGTCGATGGTCAGGGGCACCTGCGTGAAGGCTTCGCCGGCGAAGACCACCAGGCCAATGCGGTCGTTCTTGCGGCCGTTGATGAAGTCGGCGGCCACCCGCTTGGCGGCTTCCAGACGGTTGGGCTTGAAGTCCTCGGCCAGCATCGAGCCCGAGAGGTCCATGGCCATCACAATGTCGATGCCTTCCACTGTCATCTCCTGTCGGCTCAGCTGGCTCTGCGGACGTGCCAGGGCCACCACTATGGCGCCCACGGCCACCACGCGCAGGGCGTAGGGCAGCCAGCGCAGACGCACGCGCAGGGTCTGCTTCACGCCGTCGAAGAGCGATATGTCCGAATGCTGCAGCGCAGCCTCTTGCTTGCGGTAGCGCCAGATGTACCAGCCCACCATCAGCGGCACCAGCACCAGGCCCAGCAGCATCCACGGATGGGCAAAGGTGAGGTTATGCATCCTTGCCCTCCTTTCCTTCGTCGGCGGGGTCGGCGGGCTTCACCTGCTGCCACAGCTCCTTGACAAACTGCACGGCCTCGCTCATCGAGCGGTCGTGCTCGTGCGGCAGGGGTTCGCTCTTGGCGAATTTCACCAGGTCGGCCGTCGTGAAGATTTCTTTCAGCAGGGAAGTTTCAATTTTCAATTTTAAATTTTCAATTTCCTCCACCGTCTCGTCGCTGGTCATCTCGGTGGCGCGGATGCCCGTGGCCTCCTCGATGAAGGTGCGCACGGCATCGGTCAGCTCGGTGTGGTATTCCTTGGTCTTGCCCGACTGCCACATCTGGCTTTGGCGCAACTCCTCCAGGCGGTCGAGGGCGCGCTCCTCGGGGGTGCGGGTGTCGACGGGCACGTTGGCGAACCAGTCGCTCACCTTGCCGCTCTTCCATTTCTTCCAGAACCACCATCCGGCCACTGCCAGCGCGATGACAACCAGTGCCAGCAGCACCCAGCGGAATATCTCCCAGAAGGTGTAGGGCACCTTCTCGATGGGCGCTATGTCGCGTATCTCGGCTGTGGTGGTGTCCACGTCGACGTCCAGCACCGTCAGCTGCAGCGAGTCGTCGGGGCCGAGCTTGACGAAGTGCACGCCAGGCTCGAAACTCGTCAGGGTGGTGAGCTGCAGGTGCTTCGCGGTGTCGAACTCCTGGCCCAGGGCCACGATGCCGTTCTGCGACAGCTGGTCGGTCGAGGGGTAGGTGTGGGCGCGCTGGATGCTCAGCGTCGTCTGGTCGCCCAGCAGAATGGTGTCCTCGCTCAGCCGTGCCACCGCCTGCCCGTGGGCGTGGGAAGACAAGAAAAACAAGAAAGACAAAAGGAATGCCCCTTTTGCACTTGCCGTCATCAATGTCCTCGTTATGTTCATAATTTCAATAACTCCTAACTTTTTAACTCTTAACTCTTAACTCATAACTGCATAGCTGCGCCGTGCCAGCAACCCCTTCAGCGGCTTGACGAAGTCCTCGCCGGTCCAGAGGGTGGCCATGTCGATGCCGTAGTGCTTCATGGTGGTCTCCACCTTGCGCTCGTGCTCGGCATAGCGGGCGTCGGCCATGCGGCGCACCGCCGCCGACCCGGTGTCGATCCACACCGTCCGGCTGCTCTCGGGGTCGTAGAACTTCACCATTCCCAGGTCCATCAGCTCCTTCTCGCGCTTGTCGGCCAGGCGCAGGGCCACCAGGTCGTGCTTGCCGGCTACCAGCTTCAGGGCGTCGGTCCACCCCGTGTCGTAGAAGTCGCTCAGCAGGAACGTCGTGCAACGCTTCTTGATGGCGTTGCTGAAGTAGCGCAGGGCCTCGCCGATGTCGGTGCCGTTGCTTTCGGGACGGTAGGTGATAAGTTCGCGGATGATGCGCAGTATGTGTGTGCGCCCTTTCTTGGGCGGAATGAATTTCTCTATGCGGTCGCTGAAGAGAATCATGCCCACCTTGTCGTTGTTGGCTATGGCGCTGAAGGCCAGCGTGGCGGCAACCTCGGCGGCCAGCTCTTCCTTGAACTGCCCCTGGGTGCCGAAACGGCCGCTGCCGCTGACGTCCACCAGTAGCATCACCGTCAGCTCCCTTTCCTCCTCGAACACCTTCACGTAGGGGTGCGCCAGGCGGGCGGTGACGTTCCAGTCGATGCTGCGCACGTCGTCACCGTACTGGTATTCGCGCACTTCGCTGAACACCATGCCGCGCCCCTTGAAGGCCGAGTGGTACTCGCCGCTGAACATCTGCTGGCTCAGTCCCCGCGCCTTGATCTCTATCTTGCGGACCTTCTTGATTATGGATTCATCCATAACTCTTAACTCCTAACTCTTAACTCTTAACTACAATCAGGGCACCTCCACCTTGTTCAGCACCTCGTTGACCAGCTCCTCGCTGGTGACGTTCTCGGCCTCGGCCTCGTAGGTCAGGCCTATGCGGTGGCGCAGCACGTCCATGGCGATGGCGCGCACGTCCTCGGGGATGACGTATCCGCGTCTCTTCATGAAGGCGTAGGCCTTGGCGGCGGCGGCAAGGTTGATGCTGCCGCGCGGCGACGAGCCGTAGCTGATCATCGGCGCCAGCTTCTCCAGCCCGTACTGCTTGGGGTAGCGCGTGGCGAAGACGATGTCGGTGATGTAGTTCTCAATCTTCTCGTCCATGTACACCTCGCGCACCAGCTCGCGGGCCTTGAGGATGACGTCGGGCTTGAGGATGGCGGCCTGCGGCTGGCTCTCCATGCGCTCGCCGTTGACGGCCTGGTGCAGTATCTGGCGCTCCTCCAGGCGTTTGGGGTAGGAGATGACCACCTTCAGCATGAAGCGGTCCACCTGGGCCTCGGGCAGGGGATAGGTGCCCTCCTGCTCGATGGGGTTCTGCGTGGCCAGCACGAGGAAGGGCTCCTCGAGGCGGTAGGTCTGCTCGCCGATGGTCACCTGGCGCTCCTGCATGGCTTCGAGCAGGGCGCTCTGCACCTTGGCGGGGGCACGATTGATTTCGTCGGCAAGGATGAAGTTGCTGAATATGGGGCCTTTCTTCACTTGGAAGGTCTCGCTCTTCTGGCTGTAGATCATGGTGCCCAGCAGGTCGGCGGGCAGCAGGTCGGGCGTGAACTGGATGCGGCTGAACTTGGCGTCGATGGCCTTGGCAAGGGTGGTGATGGTCAGCGTCTTGGCCAGTCCCGGCACACCCTCCAGCAGCACGTGGCCGTTGCTCAGCAGGCCTATCATCAGGCTCTCCACCATGTGCTTCTGGCCCACAATCTGCTTGCCGACCTCCATGGTCAGCACATCCACAAAGGCGCTCTCGCGTCCGATTCTTTCGTTCAGTTCCTGAATGTTGACAGATTCCATAAGTACAATAATAATCTTTAGTTTTTATGTTTTCTGCCCCTAGTAACTGAAAAAAAAAATATTTATTGCCCTTTTAATATTTTTTATGTTTTCATTATTTCATCCCCTTGCCGTGGCGGCGTCCCCCGCAGGGCGGAGGGGGTGGGGGCGAGCACCTCGCCCGTCTCCGGGTCGACGGTCTCCCCGGCGAACCCGGAAGCTCCGGAAAATCCGGAAATTCCGGAATCTCCGGCAACCCCAACATACGCCGTTTCCGAGCAGCGTCCCTGGGCGTCCTGCACGAAGGCATAGACATGGAGCGCCGGCGTCCCGCCGGCAAAGAAAGCGTCCGGCAGCGCCACGCTCGCCTTCTGCATGCGGCGGTAGACGGCGTTGCTCAGGTAGCCCTGCTCAAGCTCCTCGTTGTAAATCCAAAAGTATACGTTGTCGAAGCTCTGGCAGCTCCGGCGCAGAGGGTTCTTCTTGAACCTGACGTTCAGCACGTTGTCCCCGTCTACCGAGACCTCTGTCATCGCCACGGGCGCCACGGGGCCGCCGCTGACCTGCAGGGCGGCGTAGTCCACCTTCAGGGCCCCGTCCACGTCGCTGAAAGCCTGCTGGTTGGCCTTGACGAAGAGGTTCAGCGTGGTCATGTTCATGTCGTCGGCCGGGAGCTTGAGGCCGATGTTCACGGCCCAGCGCATGCGGCCGGCGAGCTGCACCTCGGCCTTGAACAAGGCGCGGTGCGCCTGCTGCGCCTCGGTGCGCGGGTTATTGACAAAGCGCGACTGCGAGCGCATGTACCACAGTCCCTTCCAGCGGTATCCCACCACCGGGCCGAGCTTACCGTTGAAGCCCCCCAGGAATCCTTCTGTCTGTTTAGCTATAGGCGAAAGTGTTTGATATTAAACGTTTTAAAACGGCGAAATAATTTTCTTTAACGGCGAATTAATCGAATTATTCGAATGCTACGCGGGTCAATTACAGGCGAATTACGCGAATTATTTGCTGCCGCGGGTTGTCGATTGTCCTCTTCTGTAGAGACGCGGCATGCCGCGTCTCTACAGAAGAGGAGGGCAAATGGTTGGTTGATAGAGGTTAAGGTAGTATTTCTAGTTTATTTTCCAGTTATGATAACGTTACCCTCGCTTTATTATTGCTTACTTTTGAAAATTTTCATAAGGAGGGGGTAAGGAGGGGAGTAAGAGAGGAGTAAGAGGGGGTTGCTATTCGGTGCTGGTTTTCAGCGGGGTTGGGTAGGGGAGGAAAGGCGGAAAAATGATGTTGGAGACAAATTTTTTGCAAAGATTTTCAAACATGTAAACCGCTGAACCCCAGCACGGAATCTGAAAAACGACCCGCGGCAGCAAAAATTCGCGTAATTCGCCAGTAATTGACCTGCGCAAGCCCAATTCGTATAATTCGTTTCATTCGCCGTTTCGAAGAGAATCATCCGCCGGGAGAAAAAAAGTTTTCGCCGGGGCTTGGAAATGTCGTGGAAATTGGTTACTTTTGCAGATGTGGATTGTCGGGGCGGTTGTGTGCAACTGTCTGGAATCCATATGTTAATGGTGTTGGTTTTAATAATTAAAACATATTATTTATGGCAAAGATTAACAAACTGATGGGTAAGGATGCCTACGATTGGAAATTCAGCACGGTGGGCGGTGTGACTCGCGTGAACATCGAGACGGGTGCCGATGTGGCGCACCTGAACGAGCTGGACCAGAAGCTGTGGACGGTGCTGAGTTGTCCGGTGAGCGGCTTGGAGTTCGACGAGAAGACGCTGCGTCTGATGGATTCGAACAATGACGGTCGCATCCGCGTGGGCGAGGTGGTTGGTGCGTCGCAGTGGCTCACCAAGGTGCTGAAGGACATGAACTACCTGCTCGAGGGCAAGGACTGCATCGACTTCAGCCAGGTGCAGGCCGACAGCGACGAAGGCAAGGAGGTGCTGGAGAGCGCCAAGCTGATACTGAAGCAGCTGGGTGCCGAGAAGGAGAGCATCTCGCTGGCCGACGTGGCCGAGTACATGGTCGGCTACGAGGAGAAGTGCAAGGCCGAGTATACCGCCGCCAATCCCGACCCCTTCGAGCCGCCCTACGGCGACAAGAGCGACGATGCCGAGGCCGCCGTGAACGCCCTGCGCGCCAAGGTGGCCGACTGGTTCATGCGTTGCAAGCTGGTGCAGTTCGACGAGGAGGCCTCCGGGGTGCTCGACGTGCAGGTGGAGAAGATTGCCTCCATTAGTGCCAACAACCTGGCTGCCAGTACCGCCGAGATTGCCGACTACCCGCTGGCGCGTCCGTCGAAGGAGGCTCTGTTGCCCCTGAACGGCGGCATCAACCCCGCCTGGCAGGGCCAGTTTGCCACGCTGAAGGCGTTGGTGCTGGATGTTGACTTTGCCGGCAAGGAGAGCATCAGCGAGGAGGAGTGGAACGGTGTGCTGGCCAAGGTGGACGCCTACACGGCCTGGAAGGCCGCCGGCGAGACGGCGATGAACGAGGCCGTGGCCGAGCAGCTGAAGGTGCACTCCGCCGCCATCGAGCCCGTGGAGAAGCTGCTGCGCCTCTGCCGCGACTTCTTCAAGCTGCTGCGCAACTTCGTTGTCTTCAAGGACTTCTATAACCGCGCTCCCGGCACCGAGGCCATCTTCCAGGCCGGTGTGCTCTTCGTCGACCAGCGCAGCTGCGAGCTGTGCGTGAAGGTGAGCGACATGCCCAAACACCTGGCCACCGCCGGCAAGAGCGGCCTGTACCTGCTGTACTGCCATTGCGTCAGCAAGGTGCTGGGCAAGGAGATGGACATCGCCGCCGCCGTGACCGACGGCGACATCAAGGAGCTGCACGAGGGCAAGAACGCCGTCTTCTACGACCGTGCCGGCAACGACTGGGATGCCACCATCACCAAGATTATCGACAATCCCATCTCCATCCGCCAGGCTTTCTGGAGCCCCTACCGCAAGTTCGGCAACTGGATTACCGAAAAGATTACCAAAAACGCCCAGGAGAAAGAGGCGAAGCAGTTTGAGAACATGACGGCCAAGGCCGATCAGACGAGCACCAGCCTCACCACCAAACAGGACGAGGTCACCGCCGCTGCCGCCAAGGCCGACGAGAAGAAGGCCCAGGTGTTCGACATAGCCAAGTTCGCCGGTATCTTTGCCGCCATCGGCCTGGCCCTCGGTGCCATCGGCGCCGCATTGGCCACGTTGGGCGGTTTCATCATGGACAAGTGGTACAACATCATCCTGCTCATCGCCGCCGTGGTCATCTTTATCTCCGGCCCGTCGATGCTGCTGGCGTGGCTCAAGCTGCGCAAGCGCAACATCGGCCCGCTGCTGAACGCCAACGGCTGGGCTATCAACTCAGTGGTGAAGATCAACACCACCTTCGGCCAGACGCTCACCTCGATGGCCAAGTTCCCGAAGGTGGTGGGTAAAGACCCGCTGGCCGACAAGAAGATGGCCTGGTGGAAGAAGTGCCTCATCTGGATTGTTGTCCTGGCCGCTTTGTTCGTCGTCGGCTTCCGTCTGGTGGAGCACCGCTGGGTATGGGAGCCTAAGCCCGTTGAGGTGGAAGAGGTGGTGGCCGATGAGGCCGTTGTCGAGGGAATGGTGGGTGATACTATTCTCATGTGGAGACCTAAGGTTGATGAAGACGGCGTGCCTTTGTATGATGAGGATGGAGAACCCATTATGGAAACATACCCCCGGGTCATAATTGAGGAATAATTCTGATGATAAAGAAATCATTCATATTCCCGCTGCTCTTTGCCCCGCTGCCTTTGATGGGGCAGGGGCAGCGGGATGCTTTCTCCACGTACACCATCGGATGGTGGAACGTGGAGAACCTCTTTGATACGCGCGACGACCCGAAAACCAACGACGACGAGTTCACGCCCGAGGGCGAGAAGCACTGGACGCGACGCCGGCTGTCCAACAAGGTGAACGGCTTGTACAAGACGCTGGTGATGATGGACCTGCCGGACGTGGTGGGTCTGGGCGAGGTGGAAAACAAGTTCGTGCTGCGGGAGTTGTGCCAAGGCACACCCTTGGCCAAGGCCCACTACCGCTACGTGCACTATGACTCGCCCGACCGTCGCGGCATCGACGTGGCCCTTATCTACCGTTCGGACCGCTTCACGGTCACCGACTCGCACCCTGTGCATGTGAGCAACAGCGCCGACGGCTTCTACACGAGGGACATCCTCGTGGTGGAGGGCGTTACGGCCGAGGGCGACACGCTGTGTGTGCTGGTGAACCATTGGCCGTCGAAGAGGGGTGGCGAGGAGGCCGACGCGCGGCGGCTGGAGATAGCGCAGAAGCTGCGGACGCTGATGCTCGATCTGAAGAAGAAGCATCCAGAGGCTGCCGTTGTTGCCGTGGGCGACATGAACACCACCGCCGACGAGCCAGCTGTGGCCGACGGCATGGGCTTCGGCGACGACAGCGTCAACGCCGACGGCATACGCAACCTCATCCACCGGTTGCCGAACGACTGGGGCAGTCACAAGTACCAGGGCGAATGGCGATACATCGACCAGGTGTTTCTGTTGGCCGACGCCCCGTGGGAGGTGAAGAAACTGAAGCTGCTGAAATTCGACCACCTGCTGACCGACGACAAGGGCCAGACGGGACAGCGCCCCAAGCGCACGCACCGCGGCCTCCTGTACGAAGGCGGCCTGAGCGACCACCTGCCGTTGCTGCTGAAGCTGGTGTATGCAAAATAATTTTGCTCTTTGCAGAAGTTTGTGTATTTTTGCAAATTGTACAGAAAAGAAAGGAAACAATATAGATATGTATAGGACAAATACTTGTGGCGAGCTGAGACTTGCCAATCTGGGACAGACCGTCACCCTCTGCGGGTGGCTGCAGCGTGGCCGCGACCTCGGCGGCATGACTTTTATCGACCTGCGCGACCGCTACGGCATCACGCAGCTGGCCTTCAACATGGAAACCAATGCCGACCTCTGCGAGAAGGCCCGCAAGCTGGGGCGCGAATATGTGCTTCAGGTGACCGGCAAGGTCATCGAGCGCAGCTCGAAGAACACGAAGATTCCTACGGGAGAGATCGAGATCGAGGTCACGGAGCTGAATGTCCTCAACGAGGCCAAGACGCCTCCCTTCACCATCGAGGACCAGAGCGACGGCGGCGACGACCTGCGCATGAAATACCGCTACCTCGACATCCGTCGCAATCCGGTGCGCAAGAACCTCGAGATGCGCCACCGCATGGCCATGCTGGTGAGAAACTATCTCTCGGATAGAGACTTCCTGGAGATTGAGACCCCCATGCTCATCAAGAGCACGCCCGAGGGTGCCCGCGACTTTGTGGTGCCCAGCCGTATGAATCCCGGCGAGTTCTACGCCCTGCCGCAGAGCCCGCAGCAGTACAAGCAGCTGCTAATGGTGGCCGGCATGGACCGCTACTTCCAGATTGTGCGTTGCTTCCGCGACGAGGACCTGCGCGCCGACCGCCAGCCGGAGTTCACGCAGATTGACTGCGAGATGAGCTTCGTGCATCAGGAGGATGTGCTGAACATGTTCGAAGGCCTGGCCAAACACCTCTTCAAGGAGATGAAGGGCATCGAGTTCGGCCAGTTTCCCCGCATGACCTGGCACGACGCCATGCGCCTCTACGGCAGCGACAAGCCCGACCTGCGCTTCGGCATGGAGTTCAAGGAGGTGACCGATGTGGTCAAAGGCCACGGCTTCGGCCTCTTCGACAACGCCGAGCTGGTTGTAGGCATCGTGGCTGAAGGCTGCGCCGAATATACGCGCAAGCAGCTCGACGCGCTGACCGACTTCGTGAAGCGTCCGCAGGTGGGCGCCGGCGGCATGGTGTATGTCAAATACAACGCCGATGGCTCGTTCAAGAGCTCTGTGGACAAATTCTATGATGCCGAGGCCCTGAAGGCCGTTGCCGACAAGATGGGTGCCAAGCCCGGCGACCTGATGCTGATCCTTTGCGGTCCCGCCATGAAGACGAGGGTGCAGCTCTGCGCCCTGCGTCTGGAGATGGGCACGCAGCTGGGTCTGCGCGACCCGCAGAAGTTCGCCCCCCTGTGGGTGATCGACTTCCCCCTGCTGGAGTGGGACGAGGAGACGCAGCGCTTCTACGCCATGCACCACCCCTTCACGGCTCCCAAGCCCGAGGACGAGGTCCTGCTGGACGACCCGTCGAAGTGGGGCGACATCCGCGCCAACGCCTACGATATCGTCATGAACGGCACCGAGGTGGGCGGCGGCAGCATCCGTATCCACGACCGCACGCTCCAGAACAAGATGTTCCACACCCTGGGCTTCACCGACGAGAGCGCCGCCGCCCAGTTCGGTTTCCTGATGGATGCCTTCACCTATGGTGCTCCGCCACACGCCGGTCTGGCCTTCGGCTTCGACCGCCTGTGCAGCATCTTCGCCGGCGCCGACTCCATCCGCGACTTCATCGCTTTCCCGAAGAACAACGCCGGCCGCGACGTGATGAGCGGCAGCCCCAGCCCCATCGCCCAGGAGCAGCTCGACGAGTTGCAGATCAAGGTTGACCTAAAGGGCTGATATGAAAGCTTTGATACATTCTATGCGTCTCCGCACGCTGCCCCTGTCGTTGGCAGGGGTGGTGTGCGGCGGCCTTTTGGCCATGTTCTTCCGGCCAGATGGCAATACCCTGGAGCTGCTTCTGGTAGCCCTTACGGCTTGTTCGCTGCAAATTC
>Ga0310697_10005338_pt1 | contig 12446 bp, 7 predicted proteins | sample 172DNAGHGlowgp2_FD_203883 | JGI IMG/M metagenome (GOLD analysis project Ga0310697, IMG submission 203883) | Sheep rumen microbial communities from Palmerston North, Manawatu-Wanganui, New Zealand - 1728 DNA GHGlow gp2 (v2) (version 2) | ecosystem: Host-associated > Mammals > Digestive system >... | reverse complement strand
CCATTATTCTCGAGCTGTTTGACAAAAATTTCGTACCTTTGCGCGAAGAAAGGTACACTCTCGCATGCACGTTTAACGGCAGATGTTCCTGTATTCATAAGATTACCTGTTTTGGTTAATTAAAAAACTCTATCTTTATTAACGCAAAAAAACGGGTAATCTTTTTTTCTATGCTGAGAGAGGCTTCCCGTTAGGGATTAGTACAACTTTGCGGTCTTACGACCGCGAAGTTACTCCGTCTCGGAAGAGAAAAACAAGCGGGCTTGTTTTTGCCCTTCTCTCGACTTTCCGTAACTTTGCAGCGCAAAACCAACCAAGACAAGCATGATATTCCTTTTTTCCTGCACAGGCAACACACGTTGGGCAGCCGAACGCATCGCCAAGGCGCTCGGCGAAAGGGTCGTCGACGTGGCGCACGAACTCTACCCCAAGGGCGGCGTGGCCGCGAACGAACAGCCCTACAGCCTCGCCGACGGTGAGACCATCGGCTTCTGCTTCCCCACCCACGGATGGCGACCGGCCCCCGTCATGCGCCAGTTCGTCGAGAGCCGCTTGTCGTTTTCCGCCGACCCTTCTGGCCACTACTGCTGGGCGCTGACCACGGCGGGCGACAGTACGGGGCGCACCATGCGGCGGCTGCAGGCCCTGCTGGCCACCAAGGGGCTGCGGGCGGCCTCCACCTTCTCGCTCATCATGCCCGAAAGTTTTGTGGGCCTGCCCCTGATGGACGTGGACAAGCCTGCTAAAGAGCGGGCCAAGGTGGACGCAGCGAGGCAGGCCATCGACAGCCTCGTCGTGCCTGCCCTGCTGCGGCGCGAGGGCGGACTGGAGGAGCCCCACGCCGGGGCGTGCCCCGACCTGAAGAGCGGGCTGATAGGCTATGCCTTTGAGCATTGGATTGTGGGCGACCGCCACTTCCGCGCCGACGCGGAGCGCTGCGTGGGCTGCGGCAGGTGTGCGGAGCTGTGCCCTGTGGGCAACATACAGGGCGGCAAAAGGCAACAGCCCGTGTGGTTGCACACGGGCCGCTGCGTCAGTTGCTTCGCCTGCTACCACTACTGCCCGCAGCGCGCCATCGAGTATGGCAGGCGCACGAGGGGCAAGGGGCAGTACAAGGGGGAGTTTAGAATTTAGAGTTAAGAATTTAGAGTTGTCGCCTGCGGCGAGTAAGAATTTAGAGTTAAGAGTTGTTCTTCGCAAGGATTTCTAAATTCTAAATTCCTACTCGCCGCAGGCGACAACTCTTAACTCAAAATTCTAAACTCTAAATTTTCACTACGTGAACTGTATGGCCAGCATCGTCAGGTCGTCGCTCTGCTCCGCCTCGCCCACGAAGTCGTGGACGGCCTCCGTCATGCGGCGTATGATGGCCTCGGGCTGGTGTTGCCCGTCGGCCAGGGCCGCTTCGGCCACCTCCAGGGGCCGCTGTTCGCCGAAGAGGGCGTGGTTGGCGTCTTCGGCTTCGGTCAGTCCGTCGGTGTAGAGGAACATGGTGGTGTCGTGGTCGATGTCCACCTCTTGCAGCGTGAACTCCCATCCCTCGACCGCTCCCGCCGGCAGGTTGGTGTCGCAGGGCAGCATCCCCACGCCGCGCCCTATGAGCAGGGGCTTGTCGTGGCCCGCGTTGCTGTAGTGCAGGATGCCCGTCTGCAGGTCGAACACGCCGACGAAGAGCGTGACGAACATCTCCGCCTCGTTGTTCTCGGCTATCGTGTCGTTGAGGGCGGAGAGGATGCGGTGGGGCTGAGACTCGTGGGCCGAGATGTTGCGGAACAGGGCGCGCGTGACGGCCATGACGAGTGAGGCGGGCACGCCCTTGCCGCTGACGTCGCCGATGCAGAAGAAGAGTTTTTCGTCGCGGATGTAGAAGTCGTACAGGTCGCCGCCCACGGCCTTGGCCGGCGCGAGCATGGCGCTGATGTGTACGTCGTGGCGGTGCGACCCCATCTGGAACGTCTTGGGCAGCATGGACATCTGTATGTCGCTGGCTATCTTCAGTTCGCTCTCGATGGACGCCTTTTGTGCGGTCGTCGTCTGCAGTTCCTCCACATATCTGGTGAGCGACTGCTGCATGTTCTCGAACGCGTCGCGCAGCCTTCCCAGTTCGTCGTTGCGCTTCACGGTGGGCAGCCGCGTGGCGAAGTTGCCCTTGGCCACCTCGTCGGCTGTCAGGGCGAAGCGCCACAGCGGCTTGGTGATGCGGCGTATGGTGATGCGGCACACAACGATGGTGACCAACATGCCCATCACCATGAAGAGGGCCACGATGACGGCGAAGGTGTATCCGATGATGTTGACGTGCAGCTTGGGTTCGGCGATGACCATGGTCCACCCCGCGCGGTCCATGGGTGCGTAGAAGACGATGCTCTCACGCCCGTCCACCATCAGTTCGGCGTCGCCGCTCCGGCCCTGTCTCATGTCCGCCAGGACGCGGTCCGCCACGGTGTCCTTCATGTTCTCCAGCGTGTTGAAGAAATTGTCGTCCAGCGAGTGGCGCTTCTTGTCGGGATGCACGATGTATTCGCCCTCGCGTTCGAGGATGAAGAGGTACATCCCTTTGCCCGTTCCGGTGGCGATGAACCTTTCTTCCGCATATTTTCTGTTGATCTCCTCGACGCGTTCCCTGAGCCATTCCAGCGACACGTTGGCCTCGTAGATGCCCACGGGCCGCCCCTGCTTGTCGTGGATGGGCAGCGAGAAGGAGCAGAGTATGTCGCCCGTTCCGGCGTCGTCGTGGTAGGGGTTGCTCCAATAGGGTCCGTTGGCGGCCTTCGCCTTCTTGTACCACGAGGCGTTCAGGTAGTCGTGCTGCTCCGACCCCAGTTGCTTCACCTCGACCTGCGCGCTGTCGCGCCACTCTGCCTGGGGCTCAAACCATCGTCCCTTCCTGGGGAAGACGTTGGGCTCGAAGGCGGCGGTGCAGCTCATCAGGTGGGGGTTCAGCCGCAGTTCGCCGGCCAGGGTGGCGCTGACGCGGTCGGGGTTGTCCAACGAGCGTTCCACCTCAGAGACGTTGTTCTTGGCCGCCACCTCGACGGCGGTCAGCATGTTGGCAACCTTGGCGTCGGTGGCCTCGATGATGCTGGAGTAGAGGTCGAACACCATCACCTCGGTGAAGGCGTAGACCAGCAGCGAGATGACGCCGGTGGTGATAGTCATGAATAACAGCATGACCACCACGATCCAGCCCGTCAGCCGGTTGGTGATGGAGGTCCGTTTCTTCTTCTTGTTCTTTCCCATGGGTAGGATGTGGTCTGGTGTGGCGTGGTTTTGGTGGGTTTATGGGGTGACGATGTTGACGTTTTGGCGCGTCACGCCCTTGCAGTTGGTGAACTCCGCCCCCTGCTGTGCCCTGATCCAGATGTTGCTCAGGTGTATGCCGTCGATGGGTTTCTCGGGCAGTCCGTTGAAGAGCATGGCTCGTCCGGCGTTGCTGCATCTGAGGTTGTTGATGTGTATGTCGCGAAACTCGGGCGTTGTCTCGTCCACGGGGTATGCCTTTTCGGTGTCGGGCTTGTCGCCGTCGGCGCGTTGTTCAGCCACCGACTTTCCTCCGTAGAAGAGGTTGAAGATGATGGCGTCGTTCGCGATGTCGGCCATGGTCACGTTGTCGATGTGTATGCCCTCCACGACGCCGCCTCGTCCGCGTGTGCTCTTGAAGCGCAGCCCCACGTCGGTGCCCACAAACTGGCAGTTCTCCACCTTGATGTTCTTCACGCCGCCGCTCATCTCCGAGCCTACGACGAAGCCCCCGTGTCCGGCGAAGACGGTGCATCCCGACACCACGACGTTCTCGCAGGGGCGCGCGCGCCGCCGCCCGTCGGCGTCCTTGCCGCTCTTGATGCAGATGCCGTCGTCGCCCGCGTCGAAGCGGCTGTTCACGATGAGCGCGCCCCGGCACGACTCCAGGTCGAGCGCGTCGCCGTTTTGGGCATAGTTGGGGTTGCGCACCAGCACGTTGTCGATGATGATGTTCTCGCACATCAGCGGGTGCAGGTTCCAGGCGGGCGAGTTCTGGAAGATGACGCCCTGCAGCAGGACGTTCTTGCATCCCACCAGACTGACCATGACGGGCCTCAGGAATCGGCGTATGCTGTTCCAGTCGTCCTCCGTCTGGAGTCCCTTCGGCACGTTCATGTCGGCCATGCTCTCGCCTTTGGCGTAGCCTTCGCTTGGCACCCAGTAGCCTTTCTTCACCTCCTTGCTGCCGGGGACGCTGAGCAGGCGCTTCCAGTGGGCCTCGGTCACCTTCTGCCGCTTCACCGGTCGCCAGTATTGTCCGTTGCCGTCGATGACGCCCTGGCCCGTGATGCTGATGTTCTCGGCGCCCTCTGCCGACAGGGGCGACTGACACCGGCGGGTGTCCAGTCCCTCGAACGAGGTCTTCAGGATGGGGTAGAGCGTCTCGTCTGCGGCAAACTGTATGATGGCGCCGGGCGCCAGGTGCAGGTCGATGTTCGACTTCAGCACGATGGGTCCTGTGAGCCACACGCCCTGCGGCACCATCAGGTGGCCTCCGCCTTGTGCCGACAGGTGGTCGATGGCCTTGGCGAAAGCCTCGGTGGAGAGGCTCTGGCCCGTGGCGTCGGCCCCGAAGTCTGTCAGAGAGACGCGCCGGCGGGGTATCTCCGGGGCTTGCAGTTCGGCCATCTCAAAGGGCAGGTCGACGAAGTACTGCCCGTAGGTCTTGCCGTCCATGCCCCCACGCTGACCGCCCGGCCCCCTTTGTCCGTTGCGGTCGCGCCGTCCTGCCGGGTCGCGTTGCGGGTTGCCCTGGCCCCATGCGCCGCTTCTGCGGTTGGGGCGTTGCCTGTCTTCTTGTTGGAACTGTTGTGGAGCGTCGTCGGCGGTGTTGCGGGTCTCTTTCGCTTGCAGGTTGGCGGCGAAGGCGCAAAGCACGGCAGCGGCGGTCAAGATGTGCTTCATAGTCGGTTTTTGTTAGATGTTGGTTATATGCATAGTTAATATAGGCGGCTGCAAAGTTACGAAAAGTCGAGAGAAGAACAAAACAAGCTTGCTTGTTTTTTCTTCCGAGACGGAGTAACTTCGCGGTCGCGAGACCGCAAGGTTACGAAAAGTCGAGAGAAGAACAAAACAAGCTTGCTTGTTTTGTTGCATTGCTTTCTCCTCCCCTCCCTGATGGGAGGCGGTTGGACGTGAGTCCCAAATTAGAAAACTTTAACGAAAGTATCCACCTCCAGAATCGCGCCGCCGCGAAAAAATCGCCACATGGCGAAAATGTCGCCCTCTGGCCCACTTCTCCGTAGACCGCTGTGTTCCAGCACCTTTGGTGCTGGAACAATTGTAAATTATAAATTATGAATTACAAGTGTGGCACTTTTGACGGTCAAAAGTCCCACACTCGCGTTCCGACTGCACGACTTTTGCCGCCCATCAGCATGACTTTTGCGCTCAAAAAGTGCCACTTTCGGGCTTCCGTCGGCTTCAACGCGCTTCTCGGGCGTGCGATTTTGCCATGCCGAGATGGCAAAAATGCCTCTCATTTCTCCAGATTGACAGAAAACTCATGCAAAACTTCCGACCCTCGGGCGGTGTACGGCCCCTGGCCCACGATGTGACAGATGGGTGGGAACCAGAGGCCCCGTCTCCGCCTGCCGGCCCGCAGACTTGAGGCCTTCGTGCGGGCGCAGCCCCATCCGCGAGCGGGGGGGAGGGCGTGCCGCTGTGTACGCCCCTTCATTCTGCCCGCCAGGGGCATGAAGACAGGAAAAGCCCCACAGTAGTTCTTCAACGCAACCGTTGCCCAGACTCCCACGCTCGACCTTTGCCTGCTTGGCTCGTCCAAGAAATTCCCCACCTGCCACTATGAAAATTTGGTGGATAAGAAATTAATGTGTACCTTTGCAGCCGATTTATCAAGGGGTGCCCGCAGGTTGCGGGCTGAGATGATACCCTCTAAACCTGATGCGGACAATACCGACGTAGGGATGATAGGACGGAAGAATCGACACCAAGCCCCCTTTTTACGGATTGTTACACAAAAAAACAAAGCAAGAAAAGGGATGAAACACACTTCTCCTCTCGCCGCCACGCTGCTCTGCGTGGCCGCAGCCACACACGCCGAGGTGGCAGACACGCTGAAGAGCGTCACCCTGCAGGACGTGCAGGTCTCCTCCACCCGTGCCACGCGCAAGACGCCCGTGGCCTACACCAACCTGGACAAGGCCGCCATCAAGGCCGCCAACCACGGGCAGGACGTGCCCTACCTGCTCTCGCTCACGCCCAGCGTCACCATGACGAGCGACGCGGGCAACGGCATCGGCTACACCACGCTGCGCATACGCGGCACCGCGCCGGAGCGCATCAACATCACGGCCAACGGCATACCCATGAACGACGCCGAGTCGGCCCAGGTCTACTGGGTCAACATGGGCGACCTGGCCAGCAGCGTGCAGTCGATGCAGATACAGCGCGGCGTGGGCACCTCTACCAACGGGGCCGGCGCCTTCGGCGCCACCGTGAATATGCAGACGGAGAACATCGGAACGCAGCCCACCTTCGGGATGGACCTCAGCGCAGGCTCATACCTCTCGCACAAACAGACGCTGCGCTTCTCCACCGGACTCGTGGCCGACCATTGGGGGCTGCAGGGGCGGCTGTCGAACATCGGGTCGAAGGGATACATCGACCGCGCATCGACCAAACTCAACTCCTATTTCCTGCAAGCCGGCTACTTTGGCGACAACACGGTGGTGAAACTCATCACCTGGAACGGACAGGAGCAGACCTACCACGCATGGGACTACAGTTCCAAATACGAGCAGAGCCTCTACGGGCGCACCTTCAACCCCTGCGGAGCCATGACTTGGGACAACGACAAGTTCTACGACAACCAGACGGACAACTACCACCAGCAGAACTACCAACTGTTGTGGAACCAGCAACTGGCGCGCGACTTGGCGCTGAACGCCGGCCTGCACTACACGCGCGGCGACGGCTACTACGAGCAGTACAAGATTGACGCCAAATGGGCGGACTATGGCCTGTGGACGGCAGACCCCACCGACGTCAAGACCGACGCCAGCGAGCGGACGTACAAGCCCATCGTCAAGGGCGACCTGGTGCGCCAGAAGAAGATGGCCAACGACTTCTATGGCGTCGTGGCCTCACTGCTGTACAACAACAAGAAGGACTTGGAGGCTGTCGTGGGCGGCGGCTGGAACAAATACGACGGCGACCACTTCGGACTGGTCACGTGGCAATCGGTCAACCCCTACCTCTATTATTACCACAAGCCGCTGGACAAGAAGTTGAAGGACGCCGAGGGCCACACGGTCTACGGCGACGTCTACGGCACGACTTCGGCCCCCGGACAGGAGTACTACCGCGACAACGCGCAGAAAACCGACTTCAATGTCTATGGGAAAGTGAACTACACGTTCCTGCCAGGCCTGAATGCTTTCCTCGACCTGCAATACCGCCACATCGGCTACAAGATGCAGGCGCCCATCGACTGGTGGGATGGCGACAGCGACAAGCCGTATGTCATCAACGACACCTACAACTTCTTCAACCCAAAATTCGGACTGAACTACGACATCAACCCCCACCACCGCCTCTATGCCTCGTATGCCATCGCCCACAAAGAGCCGACGCGCAACGACTACCAGAACAACTTCAACAGCGACGAGAACAACTTCCTGCCCATGAAGGCCGAGCGCCTGAACGACCTTGAGGTGGGCTACAAGTACTCCAGCAAGACGTTCTCCGCCGGGGCCAACCTCTACTGGATGGACTACAAGGACCAGTTTGTCCTGACTGGAGCGCTGAACGAGATCGGCGAGGCGGTGGCCGTGAACGTGCCCAAGAGTTATCGCCTCGGCGTGGAACTGGAGGCGGCGTGGAAACCCGTCGACTGGTTCCGCTGGGACGCCAACGCCACGTTCTCAAAGAACCGCGTCAAGGACGCCGTCGTGGCCCTGCAGGAGTACAACCCCACCAGCAACACGTTCGACGTGGTGGGCAATGCAACGGTGGGCGACGCCCACCTGTCGTTCTCGCCCGACATCATTTTCAACAACATTTTCACGTTTGAGTATTGCGGCTTCAAGGCTTCGGTGCAAAGCAAGTACGTTGGCAAGCAATACCTGACCAACTCCGGCTTTGAGGTGATGACCGGATGGGACGAAAACGAGGGCGAGACCGAGGAGGCGATAGTGCTGAAAGCCTTCTTCTACACCAACATCGACTTGTCCTACAACTTCCGCCTGCCACGGCTGGGCCTGAAGGACGCCACAGTGGGCGTGACGCTCTACAACATCTTCTCGTCCAAACACGACACCAACGGATGGGCCGCTCCCATGTACCACAAGGTGGACGGAAAGGTGGTGGCATACAATGGCAGCCACTTCACCGACGGCGCCGTGCGCGACCAGTGGGCGGTGGGCTTCGCGCCCTCGGCTCCGTTCAACGTGATGGGCTACCTGTCAGTCAACTTCTGAAACGCCCAAACACCATAAACTACAAACAGACCACAAACCATGGGCTATGAACTGGACTGGCTCGACCTGCTGACCACGGCGCTCGGCATCGCCTACATCTGGCTGGAATACCGGGCCCACATCGCCCTGTGGGTGGTGGGCGTCGTCATGCCGGCCCTCGACGTCGTCCTCTACTGGCAGCACGGACTCTACGGCGACGCCGGCATGGCCGTCTACTACACCCTGGCCGCACTCTACGGATTTGTGGCATGGCGCTGGGGAAAGAGAGAGGCGAAAGAACTCCCCATCACGCACATGCCCCGCAGACTCTACCTGCCCGCACTCGCCTTCTTCGCCCTGGCCTGGGCCGCCACATATTATATATTGACAAGGTGGACCAACTCCACCATTCCGCTGCTCGACGCCTTCACCAACGCCCTCTCCTTCGTCGGCCTGTGGGCCCTGGCGCGGAAGTATGTGGAGCAGTGGTGGTTCTGGGTCGTGGTGGACGTCGTCTGCTGCGCACTCTATGCACACAAGGGCATCCCCTTCAAGGCGGGGCTCTACGGCCTCTACGTCGGCATCGCCGTCATGGGCTGGAGAAAATGGAAAAGCATGGCCTGCAAATGAGATACGACGCCGTGATACTGGCCAACGGGACGTTCCCCAAGGCCGAACAGCCGCTGCGCATGCTGCGCGAGGCCGCGTTTCTCTGCTGCTGCGACGGGGCGGCTGCCAGGGTGGAGCGCGCCGACTGCGTGGTGGGCGACGGCGACTCGCTGCCGCCCGAACTCAAGGCGCGCCTCGCAGACAGGTTCATACAGGTGGACGAACAGGAGGACAACGACCTGACCAAGGCCACACGCCACTGCCTCGCGCTGGGCTTCAGACGGCTGCTCTACCTCGGCGCCACCGGAGGACGCGAGGACCACACGCTGGGCAACATCGCGCTCATGGTGGAGTACAGGCGGCGCTTCGGCATCGCACCCACGATGATGACCGACCACGGCACCTTCACGCCACACTGCGGCGACGCCGTGCTGCAGTCCTTCGCCGGACAGCAGGTCAGCCTCTTCAACTTCGGCTGCACCGTCTTCGAGGGACGGGGGTTGCGCTACCCTGTCCGGCCCTTCGACAACTGGTGGCAGGGAACGCTCAACGAGGCCACCGGCACAAGCTTCTCCCTGCACGCCGACGGCGACTACCTGGTCTTCCGCTCCTTCCTTGACAAGCAGGGCAGGGGGCCGGCGGACCCGCCCCGGCACACCGCCTACCTCGCGCTGGGCACCAACCAGGGCGACCGCCACGCGCTGCTCCAGCAGGCCATCGGCCTGACGGCGGAGCGCATCGGGACGGTGCTGCGACGCTCGTCGGTCATGGAGACGGAGCCCTGGGGCTTCCGCTCCGAGAACAAGTTCCTGAACATGGCCATCGCCGTGGAGACGTGCCTTTCGCCACGACAGCTCCTGGAGGCCACGCAGGAGATAGAGCGGCGGCTGGGGCGCACGAAAAAGTCGGTGGGAGGCCGCTACAGCGACCGTCCCATCGACATAGACATCTTGCTCTACGACGACCTGCACGTCGACGAGCCAGACCTGAAAATACCGCATCCTCTGATGCACGAGCGCGAGTTCGTGATGCGCCCGTTGGGCGAAATACTGTCCCCTAACGGTTCTTCCTATAGTAGTCGAGCCCCATCTGCACGTTCTTGATGAGGGCGTCGCTGCTGTATGTGGCTCCGGTTCTGCCGTCGATCTGCGCCGTCTGCGCTTTCTTCACCTTCATGCCTTCCCATTGTGGCAGCACTTTCTTCTTTGCCGCGATGAAGTATTTGGGCGTCTCGTCGTTGGGCAGGGCCTCAACGCGTTGTATGATGTCGCCTTTGATGTAGATCTTCACAGGTGTGGGGCTCTGGTATCCCAACACGTCCTTGCCCAGTTCGGTGGTGTTCACGATGTAGGTTGAGCCCTCGCGGGTCATCACCTCGGCTTTCTCGGTGGCGGCGGTCAGCAGCACCAGGGCTGTGGCCACCATCCAAAAGGTCTTATTCTTCATTCTTCTTTTTGTGGTTCTGGTCAGATGTTGGTCTCTGGTGGTTTCTGTAGCTGCGTTTTTTGTTCTTGCTCCTGCTTTCAGAGCGGTGGTAGGACTCCTGCTTGGGGGCCTGTTCAGGCGCGTCGGCCAGCACGAAGTCGAGTTGTCGTCTCTCGACGTTGGCCTTGGCCACGCGGATGCGTATGGGGTCGCCCAACTGGTAGGTCTTGTGGTGGCGGCGTCCACGCAGACAGTAGTTGTCCTCGTCGAAGTCGTAGTAGTCGCCTGTCAAGTCGTGCATCCCCACCATTCCCTCGCAGTGGTTCTCGTCGATTTCGCAGTAGATGCCAAAGCTTTGCACGCCGGAGATGTGCGCGTCAAACTCCTGGCCGACGTAGTCGGACATGAACTCCACCATCTTCATCTTGATGCTCTCGCGCTCGGCCTGCTGGGCCAACTGCTCCATGTCGCTCGAGTGTACGCACTCGTCCTCGAAGTGCTGTTGGTTGGCCGAGCGTCCTCCCTCTTGGTATCGGGTCAGGAGCCTGTGCACCATCGTGTCGGGGTAGCGTCGGATGGGCGAGGTGAAGTGGGTGTAGTAGGGGAAGGCCAGGCCGTAGTGGCCAATGTTGTGGGTGGAGTACTTGGCTTTCATCATCGCTTTCAGGGCCACCATCTGTATGAGGTTCTGCTCCTTCTTGCCTTGGCTTTCCTCCATCAGTCGGTTCATGGCCCGCGAGATGGTGCCCGCTGCGCCGTTGGTCTTCATCTTGTAGCCGAATTTCAGGACAAACTCCCGCAGTTGCTCCAGTTTGGTGGGGTCTGGCTGGTCGTGTATGCGGTAGACGAAAGTCTTGGCCTTCGACGGTTGTTGCTTGTCGGCGGGGTCGCCTTTGCCCGACTTTCTCTTTCCCTGCTTGCCGATGAACTCGGCCACCTGCCTGTTGGCCAGCAGCATGAACTCCTCGATGAGTTGTGTGGCGAGGTTGCTCTTCTTGAAGTAGCACCGCGTAGGATGGCCATTTTCGTCGATGTCGAAATGCATTTCTTCGCGGTCGAACTGCACCGACCCCTCCTTGAAGCGGCGGGCGCGCAGCACCTGCGCCAGTCGCGACAGGGTGGTGAGGGCCACGCGCAGCGCGTCGTTGACGCCCTCGGCGCCGTCCGCCGCGCCTTTGTCCTTGGCCTGTTGGCCCTTGCCCTCGGCCTCAAGGACGGTCTGCACCTCCTCGTAGCAGAAGCGGCGGTCGCTGTTGATGACGGTGTGCCGCAGCCGCCAGTCGCGGATGCGGGCCTCGTCGTCCAGTTGGAACACCACGCTGTAGCACAGTTTGTCTTCATGGGGGCGCAACGAACAGAGCTCGTTGCACAGTCGTTCGGGCAGCATGGGGATGGTGCGGTCGACGAGGTAGACGCTGGTGGCGCGCTGTTCCGCCTCACGGTCCACCGTGTCGTGCTCCTTCACATAGTGGGACACGTCGGCGATGTGCACGCCCACCTCGTAGAGCCCTTGCCCCTCGAGGATGCGGAACGACAGCGCGTCGTCGAAGTCCTTGGCGTCCTTCGGGTCGATGGTGAAGGTCAGCACGCCTCGGAAATCCTCGCGTCCCTCCAGGTCGCGGGCCGTGATGTCGCCCGCAATCATGTCCGCCGCCTGCACCACGCGCTCCGGGTATTTGTAGGGCAAGCCATATTTGGCCAAGATGGCGTGCATCTCCACCGTGTTGTCGCCCTGTTTTCCCAGCACATCCACCACCTCTCCTATGATGGTCTTCTGCTCGGTCGAGGGCCATTGCGTGATCTTCACCACCGCCACGTCGCCGTTCTTGCCACCCTTCAGCTTCTTCTTCGGCACGATGATGTCGTGTACGAAGATGTTGCCTTCTGTCTGGAGGAAGGCGAAGTCGCGCTCGACCACCAGTTTGCCGACGGCCTGGTCCATCTTGTGCGAGAGGATGGCTGTGACGATGG
>Ga0310697_10005337_pt1 | contig 12448 bp, 5 predicted proteins | sample 172DNAGHGlowgp2_FD_203883 | JGI IMG/M metagenome (GOLD analysis project Ga0310697, IMG submission 203883) | Sheep rumen microbial communities from Palmerston North, Manawatu-Wanganui, New Zealand - 1728 DNA GHGlow gp2 (v2) (version 2) | ecosystem: Host-associated > Mammals > Digestive system >... | reverse complement strand
GGCTGAGCATTACGATGTGGTATATGGCTGGCCCGGCGACGACTTCAAGGCCGACAAGCCCAAGCAATGTATTTTTACACGTGAGTTTGGCGAGCTGGTTGACGACTGGTATGCGCATAACAACCTCAACCGTGCCTCACGCTCATGGGGTGAGCGCCCGATGCTGACACAGGCCCTGAGCCTCTATCGTTCGACACAAGAGCTATACCATACCACAGGCCAGTTCATCGGAGGATGCCAGTGGCACCCCTTCGACCACCAGCGAGGCTATCATCCAGACCCCTATTGGGGAGGTATCTATGATGCTTTCCGCCAGAAGAAGACGGCTTTCGGTATGTTTGCTGCTGTGCTACAGCAGCCTACTGAACGACCTCTAGTATTCATTGCTCATGAGATGACGCAGTTCTCAGAGAAGGATGTGACCATCTTCTCGAACTGCGACAGCGTGCGCCTGACTATGTATGATGGCGAGCATTGCTGGACGCTGCCTGTGGAGAAAGGAATGGTGGTGTTCCAGGATGCGTGGGACTTCTTCGAAGCTCGCAACCACAGCTATACGCAGAAGTCGTGGCAGAGCGTAAAAATGGTGGCCGAGGGTATCATCGATGGCAAGGTAGTCTGTCAGGAAGAAAAGATGCCTTCACGCCGTAGCACCAAGCTACGCCTCTATGTGGACGAGATGGGCAAAAAGCTCGTCGCTGACGGTTCCGACTTCGTGGTGGTAATCTGCGAGGTAACTGACGACCTGGGCCACGTGCGTCGCTTAGCTAAGGAAAACATCCACTTCACCATCGAAGGCGAAGGCGAGATCATTGGCGATGCCAGCATCAACGCCAACCCCAGAGCTGTAGAATGGGGCTCAGCTCCCGTACTCGTGCGCTCTACCAAGCAGGCTGGCAAAATCAAGATTAAGGCTGAGGTACAATTCCCTGGCACTCACGCCCCCACCCCAGCAGAGCTGGAGATAGAGAGCATCCCCTACGACCTGCCCATGTGCCTATCTAGTGATACTAGTCATACTAGTTATACTAGTCCTACTAGTCATACTAGTCATACCAGCCCCACCCTCTCCGACGAAGAGAAGGCCCGCATCTTGGAAGAGGTGAATGCTCAGCAAGCAGACTTCGGCATACAGAAATAAAGAATGACCAGTATACACAGAATACTCCTTACCGCAATAGGGCTAGTTGCCATAGGTGCAGGAAAAGCCCAGACGGCACCTACCGTCATTTCCGAACACTACACGACAGCACAAGGATTGCCGTCGAATAACCTGTTGTGCACGCTACGGAGTTCTGACGGTTTTCTTTGGTTAGGCACGTGGTATGGTCTATGCCGATTCGATGGGGGTAAGTTCGTCACCTACAACAAGCCACTGAGGGCAAACTCTGACATCCCGCCACGTAAGATAGAAAGCATTGTAGAGGACGCTCGAGGCACGCTATGGTTGAAGACGGTCGACTGGAAACTTTACACCTTCAATCCGCATACAGAACTATTCCATGCCATCTACGATGAGCTGAAGATTCATGCACGCAACCTGCAAATCATCAAGATACAACGCACTGACGAAGGGCGCATCCTGCTGCTGACCAAGGACAAGACGCTATTGTCGGCCATCACGGATAAGAAAGGAGACATCAGCATCATTAAACTGGTGGATGCCAAGGGGAAAATTGATGCGCAGACCCTTCAACTCAAGGAGAACATCATCAGCGAAACGAAAAAGTATATTGCCTACGTTGGAAAGGACTACCGCATCTTCAGTTTACGCAAAGGAAAGGGTACGCTCAAAGAAGCGATGGCCAAAGACTCCGTTGCTCAAAGACAACAATGGGAACGGATGACCAAGATGGCAACAGAGGCAGGCATCAAGGGATACAACCAGCTGTATCAGGACCACGACAGCCTGCTTTGGGTGACCTCCAACTCACGAGGACTATACTGCGTCAGTCGCCCACGCCACGCTTTTAACTTCATCACCCTGCCCGACAATGACTCTACTGGCGTGCGCTGCATCTACCAGACCCGTCAGGGCAGCATCTTGGTGAGCACACGCAGTCGCAATGTGTACATCTACAACAACCAAGGACTGTTGCAGCGCGCACTGCCTTATGCGCAGTATGGCGTAGGAGCCATCTATCATGCTACAGAGGATAATCGCGGACGCCTGTGGCTGTCGACAAAAGGTGATGGATTGATTGTCGCCACACCTGACAGTTCGCAGCCCATGGGTTATCAGCTGAAGCACTATCGCCACCAGCCTGGCGATGCTACGAGCATCAGTGGTAATAACGTCTACTTCACCTATATCGACTCCAGGCAGCACGTATGGGTGGGAACGCTTGACGGAGGACTGAACCTGGTCAACGAGGATAAGGACGGACAACTGACGTTCTACAACAAGCAACACGGTTTCAAGCACTACCCTTCCTATGGTCTCTATACCGAGGTGCGCAACATCGTAGAAGACCAGGAGGGTCGAATCTGGATAGGTACCATCGACGGACTGATGAGCATTGAGAGCAACTTCAAGCGTCCTGAGCAGATACACTTTAAGACCTATCGCGACCAGCCTGAAGCCTTGTTTGCCAACAACGATATCTATACGCTCTATCGCGACCAGACAGGCCAGATATGGATAGGAGCCTTCGGAGGTGGACTGCAGAAACTGGGAGAAGGACCATTAGGACCACGTGAAGGACTTCGCAACGATGTCATCTACTCCATTACCGAAGACCTGCACGGACGTCTCTGGCTAGCCACTGAGGCTGGTCTGTCGTGCTATAACCAACAGACAGGGCGCATCCGCAACTTCAATCGCTACGACGGTATACCTCATGTGGAGATGGAAGAGGCTTCTGCTATGTGCAGCACAGACGGCCATCTATGGATAGGTGCCAAGACGGGCATACTGACCTTCAGTCCAGACCAGTTGCAGACCAGCAAGACCAACTACCCCACCTTCATCATCGACGTAACAACGGACAACCAGCCATACGTTGGCGAGAGAGCACTACCCTATAGCGACGAGATAGAACTGGAGCACGACCAGAACTCGTTCATCATCGAGTTTGCCGCCCTGAAATTCCAGGACCACTCACAGATCAGCTACCGCTATCAGCTGGAGGGCTACGACCGTGACTGGCATTACGCTGGTCCACACCGTATTGCTTCCTACAACGAGGTACCTCCAGGTAACTACACCTTCGTTGTAGAAGCCATCGACGATGCCAACCCCCTACTGCAGTCGTCAGCCCGTATGATAATCCACATCCTGCCACCTTGGTGGGCTACCTGGTGGGCATACCTCATCTATCTGTGCATCGCAGCACTCATCGCCTGGCTCATCGTCCGCACCATGCTGAAGATGAACCGTATGCGCAACGAGATATACATCAGCCAACGACTGGCTAAGCTGACCTCAAAGCCTGATGAGGGCGACGAGTTCATCGACCGGCTGCACCATGTCATCCGTCAGAACATCGCCAACAGCGACTTCAACATCGACGATATGGCTGCCGAGATGGGGCTCTCGCGCTCCGCATTCTATAAGAAGGTGAAAGGCCTGACGGGTTTTGCACCCGTAGACCTCATCAAGGAGTTCCGCCTCAGCCATGCTGCCGAACTCCTGAAAACCACCAACCTCAACATCACCGAAGTAGCCTTCCGCTCAGGATTCAAAGACCCCGGCTACTTTGGCAAGTGTTTCCGCAAGCGCTACGGCATGTCGCCACGCGAATACGTTAAAGAGTAAACTTGCAAATTTGAGAATATATTAATTAGTTACAACTATGGCATGAAATGGTCTGACTTTGCACTCTACGACGAGGCGACACTTACCAGCGTCATTAACTCTGTCGCTGATAATATGCCTGCTCGCAACTATGCCTTCCTGCTCTTCGGACATGGAGGTGGATTCGACAAGAATGTGGACTACGAGAAAGACCTGCGTAAAGCCGACCCCACACAACCAGGTACCAACCGTGCCGTTCTCTACGACGAGTGGATAAGCACCCCTGCAGGACATGAAGCTATGAACATGTACGAATTCCTGCGTGGCATCATCAATTCAAAGGTGCCCCATTTCCAGAGCCATCAATACTCCGAACGTAATTTTTTTTATTTCGTTCGGAGTATTTTTCGTTACTTTTGGAGTATTTTCTATTACTTCCGGAGTATTCTCAGAAAAGTTTGCAATTTTTTATCGAAATGCCATAATTCGCTCTAACATACGGATTGTTAATACGTTAAGGAGTAAAAATCCCTCATCCCTCCCATAATTTCTGCAAACGCCCTTCCACAAAGGGTTTCAGTAAGGGAGAGATACTTCTAATCCCTCCCAAATCTCTCCCGTCACCTCTCCCATTACCTCTCCCATCAGGTTTATGCAGCGGAGGGATGAAGGGAGGGATGACGGGAGAGATTTGGGAGGGATGACGGGAGAGATAAAAAACCAAAAGTCCTTTATTTACTGGGGTTTCGAAGGGATAAAGGGAGAGATGAGCCTGTTTTCGAAAAAAACTATTTTTTATAAGAGGAAGCCACTTCACAAGCAAAAGGTGGCACCTATATAGAACCTGGCTTGAGCGATATTCCCAACGTGGGAATACTTAGTTCCCAAGGTGGGAATAACATGTTCCCAGCCTGGGAATATAAGAACAGGCTCCGCAAACGAATCGCGGAGCCTGAAAATATTTAGAGTGATTACTGATTATTCAGCAAGTGGGTCGAAGGTACCGTTGGCACCGCCGTTGTTGTAGTCCTGCCAACCGATAGTCTGGGGCAGCTTCTTGTTGTGACTCTGCGCACCGCTCGACAAGCCGAGGAGATAGTACTTCGGACGGAAGTTGATGTACAAGGGGTTGTGCTGTGAGTCGCGAGCATCGCCCAGCTTGTAGGTCGTCACCAGGTTTTCGTTGTACCAGGCCTTCAGCGTAGCCAACTGGTCGTTGAGGTTTTCGCCAGAGAAGTTAACACCTGCGGGACGCTCTACGCCTGCCTTCAGCAAGGGGTCGCCGTCCCACTGTGTGGTACCTACGCCAAACTTGTCGCCTGTGCGGAACTCGACGTTCTCACGACGCTGACCGTTCATCGGGGTGAATCCCAACCAGGTGCAGGTGTTGCCACCCCAGCCGGTGAGTGCCCACGAAGAGGGCTGTCCGTCGACCTGACCCGTACCGCCGTCGAAGAGCATCCAGCGACGCATATCGTCGAAGCGCTTGCCCTCGTAGGCAAACTCTATCTGGCGCTCGTAGAGGATAGCTGACATACAGGTAGCCTGATCGCTGGCCAGATTGGTCTGCAGACCGTAGTTATCGTCAGCCTTGTAGCCCACACGAGCCCTGATTTGCTGCAGAATCTGCACGGCCTCGTCCATGTGGCCTGCCATGCAGGACACCTCTGCCAGGTTCAGCAGAACCTCAGCATAGCGAAGCTCGATGAGGGGAGCTGCAGAGTAGAAGGGAGCTGCGCCCTTGGTGTCGGAGCCTACATACTGATAGAGTGGTGAGCCGTTGACATCGAGGTCGTCGCTCTTCTTACGTACATAGACGCTCTGCTTGCTGCTCAACAGGTTGTCGGCACCATAGGAGTTGCCACTCTCGGGGTTGCCCTGGTCGTCGGTGCTGGTGTACCATACGTAGTTCCACAGCACATAGTCCTTACCGCCGTTATAATAGGGGTTGTGAGCGTCGCGAACGGTAGCATCGCCACTATAGGCCCAACGGAAGCCAGGGAAGGCGAAGGTGCGATAGAAACGCGGGTCGCGGTTCAGGTAGGGAGCTGACTCGTCGTAGAGGTACTTACTGCGCTCCAGCTTGGAATAGGTGTTGGCATAGGTCCTGCTGCCTGTGCTTAATGGGGTCAGGGTATTCAGGTTGGAAATCTTACCGTCGCGCATGGGGAAGAGCTCGATGAGAGCCAGTCCGGCACGCTTGCCGCTACCACCGGTGTTGGCGGGACGGATGGCGCGCTCCCATGCGTTGTTACGCTGGTTGTCCAGACCGTCACCTGCAATGTTGTTGTAGAGTCCTACAAAGACAGCCTCGGGGTTGACACCCTGTGTGAGGAACTGGCCAGCGAAGTCGGAACCGTTGATGTTGCTGCTGGTCTGGTAGAGTCCATAGCCACAAGCCTTGATGTCTTCCAAATCTGACTTCATCTCTGTGTAGGCATTCTGCCAACGAGTTTGGTCGTTAGCACGGTTGAACAGCGGGCTTGCCCACAGCAACAGCACGCGGCCCTTCAGTGCCAGCGCGGTGCCGGAGGTGACACGTCCGTAGTCGCTGCCCGTCCATCCGCCATTCATGGTGGCAGAAGCCAGCAGCGAGGCAGACATCTCAAGGTCTGAACAGATGAACTCGATGGTAGCCTTGGTGGTAGAACGCTCGGTGTAGTTATCCTCTACGGGGTCGAGCACGTCGGTGACGATGGGCACGCCGCCATACCACTTCACCAGATTGTAGTAGCACCAGGCACGGAAGAAGTAAGCCTGTCCGAGCAACTGGGCCTTCTGCTCATCATTAAGCGTGCTTCCGCTGACACCATTGATGAAGTCGTTGATGTTACGGATGCGGCCATAGACGGCATTCTGGATGTTGTTGTGAGTTCCCATGAAATAGTCGGGTACTGCATTGGACGAACTCATCGAAGTCAGCTCAATATCTGGATTGACGAAGTTGCTGAATCCGGTGTATTCTTCAGTAGAGCCACCAGCAATATCGTTAGCGCCAATAGAGACTGACAGATAGTTGGTTCCCTCTGTTAGGTCGGCCACCTGCGGCAGACACCAAGCGTAGAGGTCGTTCAAACGGGCATTGGCTCCCTCGATATAGTTATACATATCGGCCGTCACATTGTCATAGTTCTTCTTGTCCTGCAGGAATTGGTCGCTACAAGCCGAAAGGGCGAGAACAGACACGAGACCGAAACTGAAATATTTTATTACTCTTTTCATAATCTTTAGTCTTTAAATATTAGAACGACAGATTGAGACCGATATCCCACTTGCGCAGGGTAGGATAGTTGCCGTAAGTGCCGGCCATTGGGCTGGTGAACTTCTCAGGATAGGGGTTGTAGAAGTTAAGCAGGTTCTGGCCGGTAACGTTGATACGTACATTCTTCACACCCACGCTCTTGAACCACTTGTTAGGCAGGGTGTAAGCCAAGGTCAGACGGCTCAGGCGCACGCTGGCAGCGCTGACGCGCCAGAAGCTGGATGCTACGGAGTTGATGCCGTAGGCCAGGTTGGGATACTGGGCATCGCGGTTCTGCTTTACAACCACATTGCCGCTACCGTCTAAGACATCCTGATAGGAATACATATTGTCGGGATTCCAGAACGATGGCATGTTATAATACTCGATATTGGAGCTTGAAGGTACGCTGATGGCTGCAGAAGGCAGTGTGGTGTATCCACCCCAGCTGGCACCGAACTGAGCGGTGAGGGCGAGGCCCTTCCAGTCGGCATGCAGATTGATGGTGACGCCGTAAGGGTTGCTGCGGTTTGACAGACATACCTGGTCGTTGGCACTGTCGACAATGCCATCAGGACCGTCGTAGGTGCCTGTCGCTTCATTGTAAGCACCGCGTACATCCTTATAGATGAGCATACCTGGGCGAACCTTGTCCTTGGTCATACCCATATAAGAGGTGATGTTATACTTCTCGAAGTATTCCTCGATGTCCTGGAACGAACGGAACATGCCGATGCACTGCATACCCCAGGTACCGATGTCAGTACGGCCACCCTTCTGAATCTGACGATAGATATACTCGTTGGCGAAGTCCATCATCAGCACTTCGTTGTCGTGATAACCCGTGTTCAGACCTATGCGATACTTGAAGTCCTTACCAATCTTGTCGCGCCAGGTGATGCCAAGCTCCCAACCCCAGCTGTTCATCTCGCCGAGGTTCTGCGAGGCAGACTGCGTACCGATGGTGGTTGGAATCTCCTGTGCCAGATTCAACAGCATCTCACGGTTCTTTTCGAAATAGTAGTCGAAGTTGACAGCCAGACGCTTGTTCAATACCTGGAAGTCGAGACCGATGTTGGTCTTGTACGACTTGTCCCAATGTACATCCTCGTTGACTGCAGAATTGTTCTTGTTGAAGGTGATGCGGTTGCCCGAGTCGTTGCTCACACCTGTTCCGAAGACGGGACCACGGTTGGCATCCTGTGCATATATCTGCATCCACTGCCAGGCGGCGAGGTTGTCACGACCGGTGAGACCCCAGCTGACGCGAAGCTTCAGGAAGTCGACAAACTTCAGTGCCTGGATGTTCTGCCACCAAGGCTCCTCGCTGACAACCCAACCGGCAGAGATAGCGGGGAAGGTGCCCCAGTAGTTCTCGGGTGCGAACTTGGTAGAGGCATCCGAACGGAGCAGGAACTCGAACAGGTAACGGTCGGCGTATGCATAGTTGATACGTCCGATGTACGACAGCGTACCACTCTCAGAACGGGTGAACACCGTAGTCATCTCACCGTCGGCAGAGTTGTACTGGCCTGTGGTGAAGGGGTAGGGGTTCTCACGCTGGCCTACCAGGTATTCGCTCTCAGCCTCCGATTTCTCGATAGAGAACAGGGCGCTAACGTGGTGCTTGTCGAAGTCACGAGCATACTGGGCTGTGAAGTTCATCTGGTAGTTGTCGGTACGTGTCATCGTACGATACAGCATGTTACCATTGTTGGTATTGATGGCATTGAAATTGGTTTCAAAGTCGAGATAGTCGTAGGTGGGGTCATCGCCGCTGGTAGGTGTGTAGAGGTGCTGACCGCTGCCATAGCGACGGTTCATCGAGTAGAGCGTGAAGCTCGAACCATACTGGTTGGTCTTATCGTTGTTGATACTCTTCGAGTAAGAGAAGCGCAGCTTCAAGCCCTTCAGTATGTTGCTCCAACCGAAGTCGTAGCTCAGGCTGGCATTGATGTTCGAGTTGTTGGTCATGCTGCGGCTGTAGTCGCCGTTGTTCTGCAGCACGTCGAAGTTGTAGAGCTGATTCTGGTTGCGCTGACCACCACTGACACCGTAAGCGGGAATGGGATGACCATCCACATACTCAGGGATGTAGTAGGGGCGGGTCAGCAACAGATTGTAGTCTTTCTCGTTGCCAGAGCCACCGACCTTCACCAGCGGTGTGTTCTTCTTGCCGTAGTCACCGCTGACGGTGAGGTTGGCTGTCAGGTAGTTGCTGATCTTCACGTCGACACCGGCGCGATAGTTCCAACGGTCGTAGTCGAGCTTGCCGAGGTTACCATCCTGCTTGAAGTAGGTGACACCTGCAAAGTAGCTCACCTTGTCGGTAGCACCGCTAACGTTCACTGCGTGACGGGTGGTGTAACCAGTCTTCCAATACTTGTCCAACAGGTCGTAGTTGAGTGCTCTCATAGCCTCCAGTTCATCAGCCTGGAACAGGGCGGTAGTCTTGTTGAGCGAGGTGTTGGTGGGGTCGGCAGCTGCGATAGCGTTGTACAGACGACCGTAGTCGTAGGCACTCAGCATGTTGGGACGAGTGACCTCATCCGTGATACCGATAGAGCCGCTGTAGCTGATGCTGGGAGCACCAACCTTACCTTTCTTCGTGGTGACGAGGATGACACCGTTAGCAGCACGAGCACCATAGACGGCTGCCGAAGCATCCTTCAGCACGGAGATGCTCTCCACCTCAGAGGGGTCAAGGTTGTTGAAGGCCTCGGCACCGAGGTTCTGGGTGCTATTGCCTACCTTCACGTCGTTAGGATAGATGTAGCCATCGATGACGAACAGGGGCTGCTGGGCAGTAGAACCGACTTCTCCCAAAGAGCCTACGTCACGAATCGACAGACGGGCGTTCTCACCAGGACGGGCGTCACCACCGCTGACCGACAGACCGTTGACCAGTCCGGAGAGCGACTGTCCCAGTCCGCCATTGGCAAGGTCTTGGATATCATCGACCTCAACCGTCGATACCGAACCGGTGAGGTGGGCTTTCTTCTGTGTGCCGTAACCTACGACTACCACTTCTTCGAGCGTCTGCTTGTCCTCTTGCAGCGATACGGTACCACCGGCCTTGACGGTCAGGGGCATGTAGCCGATATAGGAGATTGTGACCTTTGAGCCAGCAGGAGCCGAAATCTTATAATTACCATCCATATCGGTGACGGTAGCGTTCTTCGTTCCAGCTACTGTTACCGTTGCACCAATCACGGGTTCGCCAAGCTCGTCGAGCACCGTACCCGTAATGGTCTGGTTCTGAGCCAGAGCCGATGCCGAGCACATCAGCATCAGACTGAGGCATAAGGTTTTCATATATTTCTTCATAATCTTTACCTTTTTACTTTTTAACCTTTTTACTCTTTAGGGCAGCCAACGGGGGTCACCGGTCTTACGGGCTATCTGCGTTGCACCACTGATGGTGAAATCGCCAATAGCGGGGTTGGCAAACTGTGGGTCTTCCTCGATGATGGTACCAGAGGTGTCATAGTTCTGGGGATCCTGGAAGGTACCGTCGTTCTTCATGTAGGTGTTGTTGTTGAACTTGGCACCGGGCTGGTTGGCGCGACCGTGCAGGAAACGACGGGGAACGCTACCGCTGGTAGAGCAGTCGTAGAAGATGCAGTCGGTCATAATCCAGTAGGAGTAGGTCTTGGCTTGCATACCATTATAGTTGCCCCACTGTCCGCTGTTCCATGTAACATGATAGAACGTTGAGTTGGTGTAGTTCACCGAGTTGGTGGCTGTGCTCTGTGCTGGCGTGTTGTCAACATACAGGTCGGGAGCTTTGGCCATACCAGCCTGATAGAAATACTTGTAGTCGAAAGCCCAGTCGGGGTCCTCGTAGAATGTGCAGGCATTGACGGTGAGGTTATTGATTTGTCCGGCCTTATTGGTCCAGAACACACCGCCTCCGATGTTTGCCGAAGGAGTCAGGCGTACCACGCAGTTGTCGACCAACAGGTTGTCCACCCACGTCTTGACGGCATTGTCCCAGAAGAAGTAGCCGTTGACGTTGTTGAAGTTACAGCTGACAATGGTGATGGGGTCTGCAATGTATGCTCCCGACCACTTGTACAGCGATGGGTCAATGGTGTTGGCTGCAGCTACCGTCGTCTCCTTGCTGAAGGCAAACACGCCCGTCGAACTCGACATTCCACCACATTCGAAGTCAATGTACTTGATGTTCATCTGTGCAGTGGTGGTAATGCCTGACGTAGCGTCGGTATAGGTAATCACAGGGTGATTGCTCTTGCTGTTGGAGCGCAGCGTGACGCGCTTGGCGTCAAAGTCGAGCACACCACTGACGGTGTAAGCCTTACCGCCCTCGAGGTCGTAGTTGAGCATTTCGTTGACTGCCGTCTCGGGGATGGGGTTGGCGGCAAACCACTGGTTCAGGTCGCTTCCGCCAGGAATGGTCGTGTACGTCGGGGTGAACGTAGAATACTCCTTGACCGTCGTATCGGTAGCATCGGTATTACCCTTCTTTGTATTACCCAAAGTTAAAATGGTCAACTTGTAGTTGACATCCTCCTCACGCTTGCTTGTAACAGAACAGCCATCGACGATACTATCGTTGATGACGGGGGTCTCAGGATTGCTGACATCAATCAGGTTGACGCGATAACCACCTGCTCCCATTACTACAGGCCATGAAATGGTCTGCGACTTACCATCGGCACTGGGCGTAATCGTAATTTTATCAGCAGATATTGATGACACCTGCGAATTCGACACACCGTTGTCAAACGATTCATCGTCAAAACCATCCTTAGCGCACGATGCAAGGAAGATGGCACTGACTCCTGTTAGAGCCAGCGTGCAAATCTTACTGCACGTAAAGAAATGATTCTTTTTCATAAGCATTTTAGTTAGTAATTAATTGTATTTGTTCTCTTTTTATTCTTTTTGGAATATCTCCTTCAGGTAGGCCACGTTGGTCGAGAAGTTGCCTCGGACGTTTCTGACGTCTTGTGCATTACGGCTTCGCTCGACGACCAGCCAGCCTGTCCATCGCATCTTGTCGAGCGTCTTTTTGACGCGTCGCAGGTCGATGCGGGGGTCTTTGTCAAGGGTTACGCTGTCGGTCAGCGAGGCGTGAATCTGGGCAATACGTCCACGCCCCAGCTTCTTCAGCTCTTTGCAGGGATCATGTTTCTGGTCGACGGCATCCTGCAGGTTGTAGTAGAGCTTGATACCTGGGCTGTCGATTTCCTTTAATAAAGAAATGTTCGCGCACGCAGGAAGACCCGTCCGGATGGCAATCGTCTTGCCATGAGCAGTAGCCATCTGCCCTACCTCACGTAAGCGACGTACCATTTCGTCGTGGGCTGTGCCTGGCTGTTTCCACTCATCACCACTACCTCCGAGGGGGAGGAAAGCGATAGTGGCACCCATTACATCCATCGACTGCAGGCAGTCTGAAATAAGTTCCTTGTAGTTCTCACGAGCCAAGAAACTCTGGGCAAAGA
>Ga0310697_10005335_pt1 | contig 12450 bp, 16 predicted proteins | sample 172DNAGHGlowgp2_FD_203883 | JGI IMG/M metagenome (GOLD analysis project Ga0310697, IMG submission 203883) | Sheep rumen microbial communities from Palmerston North, Manawatu-Wanganui, New Zealand - 1728 DNA GHGlow gp2 (v2) (version 2) | ecosystem: Host-associated > Mammals > Digestive system >... | reverse complement strand
TCTAACATATTGCTTCATAACTTTTACTAAGTAACTGAAGTGGAATCTGTAGTCTGGGTTTTCATTTTCTTCAGCTTTTCTACAAATTCTTGCATACCAAGATCCAATTGTTGGCATCTCTTTTTTTGTTCTTCCTAAGTATCCTTGTTGATTAAAGTTTATTTTTTGAGTCTCATTTCTTACATATAAACTTTCAACATTATCAGTAATACCAAGTGCAGCATATTCTTCTGCAACTGATTCTGAAATAATTTGTTTTGTAAGCTCGTTAACCTCTTGAGATCTTGTAGAACCTCTAGCCATTGTTAACAAACCTTGTGTAACGTCTTCAACTTTATTCTCTACTGAAAGAACTGTTCTTTCTTTTCCTGTAATTTCATCTTTAACATTTTCTGGCTCTATATCGAAAACATTGATAACTGTTTTTGAGTTAGGGCTTAATACTACGTTAACACCACCAAGTGATTCAGCAACTACACCATACTCACCTTCAGCATCAAGTGCTAATGATTCAATTCCCATCAAAACTGCAGATCTTGCTGTAATAGTTTTGATTGTAACAGATTTACCAGCACCAGACTTACCAAATATAACCATGTTATAATTTGTAAGTTTAGGGCTGAAGTTATCATATAGAATTGGTAGTCCAGTTTGTTTATTGAATCCTAGTGGAATACCTTGCTCATGTCCAACATCTGATACGAAGAATGGGAATACTGTAGACATCGCATTTCTATCAAATGTATGAGATTTATTTAATTTATTATCACAGAATGGCATATTAGTTCTAAATGCAGCTTCTTGGATTGCCCAAGCTGGTTTAATATCAATTAGACCTTTTGCCATTTCGTTTGTAAGTAATTCTGTATATTTATCTAGTTCATCCATACTGTATGCAAATAGTGTTCCAACTATTGTTGCATCATATAACTTGTTGAAACCTGCTGCGATACCATCACGTAGTTCCTCAGCTTCTTCTCTCTTTTGAGCTAGAATTCTTTCACGGTTGATATCACCTCTATCTATAGCTACAATTCTTTCTGATTCAATTTCATTGATTGTTCTATTTAAATCTGTTTGTGATGATGATTCACTAACTGGATTAATAAATACCGAAACGTTTATATCTCCAAATGTATATAATCCTCTTAAGAATTCTGGGAAAGTACACATTCTTGGAAGATTTGCTACTATCATGCTTCTTGCATATCTAGTTCTCATTGATGAAATTTCAATGTGGTTTGTGTAACTACAATCGATTCCACCAGGAGCAATCAAATCTTTAAATGAACTTTCATTTTTCTTTAATCCACTTATTTCCGGCTCTTTTACTTCAAGTTCGCTTGTAACTTCTTCTTTTTTACCAAACATCTCTTGTCCTCCGTATTATTCTTCTGAATCAGATTTTTTTCTAATGATTCTCTTAGTTGTTTCTGCTTTAGCGTCTCCCGCTGGTGCAGTTCCATTTTTCGCTGCTTCTTCATCTTGTCTTTTCTTTATAGTCTTCTTTACTTCGCTTTTAGCTATGTCATATACCCTACCATCTAACTGATTAGAATATGTATCTAATAGCTCAAGAGCCTTTTCTTCAACTCTCTTATTCTTTTCCATTTGTTGATCTAGTATTTCAAGTTGTCTTAATTTATCTGCTTTTAATAAACTTGCTGTTGCAACATCTATTGCATCAATACTGATCTCTCTATCTAATTTCTCCTTCTTCTTATCTAATACATCTTTTCCTGAACTATATAATGAATCGTATTGAGCATTAACCATCTTAGATAGTTGTAATACTTCTGATTCATCTCTATTGTATGCAATATAAAGAAGTTCTGCTAATTCTTCTGAATCTAAGATACTACATGTTACTTGTGAAGTATTAAGTGCACTTGAAATATTTTGACATCTTGTATATAGCTCAGAGAAACACATATTATATAATTCTTCTTTAGAATATTTATCTGTTCCTACACCAATTTCACTAGCATAATATGAAACAACAACATATGTCTTTTGTTGTAGGATATTTTTATTAGATCCTAATTTTTCAACATAGTCTGTAATACTGTATCCATATTCAAGAACGTTAAGTTTTCTTCTTCTTTCAAATTCTAATTTTTCTTGTAGTGCTCTATTACCTTTGTTGATTGCATCTTGAATTTTTGCGTCCAACTTATGAACTTCTTCATTAAACTCATCTATTCTTGCTTTATATTCAGCAATAATATCAACTAAGTTTAATGTTCTACTTTGGATATAAAGTTGAATTGGAAATCTTAATGTATTTAAGAATTGTACGAAACCTTGCTCAACAGATATCTTTTCTTGTTCACTCATCAAGTCATAGTTTACACCATTACATTGTAAAACCATGATATATTGATCTCTGTTCTTTCTAACAATCATGTTATCAACAATTTCATCAAATTCCATAAATTCTTTAATTGATTCTCTTGTTAAAACACCTTGGAATCTTCCATATTCTTCAACTTTTTTCTTCTCGCCTTGCTCTTGGTCTTCAGAAACAGAATCTTTACCTTCATTTCTTTGTTTCTTTTGTGGTTTCTTGCTGTTTAAATAAAAGAAATAAAGTCCTAGTAAAATTACTACGAACACCAATGCTATGGCTCCCATATCTAATAATTGAGCTTTCTCTGCTGGACTCATGCCTACTTATCCTCCTTAATATATGTGTACATCTTTCTTACTTTCTTAAATTTTATAAGCCTTGTTATAATTTCACTGATTGGTTCTCCACCGATTTTTTTTGTTACAGGAAGGCCATTTATTGTTGGGATTTTAATTGCACCAAATCCCCATCCAAACAAAGCAAATACAGCCATAAATCCAATTCCTACCGGTTTCATGTTTAGTGACATAAATATCAATAAGAATATTGATCCTATCATTGCTCCAACTGCCGTAGTAATTAGAGATTTGACTGTAAATATATATAAAATTCTTGACTCACCTTTATAGTTTCTTGGTATATAATAAGTTCCCATATTTCCCCCTACATATTCATAAATATTCCAACTGTTAGTCTCCAAATAGAAACCGCACCGAATACTACAACTGCAGAAACTGCAAGTCCAATTAATTGTGTTTTTAGTCTTGCTTGCTCTTCAGGGCTTGCTATAAAATACCTAATACCCATATAAGCTGTCGCAATTAATAATATACCAGCGCCTATAGTTGTTAGAATTGCTCCTAAATCTGCAAATTCAGTCTCTAGATCTCCAGTATCAATATCTGCACCTGATCCTCTACTTAAAAAATCTGATGCTTTTGCAGCCATAGAAGCTAGTGTTGCAGCACGTGTTGGAACACTAAAAGCAATACCTAAAATTAGCATTACTATTAATAACTTAAAAATCTTTGTTTTCATGGATTTTTCCGCCTTTCCACCTAATTATAGATTCTCTTACATAATTATATGTATAAAATTAATTCTTTTCAATATTTTTAACACAATTGTAATGTAAAAAAATGCAAAAAAAGTAGACAAAATTGCCTACTTTTTTTCATATTTTTTAAAATTCTTTTTTATTAGCTTCCAAATGCTGTGTCAGTAACGCTAGCAATGATTTTCATTATTCCTATTCCACCAAATAGAAGTAATGATCCTATCAAAGCACCAACTAAATATTTTTTTGCTTGTGCTTTATCGTCAACTGAAGCTAGCATATACCTAATACCTGTTATAGAAACAGTGATAAGAGCAATACCTGTACCAGCTATTTGAACTATACCTAATATAGAGTTTAAAGCTTGTGTTATACCATTACTTCCGCCATCGCCTTCTTTTACCTTATCCCATGTGCCACTGTTTATTAAGCCAGATACAGTTTGAGCGTATGAGCCCTTGTTAACGACCGCTACGAAAACAAGTAATAACACTAAAACTATAATTGTTTTTCTAATAATACTTTTCATAGTTTTCCTTCACTTTCAAAATGATAATTAACAAACTATCCCAATCTAAATATATCAATAGTATTTCTAATTATAACTGCTGATCCTGTAATATCTTGAGCAATTTCAACTAATTGAGTAACAATAAATGTTGCTGATATTAATAAAACTGCACCTATTACATATTTGATTAAATAGTTCTTCAATTCAGCTCTTTCACTAGCTGAAGCCAACATGTATTTAATTCCTACATATGATAGAATACAAATTGCCATACCAGCACCAACCATTCTAACACCTGTTAAAACAGTACCTAATAGTGTTTCTACACCACTCTTTGCTCCGTCAGCACCAGTAATAGTACCATCGAAATCATCTAGAGGAGAAGCATACACTATTCCCGTTGTTACAAGTGTCATAACAGAAATTACTAAAATAGCAATTATCATCTTACCAATTAATCTCTTATTTTTCATATCATTCTCCATACTATTTTATGCATAGCTCTATTTCATTATTTCTCCAGAAACAGTATTTATTATTCCTAATAGTTGTGATGCTGCTATTAATATAAAAGCACCAATAGTAAATCCAATTAGATTCTTTTTGTAATCTGCTCTTTGTCCAGGTGATGAAATCATGTATCTTATACCAATTATAAGTAAAGCTATAACAGCAATACCTGTACCAGCAATTCTAATTACACTTAGTGCTGATCCAAAGCCCTTTGCTATACCTGATTCCATAGAAGTGTTAGTTTTACCTTCAAAGCCACTTGTTCCAAAATTATCTGCACCAAAAACGAATCTCATATTGCCTGAAAAAACAATTAACAAAGCTAATACACAAAATAATTTTATGAATACTCTTTTTACTCTTTTATTCATAAATGTATCCCTTCATTAAATCATCTCTTTTATTAATTAAATATTATCAGCAAATTGTTTGATAATCTCTAATATACCTGTTACAGCAAACATTACTATAGCACCTACAACGTATACAACAGCATGTTTTTTGATTTCAGCTTTTTCACTAGGAGCTGCTGACATATATTTCATTGCAAGAACTAATAGCATAATAACAGCAATACCTGCTGCAATTATTTGAGCAATTACAACAGCTGCGCCCATTGCATTTTGAATAGATGTTCCTGCACTACCAGCATCACCACTTGTAACACTATCAATTGGAATACTTAAAGCTGTGAAAGCATTTACACTTGTCAAAAGACTTAAGCAAAGTATTATTGATAATACTACAGCTACACTTTTAATAACCTTTTTCATAATAATCATCCTCCATTTCATTAGTATATATATAATTTTTAAAATTAATGACTAACAAAAATTATTCTCCTAACGTAGTTGTTAGATCTTGAATAAATTGTAATACTGCTGCAACGCCAAACATTATTGCTGCACCTGCAACATATACTACCGCATGTTTTTTGATTTCTGCTCTATCGCTTGGAGCAGCCATCATGTATTTCATAGCTAAAACTAATAGCATAACAACAGCAATACCAGCAGCTACGATTTTAACAATTCCAACAGCAGCACCCATAATAGAAGTCGTTTTTGAATCTAATGTAGCATTATTTTTACTTTCAATTGATGTTAATGCAGTCGAAATTGACCAGTCACCATAGCATGTGCTCATAAAGCATCCCAATGCTAACAAAAGTAATGCCACTAATATTACTCTAATTATTTTTTTATTCATAATGATTTCCTCCTTTGCAAAAACCTAAACCTCTCCTTATTATAATTATCTCATATTTTCACCTAAAAGTCAATGGTTTGAGGCTTTCATACAAATGTCTTATAAATATCAATTACAAACATTTTATCATAAAAATAAAAAAATAAATAGAAAAAGAAAAAAAGTTGGAAATAAATTTCCAACTTTTTGTATTTTTGATTCATTATTATTATTCACCAGAAGCTTTAACTGAATTTGAGAATTGTTTTACAATTCCTAAAATACCAGAAGCAGCGAATAATACGATAGCACCAACTACGTATACTACAGCGTGTTTCTTAATTTCAGCTTTGTCACTAGGAGCTGCTGAAATGTATTTAATAGCTAATACGATAAGCATAACTACTGCAACACCAGAACCAACAACTTGTACGATTGTGATTGCTGCACCAATTAATGTATTTAAAGAACTAGCTGCACCTGATGTATCTTCTGCGTTTGAGAATTTTGTATCCATTGCTGAGTTTCTACCCATAGCGAATACATTTCCTGTTAACACTGAGATCATCATTATAGCCATAGCTAATACGATAGCTATTTTAATTGATCTTTTTAACATAATAAAGAATCCTCCTTTACTTACACTTAACTCATTATACTTATTTTAATATTTAAAGTATAGGACCATTAAGCTTATTATTCATAATTTGATAATAACACAATAATTTTTTTTTGTAAATATTTTTTTTATTATATTTACTTTACAAAAATATAAAAAAAAGAAAAGTTATTCAAAAATAGAATAACTTTTCTTTTATTAATATACTTATTTACATACTTTTGCATATCATAATTAGTCAGAAGCTTTAACTGAATTTGAGAATTGTTTTACAATTCCTAAAATACCAGAAGCAGCGAATAATACGATAGCACCAACTACGTATACTACGGCATGTTTCTTAATTTCAGCTTTATCGCTAGGAGCTGCTGAAATATATTTAATAGCTAGAACGATAAGCATAACTACTGCAACACCAGAACCAACAACTTGTACGATTGTGATTGCTGCACCAATTAATTTATTTAAAGAACTAGCTGCACCTGATGTATCTTCTGCGTCTACGAATGATGTATTCATAGCAGATTGTCTACCCATAGCGAATACATTTCCTGTTAACACTGAGACCATCATTATAGCCATAGCTAATACGATAGCCACTCTAATTGATTTTTTTAACATAATAAAGAATCCTCCTTTACTTACACTTAATTTATTATACCATATTATTTACATAATTGCAAATTTTAGTGCTTATGTACATCTCTTTAAAACTTAAAATATCCCCTTTATACTAATTAATTTAATAAAAATCCTTGACATCTTGGCTTCTGTGTACTATAATAACTCATGTACTAAGAAATATCGCGGAGTAGAGCAGTTGGCAGCTCGTTGGGCTCATAACCCAGAGGTCGTAAGTTCGAGTCTTACCTCCGCAACCAAAGCAAAGCCGATTTATAAAAATCGGCTTTTTATTTTTTATTTGCAAAAATAAAAGGAACCGCTCTCGGTTCCTTTTTTAAGCGTTAACTGCTTAAAGTTTGAGGATCATATGATTACTGTGGCAATCTATGACGTCTCATACCCTTTGGTGCTTTTTTCTTCTTCTGGTCTTCTTCTGTAGCTGCTTTTTCAGCCATCTCATCAAGTTTCTTATCGAGATTTTTTGTAGCTACTCTTGCCGCTTCTAACGTCCGCATTTTAGACATATAAATTGCGTGCTTTAAACTCATACATTCCTCCTCTACATTCTATGCAATATGCATCATACGTATAAGTGCTTAAAAAGCTTAATTATTATAACATATTTAAACATTTTTGTAAAATTAAAGGGTTTCAATAAATGAAACCCTTTAGTTTTTTATAAATAATCAATTACTATCTCTGGATAAATTATTTTCTTCTTCTCGATAAAGTCTTTCTTGTCTTCCCAAGTGATTCTTTGCTTATCATCATCAAGTTTTACGTAACTTTCTTTGTAGTCTTCATCTTTTAATTTAGCACTATAAAATAGTACAAGTTCATGTGCATCTTTTCCTTCATAGTTAAAAATATTTTCAGAAATTCCTAAGAACTTTCCTACTTCAATGTCTACATTAAGTTCTTCCTTGAATTCTCTTTTTAATGCTTCATCACTTTTTTCTAAAAACTCTATCCCTCCTCCTAAACATCTATAAAAATGCTGGTCTTTAACGGAATCATAGCCATTATCTACAAGAATTTTGCCGTCCCTTTCAATAATTCCGAGTACAATGGGTCTTATAACTTTGTATTTGTCCATAAAAAACCTCCTATAAATATTTAATATGTTTGTTATTATAACCTTAAACTATTTCATTTTCAATAAAAAGCATAAATAAAAGAGCTCTTTTTAGAGCTCCAATTTTAGTCTGTTATATCAAAGAATGTATCTGCACTTTCACTAAGCATTGTATCTGGAAGAATTCCATTCCACTTTTCAATGAAATTTTGCATAACTTCCAACTTTTTAAGTCTTAAAGTATTATCTGTAATTTGAGAATTTTGTAATTCCATTACCTTAGCATTTTTCTCTGCTATTGATATTTCTTTTTCATTTTGAATTTGTTGTTTTTCAAGTTCTGCTCTAGCTGCAACAACTTCTTGTTGTTTTACAGCTTTAGCTTCAATTGCTTGATCATATTCAGGAGAGAAATCAATATTTGTTATATTGAATTCTGATACTGTAAATCCCTTATCTTCAATTTTTTCAATTAAAGAATCTTGAATTTCATTTGAAACATCACTTCTCTTTGTAATCAATTCTTCTGCTGTATATTGAGCCATAGCTGATTTAATAGCTTCAAGAATTGCAGGAGAAATTATGATACTTTCATATTGAGTTCCAACTTCTCTATATAGTTTTGTTGCTGTGTCTTTATTAACATTATAGTTAACAGCTATACTTGTTGAAACTGTTTGTAAATCTTTAGTAGAAGCTTCTGATGTAGCTTCTATTTTCTTTGTTCTACAGTCAATTCTAACAATTCTTTCAATAAATGGTAATTGAATATTAAGTCCCTCTTCTACATGTCCATCTAGTGCTTTTCCAAATCTTGTTTTTACACCAACAAATCCTGTGGGAACTGTTACAAATATACTGCAAATGGCAATTAGAACAATAATTACAAGAATTACTTTTCCAATAATTTTAACTTTTTTCATTTTATTTCCTCCATAAATAATTCAAATACGAATAAATTATACCACATTTTGTACTATTATTCTCCTATTTTAAAAACCGTTTCAAATTGATCTTTGTATTCTGAAATTATTATCTGTTCAATTTCTTCAGGTGTCTCTTTTAATCCAGTATCCATCCACCTTTTAATTACCGCATTAAAACCTGCTGTGAAGAAAAGAACATGATATTCTATATATTTTCCATCATATAATTTAGCAACTACTTCATTTTCTAGATCTTCTTTTGTTACATAACATAGCTTATCATAGCCCAATTTATAAAATGGATTATAAATTTTTGGATTTTTGTAAATATAATTTAAAAGTTTTTTAACATTTATTAAACCATGCTTTTGTATTTCTTTATCGAATTTATATAGCTCTTTTACAGTTTCTTGAACATAACTTCCTAAATCTTTTATAAGCTCTTGCATATTTTCATAATTTGCATAGAATGTCGATCTATTTATTTTTGCTTCTTGGCATATCATAGTTATTGTAATATTTTCTATTTCATTAGTTTTAAGTAGTTCTAGCAAAGCACTCTTTATTTTTTGTATAGAATCTCTTTTTCTTTTATTATTAAAAGTATTCATATAACCTCCATTAGTCCAACACTTTTATGTGGTTTGTTTGTTGAATTTGCATGTAAAGTATTATAATATATTTTTAATAAATAAACAACTGTTGGGTTATTGGTTGTTTGTTTATCTAAAAATGTTTTTAAGTTTACTCTGATTAGTAATATTATCTACCGTCAAGTATTACTAAAAGGAGTAAAATTGTTGTTTTTCCTCATAAATACAACAAAGCGCCTAACATAAGTTAGGCGCTATTTTTATTTTAAATCAATATCTATTCCAACTGGGCAATGATCACTTCCAAATACATCCATGTATATTTCTGTGTTTTTAACTTTATCTATAATTGACTTAGAAGTAATGAAATAATCTATTCTCCATCCTACATTCTTTTCTCTAGCTTTTCCCATATAGCTCCACCAAGAATACATATCTTTTTTGTCTGGATTATAGTATCTAAAAGTATCTACAAAACCACTTTCTAATAGTTTTGTGAATTTATCTCTTTCTTCATCTGTAAAACCAGCATTTCCTCTATTTGCTTTTGCATTTTTTATATCTATTTCTTCGTGTGCAACATTAAAATCACCACAAACAATTACTGGTTTCTTTTCTTCTAGTTTTTTTAGATATTTTTTAAAATCCTCTTCCCAAACCATTCTATAATCTAATCTAGATAAATCTCTTTTAACATTTGGAACATATTCATTTACTAGATAAAAGTTCTCGTATTCTGCAGTTATTATTCTTCCTTCATGATCGTGCTCATCTATTCCCATTCCATAAGTAACACTTAGTGGTTCTTTTTTTGAATAAATTGCTGTTCCTGAGTATCCTTTTTTATCTGCTGTATTTAAATAAAAATAGTATCCTTCAGGGTTAAATGGTATTTCTTCTTTCTCAGCTTTAACTTCTTGAAGGCAATATACATCTGCATCACTTGTATTAAAAAAATCTTCAAATCCCTTTTTTAAACATGCTCTAAATCCAGCAACATTCCATGATACTAATTTCATATCTTTCTCCTATTTTCTATTCATTATTTTTATTGCTTTTTCTACTCCATCATTAAATTCAACTAGAAATGTATGGACAATATTCACATTACTTTCATCTTTAAACTTAATGTATAAGAATACTTTTGCATCATTTGTTAATGTGTAAAAACCTCCTGCTAAAAAGCCTTGTGAGCTCATTACATTTTGAGATAATATTTTACTATCTATAGCTCTTTTCATATCAACTTGAGTATTGGCTATCTTACCACAATCAGCTATCTGTTCATACTTAATAATTAATTTATCATTATCTTCAAATCTACAAACCAATTCATCTTTTTTAAAATGAAGTTCACACTCTTGAGATAAGTACTTATTCAAGGTACAAACATATCTTGATTTTCCTTTTACTAAAAGATCATCATCTTCCTTTTTGGCAGAAGATGCTTTTCCATTATTTTTCTTTAAAAATCCAAACATTTTCTCACCTTCTTCGAAAACTACTTTATCATAGATTTTTTTATTTAACAATAATTATATAAATCAATTTTATTTTAAGTTTATCTTTAAAAAAAAATTATTATTGATATAATGTTTTGTAGAAAAACAAAAATTTTAAGAGGTACTATGGAAAATATACTAAACTATATTGAAAGAAACATAAGAAAAAATGGAACTTTAGATTATGATTTTTCTCTAAACAAGTATAAATCAAATCATTCATCACTACTTTTTGCTGATGGTGCAGAAGATGGAATCATGTATTTCCATACGCAAATTGCTCCAGATGAAGATGTAATTAACGATATAATCGATATGATTTATGATATCAAAACTCAAAATGATATTGATATTGTTGCTGATCAACTTGACACATATATCAGAGAAAATGATGTAAAATTGTTCCCAAATATTGATGAAATACTTAATATCATAAGAGAAGATCAAGGAAAACTTCAGATTAATCTTATGTTATTATTCATAATAAAAATTACTTGTGAGACAACAAACGTTGAACTAGTTAAACTTGGTTTATCTCTTTTAAGTCTTGTTAATATTTCAGATGATCAAGACCTTTTAAGACTTGTTCAAATATTTGCACTTTGTGATGAATTTACACTATATGCAAATTTTGTTTTAGATAGCATTGAAAATTCAAACGATATTAGATATATGCTAATAAAAAAGGTAAATGGTTGGGGTAAAATTCACTTACTTCTTTCTTTAAAACCCGAAAATGAGAGTATTAGAGAATGGCTTATCTGTAATGGCTGTCAAAACTCTGTCGGAATATTCTATACAGCATATGTCGTTGCAAAACTAGTTGATTTAGAAGATGTTTTAGCAAGAGATGAACTTTCTGATGAAGAATTTAATGGTGTAAATATCATTATGTCAGGTCTTCTAGATACATCTAGCCCACTTAAAACATTATCAGGGCTAAATAATTATTTAGAAATTGCAAATAATTATATTAACCAATTTGAAAAGAGAATCAATAATATCGAATATTATGATGTTCCAATAATGCTTATCAAATTTATTGATGAAGACCAAGGACAAATTAAAGATGGTGAAAGAATTAAACAAAGAATAATAGATCTATTGAATACTCCAAAAGTAAAATCTGTTGTTGAAAAAGGTATTGCTAGTAGTGATGAAGAAATAGCCAGAAAAGCTTTATATGTAATTGAAGAAATTGGTTTTAGTGATTTATATGATGATATTTACAGATGGTATAAAAAAGATCCATTTAGTAAACATTACTATTTAGAAACTCTACTAGAATCAGAAGAATATAAAGATAAAGCTATTGAGCTATTAGAAGGAATACCAGATGAATTTTTTGAAAATAATTATTCAGATCCTGAACCTATTATGAATTCAAAAAATCCTTATTATCAAAACTTACTTAGCAACATTCAGTTACTATATGAGTATCCATTAGTAGGAAACAAGATTATTATTGCAGGTTTAAAATCAAAACTAATGT
>Ga0310697_10005334_pt1 | contig 12451 bp, 11 predicted proteins | sample 172DNAGHGlowgp2_FD_203883 | JGI IMG/M metagenome (GOLD analysis project Ga0310697, IMG submission 203883) | Sheep rumen microbial communities from Palmerston North, Manawatu-Wanganui, New Zealand - 1728 DNA GHGlow gp2 (v2) (version 2) | ecosystem: Host-associated > Mammals > Digestive system >... | reverse complement strand
GACATAATACTCTTTTATAACTGATAATTTGAAGTCCTTGCTGAAATGGCGATAGACTCGACGGGATTGATTTTCGATCATGATTCTGATTTGTTAAATCATGTGCACCTAATCTGTATTAAGTCAGAGTAAATTCTTGCTTATTCTTGCACATTGTTTTCCAGCGTTAATCAACAACATTCAATCAACAAATCATTTTAAAAAAAACAGTATGAAGAAGATTCAGTACAGTACGGCCATGATGGCCAACCCCATGAAGCCCGAAGAGGCTAAGAAGGCTTATGCCAACCTGCAGCTCACCGGCATCGTCGATATCAACGAGCTCGCCAATCACATCACGGAGCACAACTCGGTGTTCTCCAAGGGCACGGTGGTGGGTGTGCTCACCGAGCTGAGCGTGTGCATGCGCGAGCTGATCCTTCAGGGCTACAAGGTGCACCTGGGTGACATCGGCACGTTCGCTCCCGCCATCTCGTCCGAAGGCGCCGAGTCGAAGGAGAAGTTCGGTGCGCAGAACATCAAGGACATGGGCGTAAACTACAACCCCGGCAACGCCTTCGACAACCTGCGCCGCGATGCGGAGTTCGAGAAGACGACCACGCGCAAGGCCCAGGCCGCTGCCCTCAAGGCTGAGAACGAAGGCAAGACGACTGCCGACTGGACGCCCGAGGAGGAGGAGGAGGCCGAAGAAGGAGGAGGCGATTAATCGCCTCCTCCTTCTTCGGAGTGAAAAGTGAAAGAGTGAAAAGTGAAAAATAATATTCACCTGAAACTCATAAGCTAAGCGATCTTTGACAAAAACATTAAAAACACCAGTTGAAGAGGTGGGCACTGCGTGCCTTGATGTCTGTGAGGGTTATAGCCCTGGTGAGCAAGCTCCCCGATGCTCAACCCTCACACCCATCATTCCTACGGAACCACCTCTTCATCTGGCAAAAACACCGCCCTTCGGGCTGAAAAAAGGCTGCGCGGAGAAATCCAATCCACAAAAGCTTATCAGCAATAACTGTAACAACATCCTATTGAATCAAAGCAAGAGGACATGTTTGTAACAACATCCTATTGAATCAAAGCAAGAGGACATGTTTGTAACAACATCCTATTGAATCAAAGCAAGAGGACATGTTTGTAACAACATGCAATTGAATCAAAGCAAGAGGACAGGTTTTTCAGTGTAGCGAAGCGAAACGGTGTTTTTGCTGAGTTGATGTCTATAGTTACGCAGTAACGAGTGGTGAGGGCTGGGCTTGTGCAAGAGCTCGCTCTTAAGCACAAAGACTAGAGCTCAACACGGAAGGTCGAAGACCTAAGACATCGACGATGTGTTTTCTATGTTTTTGTCTAAAACCAGAAACCTGAAACTTGAAACTTGAAACTATATGAAAGAGACAACGAAACGAACGATCAAGCGGGTGTTTGACATCATCGTCACCATCCTCACTGCACTCATCACGAGCCTGACCACAACAAGCTGCATGCAGTGATGAGTTAAAAATGAAAGAGTGAAAAATTAAGATTATGCGAACAATAAGTTTGATTATTATCCACTGCTCGGCCACGAAGGCCGGGCAGCGGTATGGATTCGGACAGTGCCGCGAGGATCATCTGAAGCGGGGCTGGAAGGATATCGGATACCACTATTATATCACGCGGGACGGTGTGGTGCATCGCGGACGTCCCGAGGGACAGGTCGGCGCCCACTGCAAAGGCCACAACAAGCACTCGATCGGCGTGTGCTACGAGGGTGGTCTGGATATGGACGGTGTGGCTTGCGACACGCGCACCACGGCGCAGCGACGCTCCCTGCGCGCGCTCCTGGAGGAGCTGCATGAACGTTATCCCGATGCCATCATCATGGGCCACCGCGACCTCTCGCCCGATCTGGACGGCAACGGCCACATCGAACCCGACGAATGGATGAAGCAATGCCCCGGATTCGATGTCCTCATGGATTACTGGGACCTCGAACCCGAGGGATTGCTGACGGGGGAGTATGCTCATCTATAGATGATATAGATGATGTAGATGACCTTGTTGCTTAATGGGTTGTAGTCTTTGTGCCATCATGTGCTTTATTCCTCGTCGCCGTCCTCGTCGTCGAGGTCGAAATCGAAGTCACCGATGAAGATGGGGATGTCGGCGGCGGTGTCGGCGAAGTCGTCGAGGGCGCGGCGCTCTTTCTTGGTGGGACGGCCTGTGCCGCGTGCGCGGCCTACGAAGCCGCTGATGCGGTTCATCTCGAGGAGCTCGTACTGTTCGGGCGTGGTGACGTTCTCGAGGATCTGGGGGATGAGCTTGGCACCCACGCGGTGCTCTATGGCCTGCAGGATGCGGAAGCTATAGGTGATGGGCGGCTTGCGCACATCGACGACCTCACCCGCCTTCACCATTCTCGACGGCTTCATCTGCGCCCCGCCGATGCTCACCTGCCCGCGCTTGCAGGCCGCCGCCGCCATGCTCCGCGTCTTGAAGATGCGGGCGGCCCATAACCAGCGATCGAGGCGAGCAGAAAGACCAGACCCACCCCCGACCCCTCCCGTCAGGGAGGGGAGGGGCTGGCGCGGAGATGCAGGGCGCGAAGGTTGTCTTTTGTTATTGTGATACATAGAGGACAGGAAAGTCTCCCCTTCGGGGAGATTTAGAGGGGTCCTCCCCCCTCCCTTACGGGAGGGGTTTGGGGGTGGGTCTTCCTATTCAACTGATTCATCGCCATCTGTATGCCTGCGAGACAGAAGGTTTTGATGGCGGCGGAGGTTTGCTTGGTGCACTCGGGGATGAGGGCTTCCTGATCGTCGGTGAAGCGGCTGAGGACGTAATCGACCTGCTGACCAGGGAAGAAGTCGTTGCCGACGCCGAAGCGCAGGCGGGCATACTGCTGGGTGCCGAGAATCTGCGCGATATGTTTCAGGCCGTTGTGACCGCCGTCGCTGCCGCTGGGTTTCATGCGCAGCTGTCCGAAGGGCAGGCCGATGTCATCGACGCAGATGAGGAGGTGCTCCAGCTCGATCTTCTCCTGCTGCATCCAATAGCGCACGGCATTGCCGCTGAGGTTCATGAAGGTGCTGGGTTTGAGGAGTATGAGTTGACGGCCCTTGACGCTGATGCGCGTGATGAGGCCGTAGCGGCGGTCCTCCCATACGGTCTCCTTGCCCTTGTCTTCGTTGACAGAAGCAGCAAGGGCGTTGACCATACGGAAACCGACGTTGTGGCGCGTGCCTTCGTATTCGGGTCCGATATTACCGAGACCGACAATAAGGAATTTTTCCATAGAAACAAAAACAGGCCCGGACCCACCCCCCGCCCTCCCTGTAAGGGAGGGAGCAGAATGCTTGGAAGGGGCAGACCCACCCCCCGCCCTCCCTGTAAGGGAGGGAGCAGAATGCTTGAAAGGGGCGGACCCACCCCCCGCCCTCCCTGTAAGGGAGGGAGCAGAATGCTTGGAAAAGGTGGACCCACCCCCCGCCCTCCCTGTTAGGGAGGGAGCAGAATGCTTGGAAAAGAGTTTTTTAAGGAAGGAGAACATTAGGAGGTTAAGGGTTAAGGGTCGAGCGAAGAGTTATATATGATGAAGACGCAAAGCCCTTGAATGTTCCTTGCGTCTTCATATTCTTGAAGGTATCTGCTCCCTCCCTAACAGGGTGCCAGGAAGAAAGAACTGAGTGTTCTTTCTGGACTGGTTCGGGGGGTGGGTCTATCCCCTCCCTGACGGGAGGGGTTTGGGGGTAGGTTTTTATGCCTCAGCAGCCTCCTCAGCACTTGCAGCGCTGCGAGCGTTACGTGTCATCTTAACCTGGCATACGACGACACTGGGTGAGGTGACGAGTTCGAGTCCCTCGAAGCTGAGTTCGCCGACCTTGATGGTCTTGCCGAGCTCGAGGTTGGTGACGTCGATGTCGAGGCGCTCGGGGATGGCGGTGTGCACAGCCTTCACCTTGAGCTTACGTACGCTGGCAGCGAGCTTACCACCGGCCTTGACGCCTGCAGCAAGTCCGTTGAGCTTGATGGGTACTTCCATGACGATGGGCTTCTCGTCGGTGATCTGATAGAAGTCAACGTGCAGGACGCTGTCCTTGACGGGATGGAACTGAGCCTCCTTGAGGATGGCGAGGCACTGCTGGCCGTCGATGTCGAGCTTTACGGTGTAGATGTCGGGCGTGTAGATGAGCTTGCGGAGCTCGCCTTCGGTGACGCTGAAAGCGGTGGCCTTGGGCAGACCCTTCTCGTCCTTGAGTTCACCATAGAGGTTGCAGGGGATAACGCCCTGCTTACGCAGTTGCTTGGCCAGCTTCTTGCCGCCGGCGGTACGTGCCGTACCTTTGATCTCGATTGTTTTCATTTCGTTTTAGTTTTTTGTGTTACTCTAAATGAATTTTGCTTCATTCGCCATCACACGGGAAAGTGAAAAGTTGAAAGTTGAAAGTTGAAAGTTACGAAGACGAAAACAAACCATTATCTTATTCTTCATTTTTCATTTTTCATTCTTTCATTTTTCACTTCCTGGTCTGCCAGGATTGTGTGCTTTGATTGAAAGCGGGCGCAAAGGTAAGCATAATTTATGATTTATGATGGATGATTGATGAAGTTTTTTTCGTTTTGGCGTGTTTTTTATGATTTCCGAGCGTTTTTTCGTTGCTTTACGCGCGTGTATCATAAATAATGTGTAACTTTGTACGGTAATTATGCGACTACGAAATATGAAACACTTCAAGTATTTATTTACATTATGGGCTTTTGGCTCATCCCTCCTCACCGTGGAAGCACAAACCGACGTGACGGCCACGTATCTCACGAACCCCTCGTTCGAGGCCGATGCCGCAGCTTGCACGGAAGCCGTGAAGAAGAGCGAGAGCGCCGACGGACTGCGCGGATGGGACGTCAGCACCATCACGGGCTGGACCACGACGCGCCCCGACAAGCAGCTGCTCATCACCGCCGACTGCTTCACCGACAACAACTTCGGCAAGACGGCGATTGCCGACGGGCAGTACGCCCTGTTCCAGCGAATGGGGTGGAACAACGGAGCCACCACCATAGCCCAGACGACCGCCGGTGCCGTACCGGTAGGCAAGTACAGCCTCACGCTGAAGGCCAAGGCGTTCTATGCCAACGGCGGCAGCAGCGCCGTGGTGCAGGTGAAAGCTGCCGGACGCTCGCTGGGTACGGCAACCATAGACTTCGAGCACGGCTCGGCAGGATGCATGACCAGCGGCGACTGGAAGGCGGTCAGCGTGCGCTTCACGCTGGCGGAGGCTGCGGCCATCACCGTGCAGACCGACGTGACATGGGTCAGCGGCGGCAGCCAGATAGCCCTCGATGATTTCCACCTCATCCAGTTGCCCGACGACACACCCGATCCGCAACCCACGGTGACGCAGTTCACCGAAGGCGTGATCACCCACGACTTCGTGCCCGAGGCCGAGATGATGCAGGACCTGCTGCAGATGCTGGCCACGTCGATGAAATATGCCAAGAACATCTGGTTCAACTGCCAGGCACCGAACTCCGTGGGCGAGGCCTGCGGCTACTTCAAGGGCAACAGCGCCGGACAGAGCAACGAGGACGGCGTGCGCACGAATGCCGACTTCGCCATGATAGCCGCCTTCCTCGTGAAATACGCCCAAGGCAAGGTGACGCTGCCCGACGGCATGACGTGGGACGAGGTGAAGGCGATGGCGATGAAAGCCCTCGTGTTCGGCTACTCCACGCATAAGGCCAACAAGCTGAAGGTGACATCGAACAACGCCTATTGGGGCAGCACATCGACGTCGGACAACACGTGGGAGAGCTCGCTATGGACGATGAGCCTCTGCTATGCCGCCCATTTCCTCGACGACCAGCTGACTGATGCACAGCGCACATACATATATAATATGGTGAAGGCCGAGTGCAACTACGAGCTCGGACGCTCGATTCCCACGGGTTATGCCGGCGACACGAAAGCCGAGGAGAACGGATGGGAAGCCGACGTGCTGGCCTGCGCCCTCGGACTCTACCCGGGCGACGCGCTGGCACCACGCTGGTTCGACCGCCTGCGCGCCTTCGCCGTGAACAGCTATTCGCAGGTCGATGATGCGCAGAACACCGCCGCCATAGACCCCGACTACGACACGAAGAGCGTGGCCGACTACTACCAAGGCCCCAATCTTTACGAGGACTATACGCTGCAGAACCACAACCTGTTCCACACCTCGTACCAGAACGTGGTGATGCAGGAACTGGGCGAGGCACATCTGGCGATGCTCCTGTTCCAGGGCAGCGACCAGAAATGGAAGACCAACGCGCTGATGCACAACCAGCAGGCTGTGTTCGACCTCGTGCTGAAGCGTCTGGCCTTGGCCGACGGCGAGCTGGCAATGCCCAACGGCAACGACTGGAGCCTGTTCCTGTTCGACCAGATCACCAGCTACTCCACCGCCGCCTGCTTCCTGCGCGACGCCGATGCGCTGATGCTGGAGAACATGGCCTATAAGTACATCAAGGCGCGCCAGCAGACGACAAAGGACGGCTCGTGGCTCCTGAACAGCGACATAGGACCGCGGCGCATGGGCGTGGAAGGTCACCGCGTGATGATGACCTACCTGATGCACCTGGCCGCCTCGACAGCCTCGATGACACCCTCGACATGGGACGACTTCTCGGCACGCCAGCAGGATGCCTACCTCTTCCGCACGCAGAACATCGTAAGAGCCTCGTCCGCAGACCGCTTCGTCACCTTCTCGTGGAGCACGGGTCTGAAGAGCTACACCGGCTATTTCACCGACACGACGCCCGACCGCAACAAGATCATCTGCCCCTTCCGCGCCAACAATACAGGCAACCTCATCGGCTGGTACAACGTCAGCGGCCGCGGCACTAACGCCACGCCTATCGTCAGCGGCATCTATGACCTGCACGAGAACGCCTTCACGATGAACGGCCGTCTGCAGACCAACGACAACACGTTGGAGAACAGCTTCGTGCTGGCTGCCACAGCGGGCAACGCCGTGGTGTATATGAACAACGTGAAAGGGCTGCAGGGCGGCACCATCTCGGGCCGTCGCGGCGGACTGCTGGCCATCACCACCGACCCCTTCACCGCCGAAGAGCGCACAATCTATACGGCTGAGGGCGAAGCCACCGGCAACGGCGCCGCCATGCTGACCTGGCAGACACCGTGGGCAAATATCGATAACTCCATAGGCATCGTCACCCTCGGCGGCACAGGCCAGATGGGCTTCGGCGACCGCGCCCTGAACAACAGCATACAATGTGCCAAGTTCTACCCGCTGTTCTCGAACGAGAGCACAGGTTTCGCAGCGGAAGAGACCGTGGACCGCTCCGCCGTCATCTACTACAGCCGCGTGGATGCTGCCACTACGGAGCGTCTGCAGAGTCAGGCCGTGGCGCTCGCCGACCAGCTGCCCGACGGATGGAATGGCGTGACGCTGGCCGACCCCGACGGCACACGCTACTTCGTAGTAGCCAACCTCGCTGGAGGCAGCAAGAACAAAGCCGAGCTGAAGGACTTCACCGTCGAGGGCTTCGGCGCTCCCGTGCTGGGTGCCGAGACCTTTGTCCACGATTCCAAGAGCACCGCAACCATAGCCCTCGACGAGAATCACGCGTTGATGCAGCCGCTGAGCATCTTCATACAAGGCGACGGCGTGGCGGCGAAGATGTTCAATCCGTGGGACGACAGCCAACTCTACGTGCGCAACCTGGGACAGCAGCCGCAAACCGTTAGCATCAGCTACGTGCGAAAAGGCGAGGTCGTGAGCACACAACAGATGACCATTGAAGGTCATGGCACCTGCATCGTCACCTACAATGGCGGTTTCAGCTATGTGTCCAAGGAGGAAAGCCCAGGCTATGATCTGGTGGAAATCACCGACCTCTGCGTGGTAAACCCTAGTTTCGAGGAGGACGTCACGTGGGGCACCACAGGCAACATCAACCTGAACGGCACGACCTACAATCCCTGCTACACGCAGAGCGTGGCCGCTGCCAACAACCAATTCCCTCAGGTGCTGCCCGTGAAAGGCTGGAAGGCAGAGAGCACGCTCTCGCCCGCCAGCAAGTTCGCCCTCCTCTACTCCATGCCCTACAGCTTCACACAGTATTGCGTATCGCCCTCGAACATAGGCAACAGCGCCAGCATCATGGCCGTGCCTGCCGCCTTCGAGGACGAAGCGGGGAGCCGCTGCCTCAGCATCCTGAACTCATGGACCGTAGGCACCAACGCCATCAGCCAGAAGGTGCAACTGCCTGCCGCCGCTGAATATACGCTGACGTTTGACATGCGCTACGAATGTGCCAACGAGAGCCGACGGCCGGCCGACAACGTCATCACAGCCACGGGCGGCAACGTAAATACCGCGCTCTGCGGCGTAGAACATCAGGGACAGACCTTCTATGCCCCCTACCCCGAGGCAGCCTCGACGTGGCAAGAGCAGCGCATCACCTTCGCCGCATCCGACAGCGAGAACCCCACGGCAACCCTGCGCTTCGGCCTCAATACCACAGCCAACCAAGGCGCCGCCAACCAGACACGCCTGCACGTAGATAATGTGCGGCTATGGATGCCCCGCGATGCCTATGACCGGACCGTTGGCGTAAAAGCCCTGCCGCCGTCGGCTCAGTCAGGCGCAGAGGCCGCTACCTACGACCTCGGCGGTCGTCGTATTGCAGGCCAGCCTCAACAGCACGGCATATATATTCACGATGGTCGTAAAATCGTCCGCTAATCCTATCACCATGCGTCGCGTACTTCTCATCTATACAGGCGGCACCATAGGTATGGGACAGAACCCCGACACCGGTGCCCTGGAGCCGTTGGACTTCAGTCAGCTCGTCGGCAATATCCCCGAGTTGGCATCGATTCCCGTGGCCGTTGACGTGCATCAGTTTGCCGAACCTATCGACTCCAGCGACATGAATCCGCAGCTGTGGGCGCGCCTCGTGGAGATCATCGTGGCGCACTACGACAGCTACGACGGTTTCGTCATCCTGCACGGCACCGACACCATGGCGTTCACGGCCTCGGCCTTGTCGTTCATGCTCGAAAACCTGACGAAGCCCGTCATCCTCACCGGTTCGCAACTGCCTATCAATCGTTTGCGCACCGACGGCCGCGAGAACCTCATCACCAGCATCGAGATCGCTGCTGCCCGCCATGCCGACGGCCGTCCGCGAGTGCCGGAAGTATGTATCTATTTCAGCGGCAAGCTGCTGCGCGGCAACCGCTCGACAAAAATCAACAGCGAAGGTTTCAACGCCTTCGATTCGTTCAACTTCCCCCATCTGGCCGATGCCGGCGTGAACATCGTCTATCACGACGACCTTATCCTGCGGCCCGACTATTCGCGTCCGATGAAGCCACACTACGTCATGGACACCGGCGTGGTGGTGTTCACGCTCTTCCCGGGCATCGACGAAGCCACTGTGCGTCACCTCCTCGCCACACCCCGTCTGCGCGGCCTTGTCATGCGCACCTACGGTAGCGGTAATGCGCCTCAGCTACCGTGGCTCATGGAAGTTCTGCGTGACGCCACGGCGCGCGGCATCGTGATTATCAATATCACGCAGTGCGCCGCCGGTCCCGTTGAGATGGCGCGCTACAGCGGTGGCTTCCTCCTCAAGAATGCAGGTGTCATCAGCGGCTACGACGGTACGGTCGAATGTGCCATCGCCAAACTCATGCACCTGTTAGGCCACTACTCCGACAGCGCCGTCATCCGCCAACACATGAACCGCGCCATCTGCGGAGAAATCTCAGTCCCCTAATCTCTCATCTCTCATCTCTAATCTTTTATCTCTCCCCCTTCCCTCATGACAGAATTACAACTCAAGTACGGTTGCAACCCAAACCAAAAGCCCTCGCGCATCTTCATGTCCGACGGCTCAGAACTCCCCCTCCAAGTGCTCAGTGGCCGCCCCGGCTACATCAATTTCCTCGATGCCTTCAACGCCTGGCAGCTTGTGCGCGAGCTTAAGGCCGCCACCGGTCTGCCCGCCGCCACCTCCTTCAAGCACGTCTCGCCTGCGGGCGCCGCTGTCGGTCTGCCCCTCAGCGACACGCTGCGTAAGATCTACTGGGTCGATGACGTGGACTTCGAGCTCACCCCCATCGCCACGGCCTACGCCCGTGCCCGCGGTGCCGACCGCATGAGCAGCTACGGCGATTTCATCGCCCTTTCAGACACGTGCGACCGCGCCACGGCGCTGCTCATCAAGCGGGAAGTCAGCGATGGAGTCATCGCACCGGGCTACAGCGACGAGGCATTAGAGATCCTCCGCGAGAAGCGCAAAGGCACGTACAACGTCATCCAGATCGACCCCGCCTACCGCCCCGAGCCCATCGAACGCAAGCAGGTCTTCGGCATCACCTTCGAGCAGGGTCGCAACGAGGTGCAGCTCGATGACCCCACGCTCTTCGCCAACATCCCGACGCAGAACAAGACGTTCTCCGACGAGGCGCGCCGCGATCTCATCATCGCCCTCATCACGCTGAAATACACGCAGAGCAACTCCGTCTGCTACGTCAAGGACGGACAAGCCATAGGCATCGGAGCCGGACAGCAGAGCCGCATCCATTGCACGCGCCTCGCCGGACAGAAGGCCGACATCTGGTGGCTGCGCCAGCACCCCAAAGTGATGAACCTGCCCTTCGTGCCAGGCATACGGCGTGCCGACCGTGACAACACGATCGATATTTATATCTCCGACGACCACGATGACGTTCTCGCCGAAGGTGCTTGGCAGCAGTTCTTCACCGAACGTCCCGAAGTTCTCACCCGCGAAGAGAAAGCCGCATGGATAGCCAAGAACACCGGCGTCAGCCTCGGCTCAGACGCCTTCTTCCCCTTCGGCGACAACATCGAGCGAGCCCACAAGAGCGGCGTGCAATTTGTGGCACAAGCCGGAGGCAGCGTGCGTGATGATCACGTCATTGCAACTTGCGACAAATATGGCATAGCTATGGCCTTCACGGGCGTCAGACTGTTCCACCATTGAAAGTTGAAAGTTGAAAATTGAAAGTTGAAAATTGAAAGTTGAAAAAAATGAAGAATGAGAAGTTCGGCGGCGACGACATCGACAACGTCATCCTCAACGGCGTCACGTTCAAAGGTGCAAAACAATCGTCGAGAAAAGCTGATTCTGGCAAGGTGAAGACCAAAGCCAAGAAGAAAAGCTACATCACCGGTGCCCACGGCTCGGCATCGGCTAAGAAGAAAGCGGATATACGCCGCGCACGCGCCAATCGTCATAACAAAGGATAGCCTATTGCACTGCCTTCGTCACGGGCTGCAGCACGCGGTAGTACTCGACCGCTCCAAGCAGGAAGCAGCCCGTGCCGAAGTCCTCGAAATCGGGATGGCGGTCATAGGTGACCGGCTGTGCCGATGCAGGTTCCTTGCCCGTTCCCTGAACATAACCTAAGAAGCCATCGGGGTGAACGCAATCGGTAGCCATAGCCTCCCAAGCGCGGTCGCAAGCGGGGCGGTAGCGTTTGGCAGAGAGAACTTTATGGCGAATGCCCCAACTCATGCCGCAAAGAAAGAGGGCGGAACCTGTCAGTTCCTTGCCGCCATAGTTCGTGGGACAAACCAGGCTCGGGTTCCACAAGCCGTCGGCACGCTGGCAACGCAATAACGCCTTGCTCATTCGCAGGAAATCCTTACGCAGCAGGCGGTAGTGACGGCGCATCTGTTTCGACATCGGCCGAGAACCGATATCCTCGAGCGCCTTGACGATAGCCACATAAGCCCATCCGCAGCCGCGACTCCAGTAGCAGTTGCTGCCGTCGGCCTCGCGGTAGGGAGGCACATAGTCCTTGTCGCGCCACCAGAGTCCTTCCTTCTCGTTGAAGAGCCCGCCAGCCAGCGTGTCGCGCGTCCACGTGTACATCTTCATGGCATGGTCAGCATAGCGTTCATCGCCCGTGATGCGGTACATCTTCGTATATACGGGCAGGGCCATCTGTATGGCGTCAACCCACGTCCACCAACCGATCTTGGTACCCATCTGATAGTCGAGGTTCTTCCTGACGTTCTCCATCATTCGCGTGTCGCCCGTCATCATGTAGCGGTCGAGATAGGTCTGCCCGCAACATTGATTGTCGGCATTCGTCTCGCGAAAGGTTCCGCGCGGATGCCACTTGTGGAAGTCGCCCCAGCGGTCGGTGTAGTCGAGATACTCTGCCTTAGGGTCAATGCCGTAGAGCGCCATCAAGCCTTCGTAATAGACCGCACGAGTCCATAGATTGCTCGAGCGCTCACGTTTCACGAAGGTTGGCACGGTTGGGTCGGGCACCGCTTTCATGAAGTAAGCGTTCACCTTACGGGCCGTGGCCAGCACCTCTTCGGCCGTGGGCTGCGAATAGCTTGACAGATGAAAACAAAACAGGGCACAAAGCAAAGAAAAGACGTACTTCTTCATAGGATTATCATGTTTTTGTGTGCAAAGATAGAAA
>Ga0310697_10005332_pt1 | contig 12453 bp, 9 predicted proteins | sample 172DNAGHGlowgp2_FD_203883 | JGI IMG/M metagenome (GOLD analysis project Ga0310697, IMG submission 203883) | Sheep rumen microbial communities from Palmerston North, Manawatu-Wanganui, New Zealand - 1728 DNA GHGlow gp2 (v2) (version 2) | ecosystem: Host-associated > Mammals > Digestive system >... | reverse complement strand
GCCATGGTCGGAAGCTTCTTCTGAATATCGTCTTTGTTTACTTTGTAGATGCTCGTGCCGGCAGCAACAGCCGTTGCGCCGTACATTACAGTTGCCACTGCCGGTGAGAGCAGTGCGTCCGCCATATGCATATACAAATCCCCCTTGTGTTTTTTTTACATTGGTATTTTAAAACAGGAAAATGTCTCTCACAAGCCCGTAGGGGGGATACTTTTTGCAAAAAATTTTCCTTGAGTATATAATAATCACATGATGAATTTATCGTATGCGCTGAGTCTCTTTGAGATGAAAGTCCGCTATCCCCTGCACTTCGCCTTCTGGAAGGCGGTTTATAAGCAGGACAAAAACCGGATTCTCTTTGCAGACCCCTATGCCACGGACCTCACTGACAATATGAAACCCCTGTGGGCTGCCCTTGAAAAGAGGGACGGCCTGACTCTTGTTAAATGCTTCCCGCAGACCGCGGGCCTTTCAGGCAACTCGCTTGCCGGCAAGATAAAGGGCCGCGCAAACAGGGCATCGGCATTTGACAGATTCATCAGGGAATACGCGCGGGCAGGGACCGTCTTCCTGACCGAGTCGTACCTGCCCGCCTATGCGGTGGCGGCACGTACGGGCACGCAGGTGGTCCAGCTCTGGCATGCCTCGGGCGCATTCAAGAAGTGGGGCTACTCCACCCTCGACAAAAGTTTCGGAGCATCTGACGACCGGATACCGATGCACAACTGCTACACACTCGTGCCCGTATCCTCAGCGGAAGTGGCACCCTGCTACGCAGATGCCTTCCGCTGTGACCCGAGCGTCATAAAGCCGCTCGGCGTGCCGCGCACCGATGAACTATTTGATCAGAACACCGATACGAAAGCAGAACTTGTCAAAGAGCACCCGAAACTTGCAGGCAAAAAGCTTATTCTCTATGCCCCGACATTCCGCGGAAACAACGTAGTTGACGCAAAAGCGGCCGAAATGCCCGACTTTTCGAAACTCGATTCCTCATATGCGGTACTGCTTCGTATGCACCCGTTTGTGAAGGGAAAATACGAAATTCCCGAAGAGTGTAAAGGCGTTATACTTGACACCTCTGACTATGACACCAATTTCTGCCTGAGGGCAGCCGATATCCTTATCACGGATTACTCCTCAATAATCTTTGAATACTCACTGCTGGACAAGCCCATGGTGTTCTTCGCACCTGATCTTGACTCCTACCGCGACAACCGTGATTTTTATTATAACTACGAGGATTTTGTCCCGGGACCCATAGCAAAGAACACAGAGGAGCTGCTTGAGGCCCTCGCCTCGCCTCCCGATTTGAAACGGGTGAAGGATTTCAGAAATAAATACATGTCCGCCTGCGACGGACATGCAACAGAGAAGATAATAAAGGAGCTGCTCGGTTAGAGCAGCTCTTTTATCATTTCCGCCACTCTCTCGGTGGACTTACCGTCGAAGTGATCGAAGAATTTTTCTTTGAAAGGTTTAATACGTTCAGTCTCAAAGTCACCGTTTTTAATCGCCTCTATGACTTCATCCTGATTCTGCGCAAGCTTGCCGGGAAGGCTCGGCTTGTATTCATAGTAGAAGTCACGGGTCGCGGTGTACTCTGAGAGGTCATAGGCGTACATAACCATGGGTATGTCGAGCAGAGAGGCCTCGAATACCGCGGACGAGTAGTCCGTGATGAGTATGTCTGTCACAAAGAGCAGGTCATTGAGCTCGGAGTTTTCCGAGAGATCGATTATCCTGTCCTCATAGCCTTCGGGAATCTCGAACTTGTTGTTTACGAACGGATGCATCTTCACGATTATTCCGTATTCGGGACCGAGGGCGTCAGAGACTTCCTTCAGGTCAAAGCGGTCGGCGGGATAGTAGCCTGTCAGACGTCCGTTGCCGCGGAATGTCGGGGCAAACATAATTATCTTCTTGCTCTTCCACTCAGGGAAATCCGCATAGAATTTTGCCTTCATCTCCTCTGCGACCTTGTCGTCAAAGAACATGTCGGTTCTCGGAACACCCGTAGCTACGACATTTTCAATCGGTATGCCGAAGCCTTCGGCATAGAAACGGCGTATGGCGCGTGAACTTACTATCGCGCGGTCGTACATACGGTGATTGACGGAGGTCTGCTTCGGACCGCCGGGTTTGCCGAGTCGGGAGAAACCGAAGGTCTTGAAAGCGCCGCACGCGTGCCAGACCTGGACGAGTTTCACTTCGGGTTTCTTTTCGACGAGGCTCGTGAGCTCATAGAAGTCATCGACGATTACGACCTTTGAAGTGGCATAGAGTTTCGCGAACCTGAAGAGATTGGCAAAGCTCATTCTGTGCATGGGATTATCATCGAGAAGCATTTTTATCTCAAGCGATGTATCGTTCTTTAAAACATCATAGACATCCGCCGGGTTGCCCGAGAGCTCTCCCCTTCTGTTGGAAAGGAATGTGACTCTGTTTGGCACAACCTTGCTGTTTCTGAAGCAGAAGGTCCAGAATTTAACCCACTTCTCCTTCATATGTTTCCTGCCTATCTCCGTATGGGTGATTGAGCGGAAACCGACACGGACGTTGTCCACGAAGAAGCGGAAGGCTGTTCTCTCGGGTTTTGATACCCAGCCCTTCTTGAGCCCCAGAAAAGCCGCCACGGAATCTATGAGCAGGAACGGAATCAGCGCTATGCCGAAAACCCAGACGATCAGCGAGTAGAGAGCCGAAAATATGCCTTTTACGGCAATGAGGAAGTAGTTTTTCTTCTTCTCAACATAGGGCTCCTTGCGTTTGAGTTCTATTCCCTCCGAGTCCGCCTCAAGCGTGAAGTCCGAATCAACGGACGAGACCTTGGTCGAAAGGAAGAGCGGCACGTCCCGGAAATGCTCCTCACCGTAGTGGATATCCACTTCCATATAGACAGGCTCGTCCTTGACCGGAGTATTGAAAAGATATGAGATATCATACCTGTATCCCGCTATAATCGTACAGGTCTTCCCGTCCGTATTCGGATAGTATGACTGCACGAGAATAGGGATAAAACGGGTCTCATCACCCATCTTGTATATGAGTGTCACCTTGGGCGAATGGACAACTGAATCGTACGGAAGTGTAATCTCAAGACTCAGTTCCATCTGATTCTTTACTATTTCAATGTTTCTTATTTCTGCTTTTTTCATAAAAACACCGTATTAATAATTATTTATACATTGCAGATTATACCACATTCCGTGTAAAATATAATCGTAAATTTGAAAGGTTGGTAAATCTGATGTCTTTAAACGCAAAACTTCAGACCGGTCTCATCGACAAAGCAGCCGAACTCGTAATCACCGATGAGGACTTCAACATAATTTTCAGAAACCGCGCGCTGGACTTTGATGACAACACCTGGGCAAAGTGGACCATACTCATAGGCGATGAGGTTTTTTCGGAAAACGTCTTTGAGTGGGAGACCACCGACAAGACCACGGGAAAGTACTACAAGACCAACAGTTACAAGGAAGAATATGAAGGAAAAACGTATCTTCTGCATCACATATACGATGTAAGTGACTATGCGGAACTCATCAAGGATCTCTCAAAATATTCACGCATACTGCGCAACTCATCAGACTGCCAGAGCAATCTGATAAAGAACCTTTCCTCTCATGCGGAAGACTGTCTGCCGGCCGCTGTAAAGTACTTCGATGTCGATACTGCCGTTTTATACCTTGAAAGAAAAGACCATACCGAACGCTTTGTAATGAGAAAAAACGCGGAGCGCCCTGAAACGGAGATACTGCCTGCCGGCGCGGAATACGGCGATGAGGGTTTCACCTGCTGCTGCAGCGGAAAGACGGTAACGGACGTCGGATACAGCCTGCTCATCACCGAAAAGGAAGAAGAGGACCACACAGCGTTTTCAATGCTCGTCAACGAGTTTAAGTTCTATATTGAAAACGCGCTCATGCAGGAGGCCATTATCTTCGAGAGCGAGCACGACCGCCTGACCGGACTCTTCAACAAGGGTAAGTTCATTGAACTTCAGAAGAGCCTCTTTGAAGGCGCCGACAGTATAACCGTATACAACATGGATGTCAACTACTTAAAGCGCACGAACGACCTGCTGGGCCACCGTGCGGGTGATCTTCTCATAAAGAAAGCGGCCGACAGCATAAAGGCGATAACCGGCCACAATACATCGCACGACGTCTACGGTTTCCGTACCGGAGGCGATGAGTTCATCGTTGTCGCGGTTAACAAGACTCTGCCCGAATCAGAGGAAATTCTCGGGGACTGGAAAGCCGGTCTTGATGAGCTCAATCGCGGTGAAGGTCCCGAGTGTATTATCGCGTGCGGAATGTGCCATAAAAAAGCACCGTTTTCCTTCAACGAGGTTTTCAGCGAAGCCGACAACCTCATGTATGAAGAAAAACGGGCAATTAAAATATCACGTGGTGAGGACCCTGACGGAAGATAACCGTCTTATTCCTTTCCCATGTCTTTATATCCGTCCCGAAGGAAGATCTTCTCTTCCTCTGAAAGATCGAGACCTATTGTGCCACCCGGATTCATCATGTAATCCGGGTCAAAATATTCTTTAAGGGCCTTGAAGGTGCCGTATTCGGTTCTGCCGACTGAACCTTCAAGCCACGGCGCAAACATCTTGCCTATGCCGTGATGGTGGGACAGGGCCGCGCCTGATTTCTGGATGGCATCAAGAATTGTCTTGTGATAAGCCTTGAACTCGGCGGCCGTGTCCATCTTCGCAATGAAGATAAAGTAGAGGTTTGCGCCCTGCGGATAGCAGTGCGACATATGTGTCGTTACGACACAGTTGGGAAGAGCGTGGCACACGGCGCGTACGTCCCTGTGGACCTGCGCCATATTTGACCAGTTTACGCAGCATTCGAGAGTATCAATTATAATACCGAAGTCGTGGAGTGAATCACGCATATAAGGGTCGTCAAAGCGGCCCTTTTCCCATCCCCTGCAGACATAGCCTGTAAGCGGGAATCCGCCGTGTTTTACCGCGACTTTGAAGATATTCCTTGCCACGTTCTTTGAATAGCCCTTCTCGCCGTCTGTGAAGCCCAGGAAGAGGCAGCGCTCCATATCCTTATAGCCCAGCTTCTCAAGAAGGGGCTGAGCGGGAGTCTCGTCAACATTGTAGAGACGGAGCATCATGTTTGTCTCCTCGGGATCCGAGAGACGGAAGACCGATGAAAATCCGAACTCACCCTGAAGACATTCACGGGCAAAGTCCATGGCGTCGTCCCAGGTCTTGAAGATATATGAGAAACGTTTTCTGTTCTCCGGGTTGTAGTGGAAGACCTTGAGTGTGGCCTCAGTGAGGACTCCGAAGGTTCCCTCCGAGCCCATCATTATCTGGTTGAGGTTAGGTCCCGTCGCCTCACGCGGGTAGGGTGATGTAAGTACGACACCACGGGGCGTCGCATACTTCTGCTGAAGGCAGATGTCGGTAATACAGCCATAGTAGGTGGAGTTCTGGCCCGAACCGCGTGTGGTAATCCAGCCGCCCACCGAGGAATATTCAAACGACTGCGGAAAATGTCCGCAGGTAAATGCGCGCTTTGCTCCGAACTCTGAGACGGCGTTGTTTAAATGCGCCTCAAGCTGAGGGCCTGACATTCCGGCCTGAACCGTAATCGTCTGGTCGGTCTCATTGAACCTGATGACCTTGTTGAAGTTGCGGCGCATATCAAGCGAGACGCCACCCTTTGTCGGCTCTACACCGCGCGTAACTGAGGAACCTCCGCCATATACATAGAGAGGTATTTTATGCTCCGTGCAGTATTCCACAGTCTTCTCAATCTGTTCTGACTCAGACGGATAAAGAACCACATCCGGCAGGCTGTCGAACTGGCGCTCACGGATTCTGTACAGGTCGTATGCTGTCTGTCCGTACGCTACTGAAAGTCTGTCATAGTCGGACTGAGACATCTCGCTGCCGTAGACCGATTTGAAGAAATCGAGGTGCTCCTGAGCCATGTTCGGCGGGTATTTGCCCTCGAAATCGACTTTCTCAAGGCCTACATCACAGCGGTAATCCCTGACATAGTCATCGGTTATGTCAAGGCGTTCCTTCATGAGTTTGTAGAGTGACTCCTTCGGGAACTTAAAGTGATTCGGATCGCCCCAGCGGAAAATCGAACGATATGAATCGGCAGGGGCTGCTTCTTTTATCCATTTGGGCTCGAAGCCTTCATAAGGTTTGTATCCCATAGTATTCTCCTTAAAGCTGTGTCAGAAGGTCAGATGTCGCTATTACGTCAACACCGAGACCCAGTACGTCCCTGATAATTACATCGCCGCGGTTTAACTGCTTTGAAACCGTGACTTTGTTTATCTCTTTCATTACGTCAAATATCTTGTCTTTCGGTATGTCGGCAGAAACCCTGCACGGCAGAGCGGGTGCGGACTTGAATGTTGTCCTGACAGTCGTGCAGATGGTCCTTTTGGGGTCTGTCATCTCGGCGATGGCAAAGTCCCTGCCTCTCCTGCAGGCGTTTCCGGTAACGGTCCAGTCGCCGCCTGCCTTTTCAATGTTCATGGTGCAGCCGCGCGGGCATGTAATACAGACAATTGTACTCATTCTTCATCCCTCACAATCTCTGCTCTGACAACGGTTGTTGCGCGAAGGTTGATTCCCTTGAGGTTTACAACAACCCTCTCCATCTCAGGAGGTCTTACTATCGGATATCTTTTCTCAAACACCGTCCTGCCGTCAATCTTCAGTCGGAAAATACAGTTCTCATAGATTCTGTTGCTTCTGAAATACATAACAAAATCATTTATGTATCCGTTCAGGTTCAGCGACTGCGGAACGACATAGAGAAGTGTCTCGCTCGGTACAATCTCAATTACCGATTTATTCTCTGCCCTCTTGAAATGTGCGGCGTTTTTACCGGCAATCTCTCCGCTCTCCGACACATAATCGACGAGGTCGTTTACATGCAGGGCATTACCGCAGGCGAAGATACCGGGTATGTTTGTCATAAGATTCGAGTCGCAGATAGGGCCCTTGGTCCTGTTGTCTATGCGGACCTCAAGAGTCTCCGCAAGCTCATTTTCCGGGATAAGTCCGACGGAGAGTATGAGTGCATCGCACTCGATTTTCTCCTCAGTGCCCGGAATGGGTTTCAGATGCTCATCTACCTTTGCAACCTCGACCGCCTCAAGCCTGTCCATGCCGAATACTCTTGTGACGGTGTGCGACAGATGAAGAGGAATATTGAAGTCGTTTAGGCACTGATGGATGTTTCGGGTCAGGCCCGAAGGCGTGTTCTTAATCTCATAGACACCGACGACTTCGGCGCCTTCAAGAGTCAGACGGCGTGCCATTATGAGGCCTATGTCGCCCGAGCCCAGGATTACGCAGCGCTTCGTCGGGAGCTGACCGAGCAGGTTGGTATAGTGCTGTGCCGTGCCCGCAGTGAATATGCCTGACGGGCGCGTGCCGTGTATAAAGACCTGCTTGCTCGTACGTTCACGACATCCCGTGGCGAGGACGAGACTCTTCGCCTCATATACTTCCACGCCGTCGCGTGATACGAGTGTGACCTTGAAGCCCTCCTTGATACGCTCAACAGAGGTTACAAAAGTCATAAGCTTCGCTTCAATTCCGCGTGAGCGGAACTCATCAATAAAACGTTCAACGTACTCGGGACCCGAGAGTTTCTCCTCATAGCGGACGAGTCCGAATCCGTCGTGAATGCACTGTTTTAAAATGCCTCCGAGGCGTGCCTCACGCTCAACAAGGACTACACGTGCGCCCTCCTTGTCGGCGGATATGGCCGCGGCAAGTCCGGCGGGACCGCCGCCTATAACCATGACATCACAAGTCCAGATCATTCTTCGGCACCCCCTTTGTTTTCACCATAGAGAATTACCGATTCAGCTGAAGACTTCTTTACTTCCGAGATATCAATATTCTCATGTTCGGCGATTATCTGAGCCACCAGGGGCTGACAGAATCCGCCCTGACAGCGTCCCATACCCGGACGTATGCGCTTCTTTACGGCGTCAACGGTCGGAGGGCAGAGAGGACGTTCCAGACAGTCTATAATCTCACCTTTTGAAATCTCCTCACAACGGCAGACGATGATACCGTAGTCGGGATTGCGCGCAATCATTGCCGAACGGCGTGCGGGAATCATTTCCTTGAGTCTCGGAACACCGCGCCTTACAGACGTCCATTTCTTCTTCTGAAGAATCTCTCTCTTCTTTGAGAGCCTGTCTACGATAAGCTTTTCCACATCGGCAGCAATTGCAGGAGCAGCCGTAAGGCCGGGTGACTGAATGCCTCCGCAGTGGAACATGTTCGGGCACTTCCTGCCCCACTCAAGGACGAAATCCTCCTCAAAGGTGGCAGCGCGTATTCCGGTGAAATAAGTGATGATATCTCTCTCCGAAGCAGCGGGTACGGTACCCTTCTGCTTGGTATACGTGGTCTTCAGGCTTTCGGGATAAGTAGATGTGTCCTCCTTGTCGAAGCACTCAACGGCATCGGGACCGACAAGAATATTGTCGTCGACGGTACGCATGATACCGCCGCCCTTTGTCTTGCTCCTGAGCGAGCCTATGCTCGCATGCTCCACAGAGGCTATACAGTCGATTATATTTGCCGATTTGGTGTCCTGGATGGCATTTGTACCGCGTCTCGGATGAATCGAATAGAAGCGGTCGTGGGCCATCTCAGCGATATCATCGGCAAAGACGCCTGCGGCATTTATTACAATTGTCGGTTTTATGGTGCCGCGGTTCGTGTGAACGGCAACAATGTTGCCGCTGTCATTTGTGTCCATGGACAAAACCGCGGTGTTCAAATATGCCTCGACGCCGTTCTCGGCGGCGTTCTCGGCACAGGCAATGGTCAGGCCGTAAGAACATACGACACCGGCATTGTCATTGTATATGCCGAACTTGATTCTTTTATCAAAAGTGGGCTGCTCCCTCTTTATCTTCGAGCCCCACATAAAGCGGGAACTCTTTACGCCGTCAATGTATTTGCGGCGAATATAGAAGAGGAATATGGGTATAAGAAGCCAGAGCTGTGTGAACAGAACGTACTGGCCGGGGCGCCTGAAAGGAACGTCGAGGTCGGAACAGAACTTGTCATACATGGCATTGCCGAGAAGCACATACTTCTGCTTCAGGCTGCCTTTTTTAAGATCGAGTCCGACATGGACCTCGCCGTCGTTTGCGCCCGAGGCGCCCATGGCGAAATCCGCATTTTTCTCGATGAGCATGACATTCATTTCCCATTTGGAGAGTTCTCTCGCTATGGCACAGCCGGTAATTCCTCCGCCGATGATGAGCACATCCGGAGTCTTTCCGTCAACTGCATTGTCACGCAGGGAAGGAACACGCATGGGCGGTATCTCTCCCCCTGTAAATTTAATGTCATTTACCACATGCACAAGGCTGTTTTTGACAGCAGCTGTTTCACAGGCAGAAACGACATCATCCCAATTATCAAGTTCTCCTGTCAGACGTATAATACCGTCCTCAAGCACAGCCTGAACACGACCGTCAAACTTCTTGTTCAGTCTGCGTTGGATTTTCCTGATGCCTGCCAAGCGGATTCACCTCTCTTCACATTAGTCGGTCGTTTGACCGACAATGGCTATATTATACAATATAACCCCATCAAAGTCAACTGGACTAACCCTCACAAAGTGTAATATAATATTAATATACCATACTATTCTCCGGAGGTACATATGGCTGCGCCGAGAAAAGAAAACATAAAAGACATGATAATGGATGCCACCGAAAAACTGCTCGATTCGCAGTCCCTGGACGACATAAGCCTCGCCCAGATTGCGACTGAAGCCGGCATTTCAAAAGGCACTCTCTACTACCACTACAAGACAAAGGAAGACATTCTTCTCGCCATTGCAGACCGCCACCTGGAAGAACAGCTCGACGACTTCCTCATCTGGGTCGACAATAAAGAGAAAAACACCTCACTTCACAGACTGATGAAATATGTCATAGAGTACAATGTAAACGGCTCCGGACCGCGTATCCACCTCATCTACAATGCCTGCCTCGGCAATGAGGATCTGCGCGAAAAGATCCTTGAGCGATACAACAAATTCCAGAAGCTCCTCAAAGAGAAAATCGCAGAACGTGCAAACCCTCAATATGCAGACTTCCTCGCATGGACTGCCCTGCTTGTTTCAGACGGCCTGATACTCCAGACCGGAATGAAAAATCCCAACATCGATTTTGAAAACTACGTGCGTCAGACAGACGAAATCCTGAAAACTATTTCGGAAAAATGAAAACATAAAAAGAAAAGCGGTCACTCAAACGAGTGACCGCTTAAACTATTTATCAGTCGTCTGCGCTCTGTTCGAACGGAACGCTGCCGAATGCTTTACCTGCCTCATAAGGAAGTGCCGGAGGAGCATCGTCGATGTAAGGCTGAGCATAAGAAGGCTCAGGTGTCGGCTCTGCAACAGGCTGCGGAGGCTGGTATGTCGGCTGCGGCTGGTATGTCGGCTGCGGCTGGTATGCAGGCTGAGGAGCCTGGTAAGCCGGAGCAGGAGCCTCGTAAGCCGGAGCAGGAGCCTCGTAAGCCGGAGCGGGCTCTGCAACAGGCGCTACGGGAGCAACCGGCTCAGTTACAGGAGCAACCGGTGCTACAGGAGCAACCGGAGCTACAGTAGCAACCGGAGCAACAGGTGCTACAGGTTCAGCGACCGGTGCCTGATATACAGGCTGCGGAGGCTGATATGCCGGCTGCGGCTGGTATGCAGGCCGAGGAGCCTGGTAAGCCGGAGCAGGAGCCTCATATGCCTGAGCGGGCTCTGCAACAGGTGCTGCGGGTGCTACAGGAGCGACAGGCGCTACGGGAGCGACCGGCTCTGCAACGGGAGCTGCGGGTGCAGGCTCAGCATAGAGTTCTGCAGGAGATGCTGCAGGAGTCTCAAATGCAGGAGGATAGTCTGCGGGCTCTTCAGCAGGTGCGGGCTCTGCCGGCTGATCCGTGTAAACGGGATCGCGGAGTGACGGAGCCGCATTGTCATCGTAGTAACCCATGTCGTCCTCTTCAAAACTTTTATTGTAGTCATAGTTGAGACCCATGCCTGAAGAGAAGTTAAAGCCTGTGGTGGCAAAAGGTGTTGTCGGATTGTAATCATCAGCGCTCTGGTCAAGATCAGCACCTGCACCGCCGTCATATGTCGGATAATCAAGTGTTGTTCCGCCGTCGCCGCCATAGTAGTCATAGGACTCATACTTTCTCTTGCCGATAAGGAATCCTATAATTCCGCCGAGGATGAGACCGAGCAGGAAGAGACCGATGCAAAGAGCAATGACAAGGCCTGTTGAAACACCTGTCTTCTCTGCGGGAACTTCCTTTACGGGCTGCTCATCATACTTGACGTTCAGTACATAGTTTGTAACAGTGCCGTCCTTGGCCGTTACACTTACGGCAACCTTGCTGCCGTCAGAAATATCATCAGCTCCGTAAACCTGAATCTGATCATCTGCGTTTGCGGTCTTGGCATCGATAACCATAGCCGTTGAACCGTAAGGTACAACTACGTCATACTCGGTTGTGCCTGCCGTAAGAATCAGCGGAACCTGCTTACCGGCAAAAATTGTGATGTCAGAAAGCTCAGGTCCTGCCTTTTCAGGCGCCTTGGTTGTCGTCTCGCCGTCCTTGGTTGTCTTTTCAGCAGCCTTGGTTGTTGTCGTATTGCCTGAACCACCGCTTGACTGCTTAGTCGTGGTTGTGGTTGCAGGAGCTGCAACAGTAATTGTTACTGTCCTTGTCTGGCCGGAGATATCCTCTTCATCATATGTGGCCATATCGGTCGCACGGATGGTAATAACAGCTGTACCGGCGCTCTTTGCAGAAACGTTGATTGTAGCCGAGCTGTTATCAAGGAAGTTTTCACCGCTGACCGACGCAGTGGCTACATTGCTGTTGGAAGATGAAACACTGAATGCGCCTGCGGCGTTAGATGCTGACACCGTAAACGATGCATTGTCGCCGGGCTTAAGGCTCATAGAGCCTGTTGATACGGCCATACCTCCTGCTGCAAATGCGTTAATTGAGAAAACGCAAAGCAGGAGAGCAACCGCAATTAAAACAGATAATACTTTCTTCATTTGCTCCACCATCCTTATCAGCCTTTAAGAATTAAGTTCTTAATCTTTACATAGTCAAGAGCGGAAATCTTTCCGTCGCCGTTCGCATCAGCAGCATAAAATGCAGCTGTATCACCGCTGAGATCGGCCTTCTTCAAAATGTGATTCTTAACCTTTACATAGTCAAGGGAAGAAACCTTTCCGTCCTTATTTACATCACCGCGAACGGCAATTATAACCTTTGAATCAGGATTACCTGTAACTTCTACCGTGTATCCCGTTCTTACAACTGTGTTTGTGTTCGAAATAGCAGTACCATTTGCATTCCTTACCGTATAAGTACCCGGAACAAGTGAAGCAGTA
>Ga0310697_10005331_pt1 | contig 12456 bp, 9 predicted proteins | sample 172DNAGHGlowgp2_FD_203883 | JGI IMG/M metagenome (GOLD analysis project Ga0310697, IMG submission 203883) | Sheep rumen microbial communities from Palmerston North, Manawatu-Wanganui, New Zealand - 1728 DNA GHGlow gp2 (v2) (version 2) | ecosystem: Host-associated > Mammals > Digestive system >... | reverse complement strand
TCACCGATATGGGGCTCCACGCCGGTCTTGAAGAAGTAGAGCGACGTAGGACCTGCCACGTCGGGATTAACCTCCTCGCCTCGCGTATTGCGCACCTTCGGCATCTCGCTCACGAAAGGCACAACGTTGCCCAGGAACTCCATCAGACGGCGAACGCCCATATCCTTGCCTGCGCAAACGCAGAACACGGGGAATATGGAACGGGTGATGAGGCCCTTGCGGATGCCCTCGCGCATCTCGTCCTCAGTGAGGCTCTCCTCTTCGAAGAACTTCTCCATCAGCGTATCGTCGTTGGCAGCGGCAGCCTCGACCAGTGCAGCGTGCAGCTCCTTGGCCTTCTCCATCTCCTCGGCAGGAATCTCCTCGATGATGGGAGCACCACCCTCGGGCTTCCAGGAATATTTCTTCATCAGCAGCACGTCGATCACGGCATTGAAGCCAGGACCCGTGGCGATAGGATACTGCACGGGAACGCACTTGTCGCCGTAGATCTCCTTCATGTTCGAGAGCAGGGCATCGAAGTCGCAGTTCTCCTTGTCCAGCTGGTTGACGAGGAAGATGACCGGTTTCTGCAGCTTGTCGGTATAGCGGAAGGCATTCTGCGTGCCCACCTCAGGACCATACTGGCCATTGATCAGGATCACGGCCTGGTCGGTCACGTTCAGCGCTGTGATGGCACCGCCGACGAAGTCGTCGGAACCCGGGCAGTCGATGATGTTCAGTTTCTTATTGTTCCACTCTACATGAAAAACAGTAGAGAACACCGAGTAGCCGTATTCCTGCTCCACAGGGAAGTAGTCACTCATGGTGTTCTTACCCTCTACGGTACCGCGGCGCTTGATGATGCCAGCTTCGTAGACCATTGCCTCGGCAAGAGTAGTCTTGCCGCTACCCGCACTGCCAAGCAATGCGATGTTCTTAATCTCGTTTGTCTGATAGACTTTCATTGTTTTATGGTTTTAAGTTATTAATAATAATGTGTCTGCGGTTATTGGACGCTAAAATTAGACAATTTCGGGCGAAGCGCCAAAGAAACCCCTGAAATATTAAACTTTATTAGTACTTTGCTGCGCTCAAGCACTCTTTTTCCATGAAAACGCCAAGGAGCACAGAAGAATAATCTATTAAATACAGAAGGAAAAACTATCAAATCAGGATTCAAGTTCCCTGCAACTTATTCCCGATTTGTTCGAAGCATCCGTACACGGTGTTCATGAGCCACAAACACCGCGTACGCGGCTTTTGTACAACGTGTTTGCAGCTTCCGAACAACATGTTCGGAACACAATTGCCGTCTCTAAACACTTTTTAGCCGATTTTCAAAGACTTTTCTTGCATCGGCAAAGAATAATTCGTATATTTGCAACCTCAAACGAAAGAAACTGCTATACAACGATCATGACAAAAGAAGAAACATTCCGACTGAAGGCTGAAAAGGGCTTCGTCTGCCTGAACGGGGACTGCCCCCAACGCGAGAACTGCCTGAGATGGCAGCTGAGAGAATATACACCCAGAACCCTGATGGTAGTGACAAGTGTAAATCCACGGTTCAGAGAGGCAAAGGAGAAATGCCCCATGTTCCTCAGCGACGAAAAGATTGTGATGGCCAAGGGCATGGTACACTTCTACGACGAGATGCCCCGGCGCATGGAAGAACGCGTGAAAGGGACATTCATTGCCCACTTCGGCCGTACCATCTACTACGAATACCGCAACGGCAAACGGCTCCTCACGCCCGAACTGCAGGCCTACGTCAAGCAGGTGTGCCTGGATCACGGATGGACACAAGAGCCCCAGTACGACGAGTTCGTGAAAGACTACGTCTGGGGGTAAGCCGATGGCCGGTCTCTATATCCACATCCCTTTCTGTGCCAGTCGCTGCATCTACTGCGGCTTCTACTCCACCACCCGTCACGACCTGCGGCAACGCTATGTAGATGCTGTGTGCCGCGAGATGGAGCAGAGGCAGTTTGCCGGCAGTCAGGAATGGCAGTTGGACACCATCTATCTCGGTGGAGGCACACCGAGCCAGCTGACCGTTCAGCAGCTGGAACAGCTTTTCACCTCCATTAAAAAGGTGTATCGCCTTTCCTCCCGCTTGGACAAACCGGGGGAAGCCCCCACAAAGTCAGAGGAAGGCCCTGAAAGAACAGGCCAAGCCCCCCAAAAGCCCGACCACGGTCTTGAAGTCACTCTCGAGTGTAATCCCGACGACATCACGGTCAGGTATGCTGCGATATTATCGCAGCTCCCCGTCAACCGTGTCTCTATGGGGGTACAGACTTTCTCTGACGCCCGCTTGCGCTTTCTGCGCCGCCGCCACACGGCCGCCCAGATTCCCCTTGCCGTAGAACGACTGCGCAAGGCCGGCATCCAGAACATCAGCATCGACCTCATGTACGGCTTCCCCCAGGAGACAATTGAAGACTGGCACTACGACATCGGCCAAGCCCTGTCACTCGGCGTGGAACATCTCTCGGCCTATTCGCTCATGTACGAAGAGGGCACTCCGCTCTATCAACTCATAATGAACAATGAGAAAACGGAGCACAAAGACCCGAGGTATGTGCCCATTGACGAAGAGACCGAGCTTCGGATGTTCAATGACTTGATGGACCGTCTTACCGATGCAGGCTACGAGCACTACGAGATCAGCAACTTTGCAAAATGGAAAGAGGAGAACGGCAGGAGGAAAGCGGAGAGTTACCGTTCCCGCCACAACAGTAGCTACTGGCATCAGGTGCCCTACATCGGCCTGGGCGCTGCAGCCCACAGTTACGACGGCGACAGCCGGCAGTGGAATGTGGACAACGTAGAGCAATACATCGAGGGCATTGAGCACGGAACGCCCTTCACAGAGCGCGAAGAGCTTGACGAAACGACAAAGTATAACGAGCTGATTATGACCTCATTACGGACTTGCGAGGGCCTGCAACTGAATCGGCTTGACAATGCCGACAAGCTCTTCTGCCTGCAACAGGCCAGACGCTATCTGGACGACGGGCTGCTCACGCTGAAAGACAACTGCCTGCAACTCTCCCGCCGCGGCATCTTCGTCAGCAACATGGTGATGAGCGGGCTAATGAGAGCATAGAAAAGTCCCGGTCTGCGATTGGCAGAACGGGACTTTCTTATGATCTGTTTTGGTTCGGTCAGGGCAAACTTACTTCACCACAACCTTCTTACCATTGACAATGTAGAGTCCGCTACGAACATCTTTCACACGCTGACCGGCGATATTGAAGATGACGGCCTTGCCATTGTTCAGGTCAACCACAGCATTGCGAATGCCATTGGCGCCAGTCTCAGCCCAGCCAATGTTCGACTTGTGCTCCTCGCCGCCACCACGATAGATGCTCTGCACACCAATCTTCGTCCATGTAGCCAGCTCTTCAGCATCCTGGTTCAGATAGACTTTCTCTCCCGCTGCCCAGATGTCGTACGCATCATCATAGGCATAAGGAATCTCAGTCATATCCTCAGTAGCATTCCTATACAGCTCGGCATCCAGCGTCAGCTGCGATTCAGCGCCGTTTTTCTCAATCCAGATGACATAGAAGAGCTTGGAGGTGAGCAGGACTTCGCCATTCGTACCCACAGCAGGCACATTCAGAACCACATTCGGATATTTGCTTTCCAGCACACGAGTAGTGCCAGAGTCAAAAGAGTAATCTTTTTCATACGCATTTTGTTTTTTTGTTAAGTAGAAATAAATAGTATTTAATGTCAATCCATACCAAATTGCCTGCAAAGTTATGATAAAAAATGCAAAAAACGAATGAAATGATACTTTTTTTACAATAAGTAATCTATTTACATACGTTACATTCATACATGACTGCCATCTATTTCTATTTCGCATCATTGAAACTCAACGGCTCTGTCATAGCAAGACAAGGACTCAGACATGACAACAAAGAACATTTTTATAGGCTGGCTGGCCGTATGGCTGCCTCTACTGGCACAGGCCAAACACCGCATCATCGCACCCAACGTGAAATCCCTGCAAGTCGTTGTCAACCAAGACTGGCAGTCGATGCCCGTCATGACACTGGGCAGCAACGACGTGTTGTACGTCAGCTTCGACGAACTATCACACAACTATCAGCGCTTCACGGCTCATCTGGAACCCTGCAATCCTGACTGGACTCCGACGGAAGGACTCTTTGAGAGCGACTGGTTGGAGGGATTCAACGATTTGCCGATTGAAGACTATGAGAACTCACTGAACACGACGGTACTATACACCCATTACAGAATGGAGATACCCAACGAACAGTGTCGGCTGAAAATGAGCGGGAACTACCGGTTGCACGTGCTGGACGAGGAGGGCGAAGAGGCGCTTGTGGCGGAGTTCAGGGTGATGGAGCCTCTAATGAACGTCGGTTTGGGCATCTCTACCAATACGGATATTGACAACCGGAGAAGCCACCAGCAGGTAGCGATGACCGTCAACTGCAACACATTGCGCATTACTAATCTGGACGAACAGATTCAGACTTTTGTTCTACAGAACTGGCGGGAGGACAACATGAAGGAGAACGTACGGCCAAACTATATTACTCCTGGCAGGTTGCAATGGGAGCACAACCGTCATCTGATCTTCGAGGCAGGCAATGAGTACCATAAATATGAGACGCTCGACCCCAGCCATCCCACTATGGGGTTGGACAACATTTTATGGAACGAGGAGGAAAAACGCTATCATGCCCACCCCTTCGTCTGCGAACCGCAACGCAACTATACCTATGATGAAGACGCCGACGGAGCATTCTTCATACGCAACAGCGAGAACTACGAGATTGACCGGACGTGCGACTATATCAATGTACACTACGTGCTAAAGGCCTTACGGCAGTATGAAAACACACGCATCATCGTCGATGGGCACTGGACGACTGAGGCTCCTGAGAACTATGTAGCTACATACGACGAGGAGCAAGGTGCCTATCACGCCACTGTCCTGCAGAAACAAGGGTATTACAACTACCAGTTCCTGATGCTCGACCCTGACGGCCTGACACACAGAATGCCTGAAGAAGGCTCGTTCTATCAGACCGAAAACCGTTATCAGGCACTCGTATATTATAAAGGAATAGGTCAGCGCACCTGGCGTCTGGTTGGCTTTCAACAAGTAACTTTCAGAGAATAAGCCGACCGACAGTCAACATACGCAGAGAAAAACAGAAGCGAACGCAGAAGAAGAAAACATAGAGGAAGAAAACGAGAGGGAGCATCAGCTCTCCTCGCTATTCTCCAGCCGATATTCCCGTGGTGTCATCTTGAACTCATGGAAGAAATTACCCATAAAGTAATTAGGTGAATAGAAATGACACTCATCAGCAATCTCTTCCACCGTCTTATTGGTAGAGCGCAACAGCTTGGCGGCTTGCTGCAACAGGATATAACGAGCCATATAGCGCGGTTTCTTGTTCAGATGGCTCGTCATCACGTCATAGAACTCTGCCACATCAAGGCCTCCCACCTCACTCAACCGGCGCACCGTAAACCGGCTCTGCTTATGCTGTAATACATACGGGATAATCCTGACCATCGCCTGCAAGAACTCTGGATCGAATTTGCTCTCCTTCATATCCTTGGCCGTATCGTCATTCGTCCGCCCGTAGACACCGTTCATCACCGCCTCAGTACGCATCACAAACGAGCTGATCTTACGGATAAGATCACCTTCTCCACTATTGAGCCGGGCTCGCATACGGGTATTCCTGCTATAATAGACAAGATTGATGACCATCATGACCAGAATCAGGAAACCGATCAGGAAATAGACACCCGTAGTCTGCCACCAAGGCTGGTTGACATGAATAATCCAGGTAAACGGCGGATTACTCCATACATCAGGAAGCATCGATGCCTGCACTTCCACCTCGTACTCACCAGGCTTCAAGGCCACCAGCGGCAGATGGAGCCTTCCATTCTGATCGACCATACCATTACTGTCAAAGTAGGAAAGCACTCTCCACTCTTCATCCAACCCTTTCACTCTCACTCGATAATAGGTCTGCGTAGGTCGGAAATAATTCAAGCCAGAAAAGACCAGAGAGATTGAGTTCTGGTCGGCATTCAAACTGATATCATGCATACGGGTAATCGCCCGGTCAATGATGACGTTTCCCCCCACGTCCTCACCCGGCTCAACAATATTACCATTAACCAGCATTGTGATCAATTTCGGATAAAGGCCAATGGGGTTCCGGCCATTTACCGCCTCAAACTGATCAGGATTGAAAGTGACAACATGGTCTATGGACTGCATGGCAATCGTACCATCGTCCATGCAGACGGCCTTGCAATTAACAAACGACTCGTTTGGTACATTATCTTTCTCGTTGAAACTGTTCACAAACACGACCTTGTCTCCTTCAAACAGAATACATGAGATACCACACGACGTACTCAGCCAGATGTTATGCGACTTGTCTTCGACGATGGAATGAATCACGTTGTTGAGCAAGCCCGTCTTTCGCGTAAAAACAACAGGTTCCGACTTGGGGGTACGGTACATATAAAGCCCCATCGTAGTGCCAAACCACGTCCATCCACGACTGTCTTCATACCTGCAATTGGTCTGCATGCCCTTGAACTCACCCACATAACTATCGATTCCACGCATGATGGCCTCATACTTGAGGGCAATGGGATTATCCCAACTATAGATATTGAACGGTGAAGCGAAAGGACGTGCATAAAGGAGGCCACGCTGTTCTGTACCAATCCACAAGCCACCCTGACGATCGAAAGCAATAGTATTGCACGATGTACGCAACGAGCCCTTACCATTGGCTATCTGCAACTCTTCCACATGTGTCTTCTCACCGGTCTTCAGGTCATATATCCAATAGCCATAGGCGCAGGCTACATACAGCATATCGTTGCGCACGGCCATATTACTCTGAGTGTAGTCAAACTCCGCCAGTTTTGTCCACGTCAGCGTACTGATGTCAAAATACAACAGCACAGAACGCTGGCGACCGTTACGAATCTGGAAGAAGCCATTCCCATAACGCTTAATCACAGAAGAATTAGTATAATACTGAGCCTCATCCCATTCGTAAGCCTTTGTACGATGAAGTATGTTTCCTGTCTTCAGGTCGATGCCCATCTCCTCACCATTGTCATAAAAAGTAACCAGCATGCTGTCAATGACATCTACATCCTGCAGATTGCGGTCGCGTAGCACCGTATATGTTTTCTTGACCGTAGAACCGTACAATCCTTTCTCTGTCAGGAACCATACATCGCCGATGCTGTCCACAAAAAGATCCTGCACAGGAGTCTCCAGTTCAAAGCAATCACGCAACACCCCGGAAACATCACCGATGAACTGCTCCTGCAGCAAATCGACACAAGTGACGGTATTCGTATTCTTCAACCAGATATGGTGGAAACGATCGAAATAGAGATGATAGTTTCCCCGGTACAAAGGCAGCTGGTACTGATACTCCTGTCGTGTATCGATATGTGTAAAGCTGGTACCGTCATAAAAGTTCAGATTACCAAGCGTAGAAATAATCATACGGCCGGTTTTGGTACACACCACGACCTGAGCGCTGTTGTCTGCCAGATCGTTTGAGGCATTAATGACCCTGAACTCTCGTCTGTCCTCAATCGCATAGGAAGACACAGCCGAAAGCAACGACAGCAAAACAAATATAATCCGAACTTTTAGGCGCATAGATTATAATTTAAGCGCAAAGGTAAATAAAATGTGGCTCATAACAAAATTTTAGGCAAAAAAATTAGAGGAAAACCGCCTTACAACAGAAATCCTCTTCACTTATTATTCACTCGTCGAGGTGACAGGACTCGAACCTGCGACAGCCTGGTCCCAAACCAGGAACGCTACCAACTGCGCTACACCTCGTTTTTGCGGGTGCAAAGGTAGTAATTATTTTGCACCCGCGCAAATATTTCAACAATTATTTTATAATACCCTGCTCAACGAAGATTTTCTTCAAAGCAATCACCGAACGCTCCACCTGTTCTTCGGTATGAGTGGCCATCAGCGCATAACGCACTAACGTATCTTGCGGTGCACATGCAGGAGGAATGACAGGATTGATGAACACACCGGCATTGAAAGCCAGAGCCGTAACGAGGAACGTCTTTTCAGTGTCACGCACATAGAGCGGAATGATTGGACTTTCGGTATCTCCGATCTCAAAGCCTTCCTCACGGAAACGCTTCAAAGCATATTTCGTTACCTTCCACAACTTCTCGATGCGCTCCGGCTCTTTCTGGATAATGTGCAGGGCTTCGAGCGCAGCGGCTGTAGCGGCGGGGGTATTCGATGCGGAGAAAATATAGGTGCGACAAGTATGACGCAACCAGTTGATGGTATCGCTGTCAGCAGCAATAAAGCCGCCGATGCTGGCAAGAGACTTTGAGAACGTACCCATGATGAGATCGACTTCCTTCGTCAAACCGAAATGATCACAGACACCGCGTCCCTGTTTGCCAAACACACCGATGCCGTGGGCTTCGTCGACCATCACCGAACAGTTATACTTATGCTTCAGTTCAACAATCTCTGGCAGTTTGCACAAGTCGCCCTCCATCGAGAACACGCCGTCGACGACAATCAACTTGACAGCCTCCTGCGGCAGTTTCTGCAACACTCGCTCCAGGTCTTCCATATCGTTGTGTTTGTAATGCAGCTGACGGGCAAAAGCAAGTCGGCGACCATCTACGATCGAAGCATGGTCACGGTCGTCACAGATGACGAAATCGTCCTTACCGAGCAGTGCAGGTATTACGCCCTGATTCACACTGAAACCCGTTGAGAGGCAAAGGCAGTCGTCCTTTCCAATAAACTCAGCTATTTCCTTTTCCAATTGAACATGCAAATCAAGCGTACCGTTCAGGAAACGGCTTCCGGCACAACCTGTTCCATATTTGTCAAGAGCCTCCTTGGCTTTGTCAATAATGCGCTGGTCACCCGTCAGACCCGTGTAGGCATTGGAGCCAAACATCAGTACCTTATGACCTCCCATCTCAACTTCAGTACCCTGCTTGCCCGTGATAGCGCGGAAATAGGGGTATACGCCCTTAGCCATGAACTCCTGCGGCAAACGATATGACTTGTATCTTTCTTGTAATTGTCCCATATAATTATAGGTGTTTCTTCTATTTCAGGCTGCAAAGTTACACAAAAATATTCAAATCATGCGATTTTTTGATAATATTTGCAAGTTTTCTGTAATTTTCTATCCAACAAGCAAATAATTTAAGGCAAATTCCGTAAATTTGCATCGTATGAGAGAACAAAAGAAAAATATTTGGTTTATTATAAACCCCAAATCCGGCACCCGGGACAAAGCCGACTTCCCGCAACTTGTAGAGCAAGTGATCGACAAAGACCGTTTTGACATCCATATCGTCTCGACGGAGTATGCCGGACATGCTGCCGTGATAGCGCACGAATGTGTCGAACAAGGTGTTGACATCTGCGTGGCAGTAGGCGGCGACGGGACGGTCAATGAAGTGGCACGTTCGCTCATCCACTCTCAGACCGCTCTCGGCATCGTGCCCTGTGGCAGCGGGAACGGTTTGGCAAGACACCTTTGCCTGCCGATGGACATGAAAAAAACCTTGGAGATCATCAACAAAGCCCAAATCGAGTCTTTCGACTATGGCATCATCAACGACATGCCTTTCTTCTGCACCTGCGGGATGGGCTTCGACGCGTTCATCTCCCTGAAGTTTGCCGAAGCCGGCAAAAGAGGCCCTATCACTTATGTGGAGAACGTCTTGAAAGAAGGTCTGAAGTACAAACCCGAAACCTATATCGTAGAAGACGAAACGGGCACAAACCGCTATAAGGCCTTCCTGATAGCGTGTGCCAATGCGGCCCAGTACGGAAACAATGCATACATCGCGCCTGGTGCCTCAATGAAAGACGGCATGATGGACGTGATTATCATGGAGCCTTTCGACATACTCGATGCACCGACCATTGCCTACGACATGTTCTCGAAGACACTTAATCAGAATTCGAAGATCAAGACTTTCAAGGCACAGCACATCCGCATCCATCGCTCTGCCCCCGGAGCCATCCATTATGACGGCGATCCGATCATGACGAATGCCGATGTCGATGTGAAGCTGGTACCTTCAGGCATCCGTATTGTCGTGAACCCCGATGCCATCGAAGACGAGTCGCAGCCCAATCCGATGCTCAACGCCTTTAGTGATCTCTTCAATAATATAAGTATGGTACGCGAAGACATTGCCAAAGGCAGCCGCCGCATACACATCTTAAACAAGCTCATGCTCCGCAAACTTTCCAGATTATGACAGACAACGCCCAAGAACGATTCCCCATTGTCGACGAAGAGGGGCACACCCTTGGTTCAATCACCCGCGGCGAAGCTCATTCCGGGACGCACGTGCTGCATCCTGTCGTCCATTTGCATTTGTTCAACAGTCAGGGAGAGCTCTATCTGCAACGGCGTCCGTTGTGGAAAGACATCCAACCTGGGCGCTGGGACACTGCCTGCGGTGGGCACATTGCCTACGGGGAGACACCGGAGGAGGCGCTGAAACGTGAAGTATTCGAAGAACTGGGCATTCGCGATTTCGAACCTGTCGCCTTAGGCCATTACGTCTTCGAAAGTAAGCGAGAGAGCGAACTGGTATACGTGAATAAAACCGTCTATGACGGTCAGGTCAATCCCAGCCAAGAAGAGCTTGACGGCGGACGCTTCTGGTCACGCCAGGAGATAGCCGACGCCATTGGCAAAGGCGTATTCACGCCTAACTTTGAACACGAATATCAGCAATTCTTCGGAAAAACGACGCCATGACCGTACAACTGCAGTTTCTGATTGTCATCGCCATCCTTATTCTTGCAGTCGCCTACGTTTCTTGGCGCCTCTATCGCAACCTGCACCAAAACAGCAATCCCTGTGCAGGATGTGAAAGATGTACAGGATGTGAAGGCTGCGAACTAAGCAAGCATGCTGCTGACAACATGGGAGCATGTTGCTGACGATACGGGAGCATGTTGCTGACGATACGGGAGCAACATGCTCCCTAAATAAAGGTCTGATTGGCGATTGTCTCTGCCTTCTCAATCATATTCAGCATTTTGACCGTTGCCTTGATGGCCGCTTCTGTCTGGTCGGCATCCAAGCCACGGGTGCGCAAGAGCCGTCCGTCATCCATACGCCAAGTAATGACCGTCTGTACTAAGGCATCCGTACGTCCACCGGGAGGAATGGTCACGGCATAGTTCTCAAGCAAGGGGAACGTACGGTCGAGGTATTCCCGATAGATGCGGCGCAACGCCTTCACAAAGGCATCATACTGACCATCACCCGACGAGTGCCCCTCATATTGTTGACCATTCACTTCCACTTTCACATTGGCCAACGGCTTCAAACCGTATGCCAACGACACCTGATAGCTTACGAGTTTCACCTTGTCTTCTGCCACGTCATGTTTCAGCACATCGCTGACAATAAATGGCAGGTCGTCTTGCGTCACCACTTCTTTACGGTCGCCCAGCTCTGTGATACGGCGGGTGACCCGTTGCGTCTGCTCGGGTGTCAGCTCCAACCCCAGTTCCTGCAGATTGCGGGCAATGTTGGCACGGCCACTGGTCTTCCCCATCGCATATTCCCGACGACGGCCGAAGCGCTCCGGCACCAGCGGGTTGTGATAAAGTCCGCCCTTCTGGTCGCCATCCGCATGAACCCCAGCCACCTGGGTAAAGACGTTATCGCCGATGATGGGTTGGTTGGGGGCAATGGCTATACCGCTATAGCTTTCCACAAGGCGGCTGATGTCGTTAAGCTTATCCTCTTTGATGTTCGTCAGGGCGTTAAACTGATCCTTGAGAATCACCTGAACGCTCGACAACGGTGCATTGCCGCATCGCTCACCCAGCCCGTTGACCGTGACATGCAAACCGCGGGCACCGCTCAGGGCAGCAGCCAACGAGTTAGAGACGGCCAAGTCGTAGTCATTGTGAGCATGGAAATCGAAATGAGCATCAGGGTAGCGCTTGAGCATCTTACGGAAATACTCTATGACCTGCAGAGGATTCATGATGCCAAGCGTATCGGGCAGCATGAAACGGCGAACAGGCATGTCGACCAAGGCATCCATCAGCTGATAGACATACTTGGGCGAATCTTTCATACCGCTCGACCAGTCTTCCAAATAGACATTCACCGCAACGCCCTGCTCCTGCGCATAGCGCACAACGGCCAAAATGTCGGCAATATGCTCGTCAGGACTCTTCTTCAGCTGTTCCTGGCAATGGCGCAGCGATCCCTTGGTCAGCAGGTTGAGGACGTGCCCCCCCGCATCCTTGATCCAGTCAACCGAAGTGTGACCGTCGACAAAGCCCAGCACCTCCACGCTGTCGAGCCGCTCTATCTGTCGGGCATAGCGGCATATCATCTTCACAGCCTCTTTCTCACCGTCAGA
>Ga0310697_10005330_pt1 | contig 12460 bp, 9 predicted proteins | sample 172DNAGHGlowgp2_FD_203883 | JGI IMG/M metagenome (GOLD analysis project Ga0310697, IMG submission 203883) | Sheep rumen microbial communities from Palmerston North, Manawatu-Wanganui, New Zealand - 1728 DNA GHGlow gp2 (v2) (version 2) | ecosystem: Host-associated > Mammals > Digestive system >... | reverse complement strand
TGAAGCATAACAAAGCCACTATCATAATGGTTTTGAGCATCTTGCAGTGCTTCTGGAGAAACCACGAAAGATTCCCTTCCACAAGCGAAAACAGAGAGCAGACCGATGAATATTATGGTTCTGGCAAGAGTATTCATGCCTGCAAAAATAGTTTTTTTTCTAAAAAGTGGTCCCATTTGGTCAAGAAACTGAAATTACATTACCTAAATTCATCAAATCCAATCATCATTCCGCAGTCCAAGTTTTCACAAACCGTGCTTTCCCAGCAAAATCCTCCAGAACCTCGGCTTTTGGGAAATCCATCTCGTGACACAATTCCAGCATCCCCTCCCCCATCCGCTCATTGATTTCGAACCAAACCTGGCCATCGGGATTCAATTGTTTTTTGGCCAAAGCCAAAATCTGGCGATAGAAGCGCAGCGGGTCGTCGTCGGGGACGAAAAGGGCCGTTTCCGGCTCCCAGTCGAGGACGTTGGCCTCCATCGCAGTGCGCTCGCTGTCGCAGACGTAGGGCGGATTGCTCACCACCAAATCCACGGGCAGGCTGAAGATTTCGGATTTTGGATGCAGCACATCGTCGCAGATGAATTGCACTTTGGCATTGTTGCGTTCGGCGTTTTCGCGGGCGACTTCCAAGGCCGCCTCTGAAACGTCGAAGGCATAGACCTCGGCGTTCTCGAAATGCTTGGCCAAGGCGATGGCGATGCAGCCCGAGCCTGTGCCGATGTCCCAGATACGGATAGAAGAATATTGCTGTTTTGGGCCGCCTCCTATAGATTCCATGCTCCCGCACCTGCCCTCGCCGGAATGACATAGGAGGCTAGGTTTTGTATTTTGAAAGGAATCACAAATCTTCTGCACAAGCTCTTCGGTCTCAGGTCGCGGGATGAGCACACTGGGCGACACCTTTATTAATAAGTCGCCAAAACGCGCCATGCCCGTCACATATTGTACTGGCTCGCCTGCCAACAGGCGTTCCACAGCCGCTTTTAGTTGTGCATATTGAAACTCGTCGATGCGCAGGTTCGGCTCCATCAGTTGACGTTTCAGGTCGATGCCGAAGAGATCTTCCAAAAGGATGCGCATCAGCTGCTCGGCCTCGCGCTGCGGGTATCGTCCGGCCAGCGCCTCCGTGAAATGGCGCTTCGTTTTCTGTAATTCAAATCCAAACATTTTTCCAATTTGTCGGCAAAACTATGGATTTTTGTTTAATTTTGCAGCGTATTCTAAATTGAGGCCCAAAATGGCGATAAACTTGGCAGAATTGAACCACTTAAATGACAAGGAGAATTGGTCATGCTGAAAATAACTGACGCTGAATACATTAAAGATTACGAATTGCTAATTACCTTCAATGATGGAATTCGCAAATTAGCAGACCTCAAACCATATCTGACCGGAGAAGTTTTTGGAGAACTCTTAGACAGGAACAAATTCATCCAATATGGACTCAATGGCTATACCATTGAGTGGGCAAACGGTGCCGACCTTGCACCTGAATTCTTATATGACATTGGCACCGCCGCTTAATTAAATTTGCTCGTGTTTTACCTCATTGCTGCCATTTTATGCTCCACCGGCGTGTTCGTTGCGATGCGGCTGTTCGAGCGCTTCCGCCTCGACAACCACCAGGCGCTGATGTGGAACTATGTCTTCGCCACCGTCACGGGGTTCCTCATGTGCAAGCAATTCGACACGCCCGCGCAATTGGTCACAGAGCCTTGGTTCGGCCTATCGCTCATTACAGGTTTCTGGTTCATCTTCACCTACATTTTGATGACCGCCTCAACACAACGCTCGGGCGTGACGGTCACCTCGCTGTCGAGCAAGCTCTCGGTGGTGCTCCCCACCTTGGCGGGCGTGGTATTGTTTAGCGAGAAGCTCAACCTCGTGGCCTCGATGGGCATCGTGTTGGCGTTGGTGGCTTTGGTGTTGGTGGTAGGTGGAAAAGGACAAACCGACAAACCCAACAAAGCCAGCTGGTTATTACCCATCCTCATCTTTTTCGGGACGGGCACAGGCGACATCCTGATGAAGCTCACCGAGCAGAAAAACACCGCCCCCGACATGAACTTTATGATTGCCTTCATCTACCTGATTGCCTTGCTGTTTGGTATTCTTTTGGTCGCCTACGACCTCATCCGGAAGAAATCCCGTTGGCAGTGGAAAAGCGCCATCGGGGGCATCGGTTTGGGCGTCATCAACTATTTCTCCACCTTTTTCGTTTACCAAGCGATGCGGCAGTTCGACAACGTGGTGCTGTTCCCCATATATAACATAGGTGTGGTCAGCCTCACCGCCCTCACGGGTTGGCTGCTCTTCAAGGAAAAACTCACTTGGAAGAACTACCTCGGCCTCGCCATTGCCATCATCGCCGTCATCCTAATCACGCAAAAGCCATGAACAACGACGACACCTATAAAATGCTCGCTGCGCCCAGCGAAGGCCTCTACAAGGAAAAAGGCAGCAAGTTCATCGCCGAGACCTTCATCGTCACGACCGAAGACGAAGCCAAGGCCGCCATCGCCTCTGTCAAGAAGAAGTATTTCGACGCGCGGCACCATTGCTACGCCTACATGATTGGCCCCGACAAGAAAACGTTCCGCTCAAACGACGACGGCGAACCCTCTGGCACAGCTGGCAAACCCATCCTCAACCAAATCCTTTCGAAAGACGTGACCAATCTGTGCATCGTCGTCACACGCTATTTCGGCGGCATCAAATTGGGCACTTCGGGACTCATCAACGCCTATAAGACCGCCACTCGCGATGCCCTTGATAATGCGCAGATTGTGGAAAAAACCATAAACGAAATTTACAGTTTGGAGTTCGCCTATCCCCTTATGAATGAAGTGATGCGCATCATGAAAGAAGAGAATTTGGAGCAACTCAACCCGCGTTTCGAATTGGACTGCTATTTGGAGTTTTCAACAAGGAAAAATGCCGCTTCACGAATTGCCGAAAAATTCAGCAATTTATTTGGGGTAAAAATAACACACATTAAAACAGTGTAATTCAATATTTTACAAGAAACAAAATTCCACAAATTCCAAAAACCTCGTAATATCGGAAAAAGAAAATTGAAAAACAATAGCTTTTTGATTTTTTTATAAACAATTATTCATTTACCTTTGCAAGGTCAAAAAAGCCCCCAAATCGAGGCAATTTCGGCACCCTTTACATTTCATAATTAAGGTGAAAAACAACAAAATAACGAGGTTTCGATGAAACACGACCATGTCGAAATATGGAAAAACTGCCTTGCCTATATCAAGGACAACATCCCCACGGAGCAGAGCTACACGACGTGGTTTGAACCTATCGTACCCATCGGCATCAAGGACAACGTGCTTTGCCTCCAAGTGCCCAGCAACTTCTTCGTCGAGTTCATCGAAGAACATTTTCTGGACCTGTTACGCTCTGCCGTCAGGCGCTACGTGGGCGACAAGGCCAAGGTGGTTTATCAGGTGCGCACCGACAGTTCCGACCCGACCTACACCATCTCCGTGCCCAGCTCGAACCGCAGCTACCCGAAGAACCCCATCGGACGACCTGCCCCCGAAAACCTTTCCCAAGGTCCCATCAACCCGTTTGTTATCCCCGGTTTGAAGAAGCTTCAAATCGACTCGCAACTCAACGAGAGCTACACTTTCGACAATTTCATCGAAGGCGACTGCAACCGAGTGGCCCGTCAAGGCGGATTGGCCGTGGCGCAAAAACCAGGCAACAACCCGTTCAACCCGTTGCTCATTTACAGCGGATCGGGCTTGGGGAAGACCCATCTTTGCCACGCCATCGGACTGGAAGTGAAGCGTTTGCATCCCGAAAAGACCGTGCTTTACGTTCAGGCCGAACAGCTTTACAACCAATATTCCACGGCGGCCAAAAACAACAACCGCATCGATTTCGTGCACTTCTACCAAATGATTGACGTGCTCATCATCGACGACATCCAATTCCTCGCCGGAAAAACGGGCACACAAGAGGTTTTCTTCCAGATTTTCAACTATTTGCATCAAAACAACAAGCAAATCGTCATCACCAGCGACAAGTTCCCCACCGAAATGCAAAACATCGAGTCGCGGCTGCTGTCGCGCTTCCTCTGGGGGTTGTATGCCGACTTGCAAATGCCCGATGTAGCCACGCGCACCGCCATCATCCGCGACAAGCTCTTCACCAACGGCATCAGCCTATCGGAAGACGTAGTGCAATACTTGGCCACCAACCTGCGCACCAGTGTGCGCGAGCTGGAAGGCGTAATGATTTCGCTGATGGCCCAGTCGACGCTCAACAAAAAAGCCATCACCATCGAGATGACCCAGCAAATCATCGACCGCTTCATGCGCAACACCGTGAAGGAACTTTCGGTGGAATACATCATCAACGTGGTCTGTGGATTTTTCGGCATTTCCACCGAACAGCTGGCCCTCAAAACACGCAAGCACCAAATCGTGGAAGCCCGCCAGATTGCCATGTACCTCTCGAAGAAATACTCCAACGCGAGCCTCACCGCCATTGGGCAACAGTGCGGCAAGAAAGACCACGCCACGGTGCACCATGCCTGCAAGACCGTCAGCGACCGTTTGGAAACCGACCGTCAGTTCAAGACAATGATGGCCAACATTGAGAAAAAAATCACACTATAACACATCATCCGATGACAGCCACACAATTCGGAAAACTTTACTTGGTCCCTAACCTGCTCGGTGCCACCAAGCCCGAACACGTTTTGCCACAAGGGACACTCAACATCGTGAAACGCCTGCGCCATTTCGTAGTCGAAAACACGCGCACTTCGCGCCGTGTGCTCAGCCGCATTGGAATGGAAACGGCCATCGACGACATCAACTTCATCGAGCTTGACAAGCACAATGCCAGCAACTTAGACTTGATGGAGCACCTCGGTCCCTGCCTGCAAGGCGAGGACATGGGGCTGATGTCGGAGGCCGGAACGCCTTGCGTGGCCGACCCTGGCGCATTGGTCGTCGACTTGGCCCATTCCGCTGGCATACAAGTGGTTCCCTTGGTCGGGCCCAACGCGATGATTTTGGCCCTGATGGCTTCGGGATTCAATGGTCAGGCCTTTGCCTTCCACGGCTACCTGCCCATCAAAAGCCCTGAGAGGCAAAACGCCATCAAGGACTTGGAACGCCGCTCGATAGCCAACAACGAGACCGAGCTGTTCATCGAAACACCTTTCCGCAACAACGCCATGCTGCAAGACCTTTGCAAGAACCTCCACCCAGCCACCATGCTTTGCGTCGCCAGCAACCTCACCTGCGACGACGAACTCATCATCAGCCAAAGCATCGGAGAATGGAAAAGCTACAAAGGCGACCTGAACAAGAAACCAGCGGTGTTTTTAATCTATTCCGAGCCGAAAAAGAATTGGACGAGAAAGCGGAATTAGGCTTCTTTCCATGTGTAATCGTCGATATTGCGAGTCTCTTTCGAGAAATTGACACCGACTTTGAAAACTTTCTGCCCTTCAGTTTGGAATGGTAGGGCATATTCTTTCGTTTCGATTTGCGCCAAAGCCTCCTGAGCAGTCTTATTGAACTTAAACTCAAAGACGTAGGTAAACTGATTGGCTTTCACCGCCATATCGATGCGTCCGTTTGAAGTGTGGTATTCGGCTTTCGTATAGTAGCCCAACAAACGGCAAATGGTGAACATCACGGTTTGGTAGTGGTTCTCCAAGTCGCGCACCAATTCGTAGGGCGTGTTGGCGAAAAGGCTTTTCATACGGCTTAAGAAACTCTCTATGTCGCCCTTGCGAAGTTCTTGCACAAAATAACCAATAAAAGCCGAGGAACGGTTATCAGTGTTGCCAGTGTAACGAGGCAACAGGAATTTGAGGAAACTCTGTTCCACTTCGCGATTGGGGAAGCCGAGGCGGAACAATTCCAACTCCTTGTCATATCCTTTAATAGTCAGATAACCAGTCTGATAGAACATCGCAAGAGGTTCCTGACTCAAGCTTTCCTTGGCCGCAAGGTCGCTTGCAAGCAAATCTCCATTGGAAAAATCCTGCAAATCGTATTCTCCATTTTGCAACAGTTTGATGAGGAACGATGGTGTGCCAGTAGAAAACCAATAATTACGGAAAGTCCTTTCGGAGAGCGCGTTGAGCACACTAAACGGATTGTAGATGTCTTTTGAAGTGTTTTCCGAAAAATGATAGCCGTCATACATTTTCCGCATTTGTTCCATAATGTCGGCTTTGGTCGTCCCATCCTTTTGGGCAAACGCCTCAAGATGTTCGCTGAGCGTATGCTCGATTTCCTCAGCTGTCAGACCGCAGATGTCGGCATAGCGCTCGTCAAGCGAGATGTCTTGCAGGTTGTTCATGTCGCTGAACAGGCTTATTTTAGAGAACTTTGAAACACCCGTGAGCATGACAAAACGAATAAACTCATCACAAGTCTTGATGTTGCCATAAAACGCTTTCAGAATGGAACGGTATTCCTGTTGCAGCGGCTCATTGTCGATGGCCTCGATGAGCGGCTTGTCGTATTCGTCCACGAGGATGACGACTTTTTTGCCTGTTTTGGCAGCCACATTCCAAATGAGTTCCTTGAAACGCTGGGCGTTGTCATCGCTTTCTTTTGCGACACCGTGCGTTTTTTCCATAATGTTGAGATTCGATTTAAGAGCCTCCTGAAGACCTTGAATCGAATTGTAGATTCCCACATTCAGGTCCAAATGCAGAACAGGATAGGATTTCCAGTCCTTTTCCAATTCAGAGATAGCCAGCCCCGCAAACAATTCTTTTTTCCCTTGGAAATAAGCCTTCAAGGTGGAAAGCAGCAGGCTTTTTCCGAACCTACGCGGGCGTGAGAGGAAAATATACTTCCCGTTATGGATAAGATCATAAACGAGCTTGGTCTTGTCGACGTAAGCGAAACCGTCTGTACGAAGGCCCTCGAAGCTTTGTATTCCTATGGGCAGTTTTTGCATGGTGAATTCTTCTTGCGTTTGAAATTACAAAAATACTCAAAATAAATGATACGGCACAAACATTCCGCAACTTTTAAGAATTTAGGCAATTAAGGTGCTACAAAATCCCCTCTATCTCCATCAACCCCCTCACCTCAAACGTCCGCTCTCCGACGGCATCTTCCCCTTTCGCGTTGAAGAAAACGGTGTCGATGCCAGCGGCTCGAGCACCATCAATGTCAACGGCCATCTCGTCACCTATCATGAGACTTTCCTCGGGCTTGGCATGGGCCTTGCCCAAAGCGTAAAAGAAAATCTCCGGGTTAGGCTTTTTCATGCCGAGTTCCTCCGAAACGGTCAGCGTCTCGAAATAAGGCTCCATGCCCGACAAGCTCAATTTCGTGTCTTGCACTTCCTGAAAACCATTGGTAATCAGATGCAAATGGTATTTTGGCTTCAAATATTCAAGAAGCTCCATTGTTCCAGGAACGAGACGGACGATGCGCGGCGACCAATACACATAATCCTCGCTGAGATGGTCGGCCAGCTCAACATCATGGATACCGTAATGCTCCAATGGCTTTAGGAAACGGGTGCGGTTCAAGTCGTCCTTGGAGATTTTGTTCTCGCGATAAAGCACCCAAAGCTGCTCATTCAGTGGATGATACACTTCATGAAACTCATGAGCGCTCGGTATCCCAAGACTTTTCAGGTCGTATTTGTCATAAATCCGTTCGAAAGCCACTTCGGCAGCCGCATCAAAGTCCCACAAGGTGCGGTCGAGGTCGAAAAAGATGTGCTTGTATTTCAATCCGGAATGCTGAATTCGGAATTCAGAATGGGGGCAAAGCCCTCCTTCGCTCCGCGTTATTCCGCATTCTGCATTCTTAATTCCGCATTTATTCCGCATCTGGCGCTGCCACTCAAACAGGGCTACCGCAGCAGCATGGCTCACGTTGAGCGAGCGCGTGGGACCTGGCACGGGAATGTAGACCACCTTGTCGCACAGCGCAAGTACCTCCTCTCTGATACCAAAGCTCTCGTTCCCAACAATGAACGCCACATTTTCAGGCAATTGCGTATCATAAATGCAAGTGGCATTGTCGGCAGTCTCGATGGCCACGATGGTCTTGCCTTCGGGAACAATCTTGCGCAAATCGGCTTCATCACTGAAATACCAGCGGATGTTGTCGCGGCTCGAAGCGGCAGCTCGGCGCACCTTGCCCAAACGATGTTCCTCTTCCCTGCCCAAAAAACACATTTCAGTGGCCCCAATGTTATCGGCCAATCGAATCATCGCGCCAAGGTTGTCGGGGGTCAACAGATGATCGGCGATGAGCATCGGGCGCGGGATATGCTGGTACAAATCCTCGGTCTGGATGCTATCAAAAAGGGTATTACTCTTTATGTAACTCATTGAACGACAATTTTTCTGACGATGGTTTGACTTTTGTTGACAAGGCGCAACACATAAACGCCCTCACGCAGCCCTTCGCAGTTGATTTGGGCCTCACCACGGCTTTCGCCTTGCGCCACTTCTTGACCAATCATATTGACAATGAACCAGTTGAACGGACGTCCCAACGCGACATTCAGCACACCTGAAACTGGATTGGGATAAAGCATCAAATCGGTGTCGTTTTCTTCAACGCCCATCACCGTCACGTCGACCGAGGCCAATCCGGGCATGGACATTCGCCCTTCGCCATTGACGGCCACGACGCTATAGACATAGCTCCCCAGGTTCTGCAAATGGGTGAACGTGGTTTCGTGTTGCGTGGTCAGAAGATAGCCATTGCAACGAATCTGATAGTCGCAATCGGCACCCTGGTTGGGCCACGAAAGGGTCACTTCGTTGAGGTCGAGGTTAGCCGTGACGTCGAATTGAGGCAGCAGCTCGACCGTGTTTGAGGCCGGGAATTGCACATCATCGATCCAGCAAGCGTCGGCACCATAGCTTCCGCTGCTGTTTTTCATGTAAATCCACTTGAACTTGTGGGTTCCGGCAGTCACGTTGAACACCTCGCGGCTCCAGTCGACCTCACCCGACCATTCGCCCATCGCCGCATTGTCGATATAGAAAATGAGCTTGTCGAAGTTGGCTTCAGATTCCACCTTTTTGTAAAAGCTGATTTGCCCGTCTTGTGGCACCTCCATCGCGACCTGCAAAGTGGTCACATTGACATGGTCAATTGCGCCCGTGCGAGCACTGTAAGTACCTGTATTTGAAGTTGTATTGTCGACAAACCAATGCGCTCCGCCCAAAGATTCCCAATCGAAAGCGCTGAAGTCTCCCGTCTCAAAGGTCTCCCTAAGCGGTCCAACGCTCAACGATTCCACACCAGTGAATGTATACGGCTCAGCCTCAAAGAGATAAAACACTTCAAATGTTGTCCCCAACGGGATGGAACCTGAAGCATGGAAAGGCACTCTCACCGAAATTTGGTCGCCAGAAGGAAGCTCGCCGACTTGGAAAAGCATCGGGGAGAAAGTAAGTCCTGAACCACTGCCAAACAGCATGATACGCGCATCGTGGGCATCCGCCGAGCCTATATTCTTGAATCCAACCAAAAGCGTATTGTTCGTGCCGGGATAGGCCGTACTTTCGGGTCGGAAATCGGTCAAGGCGAAAACGGGCGCGTGAAGTGTCATGCGGAATTGGCTTGACCAACTGTGGTCGCCATCAGAGCAAACCAAGTTGAAATCTACTTGCGCGCCATCTTCAATCAGCTCGTTGACAGCGATTTGAAAGGCATTAGCTATCGTCTGGCTGCCTAATGCCGCAATGTTGGAAACGCTGGCCGTGCCGTCAATGACTTGCACAAGCTGCGACTCGGTCGCCAAGGTGACTTGCACGTTGGAAGCGGCTTCGTTGCCCATATTCTTGATGGTCACGTCGAGGCTGACGGTCTCGCCATAGTCGGCCTGACCGTTGGCATCGTTGACAGCAAAACCATTGTAAGTCAGATAAGCTCCGTTGGCGGGAATGATTTCAATCGTCCTGACTTCGGTGACCTTGTTGAAACCCATCACAACGAGTTGCGCCGTGCCTTCCGTCTCAAGACCCTCGAACGTAAGCGTTCCTTCGCCATCGACAATGGGGGCGCTACACAGCACGTCGCCGTCAACGGTCAAAGTCGCCAAAGCATAGTCCACATTCGCGGTGAGGCGCATTTCGGTCTGCCCCAAAAAGATGGCCTCGGGCTGACAAACCACATTCATCGGTTCGGGCTTGGCGGTGCGCAACATCAGGCTTGGGTCGCCAAAGAGAATCCACGTATTATGCGTAGCGCCTTGGTCGGTGGGATGCAAGTCGAGGATTTTCATGTTGCCGTTGAGCGAAGCCCCGCCTAAGGTGTGGTGGAACCGGTCGGCACTGCGCCACCCGCAAAGGATGTCGACCATCTCGTCCTGCCCTGTCATGGGAGGTTGCCACGGTTGCGAAGTCCAGCTGAACATACCGCCGATGGCACCCGTTGGCGCACCCGTAGCGTTGTTAGTGGCTCGCATCCAAGCCTCGGCAAAACAAGGGTCATAATGGTTGAAATCGCCATTGAGGCAAGCCGTCGACCAGATGAAAGGCCATTTGTAGTCGTTCACCAAAGCGTTGATGTGGCTGTTCGAGAACGACCCAACCGACCACTGGGTTTGCGAGCCGTGGTTGCAATAGTTGCAGATGCCCACGCCCGCATTGAAGTCGGCGCTGAGCATGGCCGCATTGGTGCCTGCGCCCACACCCGCATAATGCTGGCTGACCTCGCTATAAGTGTAATGCAACAACGTGTCGCGGATATACTCCATGTGCTGATAGTCAGACTCGCCTCCATTATGTCCGCTGCCCTCGCCTTCGGTTGAACCAATGCCGATGCCCTGCCCCAACCATTCGGCGGTAACGGGCATGTCGCGCTCATAATAAATCACCTTGGCCACTTGGTTTTCGACATCGGCAACGCTTTCTGCCGAAAAACGGCCCACCAAAACTTCAGGATAATAGTCGTTGCCTTCGAGCTGGCCAAACCATGAGTCGGACCGGCCACCTCCCAACGGATAAGGGGTAAGGTCGGCATAATCGCCTACGAGCAACACATAGCAAAGATTCTCTTCGGGATTCTGGTAATGACTGAGAATGAACAATTTAATCTGATTGGCATCGTTGCCTCCCGCCTCGGTAACGCTGTACATCCGCGTCGGGCGACCTGAGGCGTTTTTCCATGCCACAAGGGGTTGCATGGCCGACATGTATTGTTCGGGACAAATCACCAACATCTCGCCCTCGTCGGCAACAAAAGTGTATCTCGCCATGCTTTCCTTGAAATTGACAAAGCGGCGGGCATATTGCGCCTGCATCTCAGCCGAAATGCGCAAACCCGACCGTGGACGCAGCTTGGGATTGACGCCCTGCTCAACGGTTGGGCGCACGGTCAGCGTCAGGTGGGTGAACACGCGCAAGGTTTTTCGGACAGGATTGTAGGCGAAAGGATAAACCAAAACATTCTGCCCACGGAAGTCGCGATAGATGTAAGGCTCGTCCAATTGTGCCCGAAAACCAGGGTAGAAAGCGTCGTTGGCGTAGGCCTCGCCATAGCGGTAAGGCACATCGGCAGGGTCGATCTCACGGCTCAGATTGCCTTTGGACGGAGCTATTTCAATATCTTGTAAATCAACATATTGAACATCACTCACACACACTTCTATCCCGGCTTTGTCGTCAATCATAACCGGGATGGCAAACAACGGGAGGTCGGGCGCGCCTTCTTCAAGCATCGAAGCCGTTTTGGGGACCGTGATGACCATCTGCTCACCTTTAGGAGTCGACACCTTGTTGATAAAATAGCCTTCAAGCGAAAAAGAAATGGTCGTTTCATTTTGGTCTTGCAAACGCAACACCGCGTGAGGAGCAACGGGACCGAGGCTGCCCAAACTCATCCATTCTTGCGAAAAAGCGTTTATTATCAACAAGTTAAACAGTATAACAATAACTATTTTTTTCATCTTAAAGTTGTATTTGGCACAAATGTACGGATAATTGTTGAACATTGGGAAGCGCGGGCGTAAAAAAGTGAGAAGAGCCGGCGGCTATTAGGCTGCGGCCCTTCTCGGTGAAAAGTGAAAAGTAGACAAAATTATTTTTCTTTGTTTGAGCTAAGGTCTTTGGAATCATGTCATACCGAGGCGCAGCCGAGTGTATCTACGATTCCAAAGGCCGGCAATAGAAGGTTTCGCTTCTTTGGACCCGCTGCTCATAGATACGCTCCCTATCGGTCGGTATGACATGAGCAGCGGGGCGCTGACACGGACAGCTTGCTTTTACTCCTTTGGACCCGCTGCCCATAGATACACTCCCTATCGGTCGGTATGACATGAGCAGCGGGGCGCTGACGCAGACAGCTTGCTTTTACTCCCTTGGACCCGCTGCCCATAGATACGCTCCCTATCGGTCGGTATGACATGAGCAGCGGGGCGCTGACACGGACAGCTTGCTTTTACTCCTTTGGACCCGCTGCCCATAGATACACTCCCT
>Ga0310697_10005329_pt1 | contig 12462 bp, 8 predicted proteins | sample 172DNAGHGlowgp2_FD_203883 | JGI IMG/M metagenome (GOLD analysis project Ga0310697, IMG submission 203883) | Sheep rumen microbial communities from Palmerston North, Manawatu-Wanganui, New Zealand - 1728 DNA GHGlow gp2 (v2) (version 2) | ecosystem: Host-associated > Mammals > Digestive system >... | reverse complement strand
AAAGTTTGGGAATTGCGCCGACCGCCTGCGTTAAAACATTTTTCATCGGGTGAAAACGCGCTTCTTCCGCCGTAATGTCTCCGCGCCTGACAAGTTCTTCAACATAGGAATGATCTTTGGTTATCTGCTGAAAATTCTTATTCCTAAGCAGATAAATTCGACTGTCGCCCACGTGTGCAAAGTAAGCTCGATAACCGTCCAGCGATAAAATCGTCGCGGTTGTGCCCATGCCTTTATACTGTTCATTTTGCCGAGCCAGATTTAAAATATTTTCGTTCGCCAAAGCAATCGTCTGCGCCAAAATTTTTTCGTCCCACGGCAAGGGAACTCTGATTAAAAAATTTCTCACAGTATCGACAAGCATTTGACTTGCAACTTCGCCCGCCGACGCGCCGCCCATGCCGTCCGCCACCACGAATGTTTCCGGCTCTATGACTATCAGCGCGTCTTCATTATTCTTGCGAACTTTGCCGACGTGCGTTGCTTGAAATATCTTCGCCAAGATTTTTCACCTCTTCACGAAATCTGACGAGTAATTTTCGTTGATTGTAACAAAACATCTTCTTTCAGTCAATATTCAGATTGCCTTCATGTTGTATAATCGGCAAAAAAAATTCCCCTGTTAAGGGGTAAGTTTATTACGCATTGCATTAATCCATCCAGGCGGCGCGCTTCTTTAGGAAGAACATATCGTCAACTTTCCAATCGTCACTTTCCACATTGTTTTTCGTTTGGTTAAAGGGGTCCACGTTCAGATATTTATAATTGGTGCGAGATAGGCTTGGAATTTGAAAGTAGCTGTAGCAAGAATCGCCGCTTAATTTGAAGGTCGAATCAAGAGACTTGTAATAAATGCGTTCCAAAGCCGGTATGCGATAATCCATGTGCAGATGAGCGGGATGCGTTCCTACGTATTTATTGTTGACAATCTGCCCATAATCTAAGGGGATTTCTTTTGGTATATCGTCTTTGTTATCAGCACCGGGCGTACCGTTTGGAACGCGGGTATATTCATTGAAATATTTAAACAGCGTCGAATTTGAACCGGCAGCTTCCGCCCGTTCTTTTAAAGCTATATTTCCGCTGTAGGTATTTGTTGTCAGGACCTCCGGCGGAGTTATGGCTTTGGTTAAAATATTGCCCTTCTTGTCAACGATGATATAATTTGCCAAATTGTGGCTGTTGTTCTGAACTTTTGTGTAATATTGGATTTTGTCGTCATCGTCATCTTTAATATACTTATCACCTTGTGCAGTTATGACTTTGTGATATTTGGCAATAACTTGCGGTTCTTTCGGCAAAGCTGCAATATCTGTTTTGAGGTTAAAATATTTCACGTTGTCTTTTTCGGCAAATTGCAATTTATCCGCCTTATATTTTTTGTTGTATGTTTCTGTCAGCAAAGTTCTGTCGATAACCCAAGTGTCGTTCCAATCATTGTCGGGATTTAAGAAAACAACCGCCGAAATATCAGTTTTATCGTTTGGCGGCGCAATGCTGTCGTCCGTCGGTTTCACACAGACAAATTCGGATTCAAGACCGCTACCCAAACCCGTCTTTAAATCGTAAATGCAAACGTAAGGATAATGCTCATTGTATTTAACCCTGAAATACGGCAAATACGATTTGTTGATATATTTTGGCGTATCGCCCAACATAACTTTAACATATACATCGTCTTTAGCCGCTACGTTTGAGTCGGGGTCTGTGTCGAGCAAAATATTTTCGTCATTAGGGACAGGAAATTCTACGCCGGTGAAGTTGCCATATTTGTTGTATTTATTATCTTTTTCGTCGGGGAAAGTGAGCATTGCGACTTCAGATACGTTAAGCCCCATAAGTTGAGCATATTTTTCCTTAGTGTAATTGGTTCTGATATATTCTCTCGTGGCGTCGAAGTAGTCGGCAAGATTTGTTAAGCCTGTGTAAAGGTCTTTGTTAAAATTGAGGACAGGATATTTTGGAGCCTGAATCATTTCCTTGATAAGAACGTTTCCTTTTTCATCAAGAGTTATTGTAGAGTCTTTATACTTTGAATTGTTATCAATTTCGGTTTCTTTATCAAGCAGATTATAATCATGATAGTAAATTGTTTGACCGCTGCCGTCGGTGCCTTCGCTGAAGTTTCCAAATAAAGTTTTCTTTTCAAAACCGTCATACAACGCAATATCCCTGTGAGATTTCAGCTCGTCGCCTTCCACCGATTTTAAAAAACATCTGGCAATTATAAAGCCGCGCAATGTGTTATCGTTGCCGTTTAGGACGACGGGGCTTTCGGGCATATACAAAATCGCGTTTGTGTTGGCGTTTAAATTAACGACAACCGGTTGCGAGTGGCGAACCTGCTTGCCGTTTTCCTGGTCAATATTTTCCGCTCCCGTATAAAAAATAACATACGGGCGATATGTTGCAATGTCGCTGTTGTCAGCGTTAAAGTTGAGCGTAATTTGTCGCACAGAGTTATAAACATCAACGGTAGCATCTTTTCCCTTAGTATAATCGTATTTTTTTTGGGTAATTATCGGCTCACTTTCAATTCTAACCCAAAGCGGGTCGACTTCAGAAGAACGGTTTGGAAAAGCTTCGTTAAATTCCGCGTTGAAAAGGATTCGTTTATCGTCGCCATTTCCCAAACCCCAGTTGTCACTATTTGTTTGAGCATATCTATTAAAGTTAGGAATAGGCATTCCCAAATCCCAGTCCGAAGTAAACATTTGCGATTTAACCCGGATTTCGGCTTGAAAGTCAATGTTTATCGAATCAACTTCTTCTTTACGGAAAAATGTACCGTCTGAGGCGTTAATTGCTCCAACCGTATTTGCAGCAGTCTTTTGACCGCCGCTTTTTTCCGCTGTTGTCTTGACACTTACGCTTTCCGTTCGATAGGGGTTATTGTCTTTATATGCAATGGCTGTTTTGGAGCCAACTTTCTCCGACATATAGTGATTCCATTTGCCGCTATAGGCTCCTTGTGTGCCTTTGTAGCGGTTTTGATATTCCCAGTTGTCGATAACTTTTTCGCGTTCCAAATTTTGCATTTCGGCGAGCAAATCTTTATTGCGCGGGTACAACAGAGCAACTGCCGTAACGGGCGCGTTCATGTCGTCAAACCAGCCGGGCAAAAAGAAATGGCGAATTTGTTCCTTTAAGGACACGACGTAATACAACGGTCCGAAATTATCGTTCTTGGCGTCGATTATTTTATACATCAGCCTGATATTTCCGGTAACTTTTTTATCGGCGTCTTCTTTGGAAATGCTCCAACCGTCCGTTGCGCTTACAACTTTCCATTCTTCAACAGACGGGATATCTTCTTCGGAATAGGCGTCCGCCAAATTTTTCTTGGTGTATTTTTCAACGTTATTGCGCCCGTGCATCATCGTATCGTGAATTTCTTCTTTAGTCTTATAATTTTTCAGAGTTCCAAGAGTATATATACTGTTTGTTTTATTGTCGAAAATATTTTCGTAGTCCTCAAAATCTTTGGGAAGATTATTATTAGTCAAAGACACGACGTAATAATTATCAAAAGCACCATCTTCAACATTGACAAGAGCATTTGCGCCAGCCAAAGCCGCCGCGTCCGCCGCATTTTGTAAGCGCGAAACATTTAAATAGTACCAACCTAAATCCATGCTCACGCCGACCGCCAAAAAAAGCAACGGCATTAGCAAAGCATACAAAAGCATAGTTTGACCACGTCTTTTAAAGGGCGTTTTTCGTTCTAGTAGTGGCTGAAAAAATTTTTTGCTACTCATGTGATACACGCTCCTTTCATAAAAAGAACCGGACAACTGCTTTAAGAAAATTATATCAAGCAAAAGAATTCTTTTCAAATAAAAAAGCGCGTCGCCAAAAATTTTGATGACGCGCTTTTTTTTAATCAATTAAAAGTCGAACGTTATTATCTTTAAAATAAGTCAAATATTTTTCGGGCGGCTGTTTGTTCATGATGATATTGTCCAAATTTTTCAAATCACAATAAGTCATGAGCGAAGCCACGTCAAGTTTCGAGTTGTCGACAAGCAAAAAGTTAGGGCAGGATTTTTGAACGAGCCGCTGTTTAATTTCACATTCGAGCGGGGAAGCATTGGTTGCGCCGTGTTCGATTGAAATGCCCGTGCTCGCCAAAAAAATTTTCGAGAAGTTATAAGCTTTAATGCAACTCAAAACGCCGGGACCGACAAGGGCATTTGACGGCGGATAAACATTGCCGCCCGTGGCAATGACATTTAAATTGCTGTAATGCGTTGCGTAATTTATGACGTAAATATTTGCCGTGACAATCGTCAGCTGCCTGTTTAGCAAATGCGGCATAAGGTGCATGGTCGTCGTGCCGGAATCAATGTAAATAACTTCGCCATCTTTTATGAACTCGGCGGCAATTTCAGCCACGCGCTTTTTTTCAATGACATTGCGAATTTCGCGGGCGGCAAAAGGTTCGGGCGAATTGACTTGCGTATCTTTTAAAACTATCCCGCCGTAAACTTTTTCTATCACGCCGTCGGCGTCCAATTCGGCAATATCGCGGCGAATTGTATTTTTGGAGACCTTAAAAATTTCGCACAGTTCGTCAAGGGAAATAATTTGTCTCTCTTTGATAAGTTCGTGGATTTTATTTATTCGGTCTGCTTTCAACGTAGTTCAACCTTTCTGGATTAATCAGTAAATTTGCGGTTAAAAATTTTTGATAGTAGATGCCATTATAATTTAACTTCTTAGAACTTACAAGCACTTTTTTGATAATTTAAAAGGTTAAAAATTTTTTTGAACGAGTATTGACTTTAACGCAGAAATACTTTAGATTATGCACAGAAATCAACCAACACTTTATCAAAAAATTCTTTTAGGGGAGTGAATTTTATGGGCTACACTTTCATGGTGCCGGCAAAAATTATTTCCGGCGTCAATGTAATTTCGGAGTTGGGTGATCACATTGCGGGCAAGGGTTCAAAAGCTCTTATCGTGACGGATCAATTCATGGTTAAATTTGGCAACGCGGCAAAAGTCGAAGCGGCTTTGCAGAAAGTCAACATTCCTTACGTCATTTATGATGGCGCGAACACCGAACCGACTGATAAAATCGTAGAAGCCGGCTTGAAAGTTTACAAGGAAAACGGTTGCGACTTTATCATTGCTTTGGGCGGCGGCTCGCCAATGGACACCGCGAAGGCTATCGGATTTATGACGACGGCGGGCGACCGGAAGATTAATTCCTATATGCACGAAGTTATTGATATGCCCGTTCCGTATCTGGTTGCCATTCCGACAACTGCCGGTACTGGCTCCGAAGTTACCAAAAACACAATCATCTCTGACACGGAAAATAATGTTAAAATGCTCCTCGGCGGACCTTCGATTATTCCCGCGCTGGCAGTTGTCGACCCGACCTTCACGATGACTGCGCCTCCCGGCGTCACTGCAGCTACCGGTATTGACGCTCTTTGCCATGCGATTGAGGCTTACACCTCCAGAAAAGCTCAGCCGCTGACAGATACCTTTGCAATTTCCGCTATCCAAAAAATTCATAAGAACCTGCCCATTTGCTATAAAGACGGCAAAAACGAACAGGCTCGCCTTGCCATGTCCATTGCCGCGCTTGAAGCCGGTATCGCGTTTAACAATGCGTCCGTCACAATCGTTCACGGCATGAGTCGTCCGATTGGTGCACTGTTCCACATTGCACACGGCGTTTCCAATGCTGTCCTTCTGCCCGCGTGCTTGGAATTTGCTATTGAAGAAAACACCGCACGTTTCGCACATATTGGCAGGCTTATGGGCGTTGCTGACGACGAAACTCCTGACCACGACGCGGCTGTTGCCATGGTTAAAGAAGTTGCTCGTTTCTGCAAAGAAGTCGGCATTCCCCCCATTGAAGAACTCCTCAAGAAGGGCAACCACACCAAAGAAGATTTCCTTGCACAACTCGATAAAATGGCGTCTGACGCTCTGGAAAGCGGTAGCCCGCAAAATACAATGCGTATCCCGACCAAAGAACAAATCATTGAGATTTACAAAAAATTATTTTGATTAGGGTTACGCTTTTATGTTTGGTAAAATAAAAAAATTCGGCTTCGGATTGATGCGCTTGCCGCGGCTGGCGAACGGCTCAATCAACGTGGAACTTGTCAAAAAATTAGTTGATGAGTTTTTGGCGGCAGGTTTCACTTATTTTGACACGGCGTGGTATTATTCCGGCTCTGAAGAGGCAATCCGGCAAGCACTGGTTGAACGTTATCCGCGTGAAAAATTTCAGCTGGCAACAAAGCTGGCGGCGTGGAATGCCAAAACTCAAGACGAAGCTTTTAAACAATTCGACGATTCATTGCAACGGACGGGCGCGGGTTATTTCGATTTTTACTTGTTGCACAACATGGGCGATTATCGCACAAAGTTTTTTGATAAGTTCGGCATCTGGGACTTTTTGCATGAGAAAAAAGCGGCTGGCTTGATAAAAAATCTCGGCTTTTCCTTCCATTCCACGCCCGAAGAGTTAGAAAAAATTTTGACGGCGCACCCCGAAGTTGATTTTGTTCAGTTGCAAATTAACTGGGCGGATTGGGACGCGCCCGCAATAAAATCCCGTGAAAATTACGAAGTCGCTAAACGCCACGGAAAAAAAGTTATCGTAATGGAGCCGGTTAAAGGCGGAATGTTAGCCGCACCACCCGCGCAGGTTGAAAAAATTTTAAAAGACGCAGAGCCGGAATCTTCGCCGGCATCATGGGCATTGCGGTTTGCAGCAAATCTTGACGGCGTGGCGGTTGTCTTATCCGGCATGAATTCGCTTGAACAAATGCGCGATAACGTCAACACGCTGAAGAATTTTACAAAACTCACACCCGCGCAGGAAAAAGTTATCGACGACGCCCGCGCAGAACTGGCAAAAATTCCGCTGATACCGTGCACGGCTTGCGATTATTGCGCCACAGTTTGTCCGCAAAAGTTACCCATTTCCGGTTTCTTCGCCATGCTGAATCATTTGACGTTGTTTGGAAATAAAACTTTTGCAAGCCGGCGCGAAGGTTGGCTGGCTCGTGCTCGCGATAAAAATCCCGCGTCCAGTTGCTTGAAATGCGGCAAATGTGAAAGTGTTTGCCCGCAACATATTCCGATTAGAAAAAATCTTGTCCGATTCGTTAAAGAGTTTGAACAAAGTTGAGGTGATTAAATGCCGCTCGTAAAAATGACTGAACTTTTCGCGGCGCATGATGATACGTCGTTTGCGGTCGGCGCATTCAACGTTTCCAACATGGAAATGGCGTGGGGCGCAATTCAGGCAGCAGAAGAATTGCAAACGCCGCTGATTTTGCAAATCGCCGAAGGCAGACTTAGATATTCGCCGCTCGATTTACTCGGACCGGTCATGCTCGCCGCCGCCAAGAAATGCAAAATGCCCGCGGCTGTCCACCTTGACCACGGCTCAACTTTGGAAACGATTAAACTGGCATTGTCTCTGGGCTTTACGTCGGTGATGTTTGACGGCTCAAAATATCCGCTTGACGAAAATATTAAACGCACCCGCGAAGTCGTGAAACTTGCTCATGCTCACGGCGCGGCGGTTGAAGCTGAAATCGGGCGCGTGGGCGGCGCGGAAGGCGATTATAAATCTGTTGACGTTCTTGTCACCAGTGTTGACGAGGCTAAACGTTTCGCGGAAGAAACCGGCGTTGACGCGCTGGCAGTGGCTATCGGCACGGCGCACGGCAATTACACCGTTCAACCGAAATTACGAATCGACAGGCTCAAAGAAATTTTCGACGCTGTTAAAACTCCGCTTGTCCTGCACGGCGGCACCGGCTTAACCGAAGAAGATTTCAAGAACTGCATTGCCAACGGCATTAAAAAAATAAATATCGCAACGGCAAGCTACGACAACTCGGCGCGGAAAATTCGCGAAGTCTGCGCGGCTAATCCCAACGCAAAATTTTTCGACATTTCCGACGCCATAGTCAAAGGCACCTGCGAAAACGTTAAAAAGCATATGAAAATTTTTAATCCCGAAAGGAGATAATTTTAATGACAACATTACAAGAGGCTGTAAAGGCTTTCCCGCAAATGGAAGTTTGGAACGATTCTTGCTCCTGCAAAGAACTGACCTACGCTTTGGAACAGTGCGCGGCTTCCGGCGCAACCACCAACCCCGCTATCGTCTTCAACGTCCTGAAAAAAGAATTGCCGGATTGGGAAGACACGATTAAAAAAATCATCGCTGACAACCCGACCTACACCGAAGACGACGTTGCTTGGAAAACTATCGAGGCTCTCGGCTTGAAGGCAGCCAAATTGCTTGAACCCATGCACGAAGAAAATCACGGTCAGCGCGGCAAAATCTCCTTCCAGGCAAACGCGAAATTCTATCAGAACCCCGAAAAACTCGTTGAGCACGCTTGCCAACTTGCTAGCCTTGCTCCCAACATTCAGATTAAAGCCCCCGCAAGCAAAGCCGGTATCGAAGCTTTTGAGGAAATGACTTATCAAGGCGTCTCCATTAACGCGACCGTTTCTTTCACTGTTCCGCAGGCATTGGCTGTTGCCGAAGCTGTTGAACGCGGCTTGAAACGTCGTGAAGCGGAAGGCAAAGACACTTCTTGGATGCACCCCGTCTGCACAATCATGGGCGGCAGAACCGACGATTATCTTAAAGCTTATCTCAAAGGCAAAGATTATATCGTGCACCCCGAAGCTTTGGAATGGGCAGGCGTTGCTGTATTTAAAAACGCTTACAAGATTTACAAAGAACGCGGCTATCGCACGAAACTTTTGTTCGCGGCATATCGTAACCTTCATCACTTTGAACAGTTCATCGGCGGCGACGTTGTCCTCACCATCACCAGCGATTTCCAGAAAAAATACAACGGCACCAAAGTTGAAATTAAAAACAACATGGATACGCCCGTTCCGCAGCAGTGGCTTGATGAACTCATGACGATTGACGAATTCCGCCGCGCTTATGAACCCGACGGCATGAAGCCCGAAGAGTTCCAGCACTATGGCGCGTTCCTCCGCACGATTAATCAATTCCTTGGCAGCTATGCCGGTCTCGTCGAACTCGTTCGCAAATACATGATTGTTTGATTAAGGACTAGGATTTAGGGATTGGGGACTAGCGAGTTAAAAGGGACAAGTTTTTTCTAGTCCCCAGTCCCCAGTCCCTAGTCCCTAAAAATCGACCGAAGGGAGATTTTTTATGGCTCTCATCGAATTTGACCAGAAACGCGACCGCGACGTTGTGATAATCGGGCGCGCAACTTTGGACTTCAACCCGAACGAAATTCATCGCACTTTAGACAAGGTAAAAACTTTTTCAATGTATCTGGGCGGCTCGCCCGGCAATATCGCCGTTGGTCTCAATCAGCTCGGCAAAAAGGTCGGCTTTATCGGCTGTGTGTCGAATGATCAGTTCGGCGATTTTATTATTAACTTCTTTAAAAATCGCGGCATTGATACGACGCAGATGACCCGCGCCAAACACGGCGAGCGCATGGGCTTGACTTTCACCGAAATTAAAAGCGAAACGGAAAGTTCAATCCTCATGTATCGCGACAAAGTTGCCGATTTACAAATTGCGCCCGAAGACGTCAGCGAAAATTATATCGCCGGCTCCAAAGCTTTAATTGTGTCGGGACTTGCATTGGCGGCGGCTCCCAGCCGTGAGGCTTGTTTGACGGCGGCGCAATATGCCCGTATGCACGGCACCAAAATTATTTTCGACATTGATTATCGTCCGTACACATGGCGTTCTAAAGAAGAAATTGCGATTTATTATTCGCTGATGGCTCGCCTTAGCGATGTGATTATCGGTTCGCGTGATGAAGTAAACTTCGCGGAACTTTTGCCCGAAGACGCCGAAAGTCCCGCCGACCATGAAATCGCAGAAAAATATCTGTCATTCGGAAATAAAATTGTCGTCATTAAACACGGCAAGCGCGGTTCGGTTGCTTACACTGCTGACAGACACGCTTACAAAGTCGAATCTTATCACGTTAAACTTTTAAAATCTTTTGGCGGCGGCGATGCTTACGCCAGCGCATTTGTTCACGGGTTGCTTGAAGGTTTGGAAGTTCCGGAAGCTTTGCGCCATGCTACAGCTCATGCGGCTATGGTCGTGGCAAGTCACAGCTGCTCGGAGGCTATGCAGACTTTTGAGCAAATCGAATCGTTTATCAAAGAGCACGCCGATGAAGAAGTTATCACCGAAATTAATTGGAAAGATAAAATTTAGGAGGGTCTCTGAATGAAATTTGGAAGACTCGGTACAGAGTTAAAGCACGGCTACAACGCAATGACAACCCGCGAAAGTGATATGCTGATGGACATCGGCTATCAAGTCATGGACGCGAACGAAATTATCGAACTCGAAGACCCGTTCCAAGAGAGCGCATTTGTTATCTTGACGGGCGAAGTTGAAATCCGCTGGGACGACAAGAAAGAAATTATGCGCCGCGAATCGCTCGTTGACGAAAATCCTTTCTGCTTGCAAGTTCCCCGCGCTAAAAAAGTTTTGATTAAAGCAAAAGTTGCCAGCGAAATTCTGATTCAAAAGACCATGAACGACCGCGACTTTGCGCCCGTGTTCTATCGTCCGGAAGATGTGCAATGCGATATTTTCGGACAAGGACTTTGGAACGCAACCGCAGAACGCACCGTCCGCACAATTTTTGACTACAGCAACGCGCCGTTCTCCAATCAAGTCAACGGCGAAGTTATAAATAGCCCCGGACGTTGGTCGGGCTACATTCCGCACAATCACCCGCAGCCGGAAGTTTACACCTACAAATTTGACAAGCCGCAGGGATTCGGCGCGGCCTTTATCGGCGACAATGCCTTCAAGATTACTCACAACAGCTGGTCGGAAATTTCCGGCGGACTTATGCACCCGCAAGTTACGGCTCCTGGCTATGCAATGTGGTATTCGTGGATGATTCGCCATCTGCCTGACGAACAGGGCGGTCCGTGGAAAAAGACTCGCACCGATTTACCCGAACACACTTGGCTCCTCGACCCCAACGCCAAAATTTGGCAACCCAACCGGTCACTTTAAAAGCGACAGAACAGCGGACGCGTTCGACGTTGCGACAGCCTAAGCGTTATTGCCGCGCTCGTACGCTCCGCTAATTTCGTAAAAAATTTTCCCGATTAAAAGGAGAATTGTAATGGCTAAAACGATTAGACTTACGGTAGCTCAAGCTCTCGTTAAGTTCCTCAACAACCAGTACATCGAATTCGACGGCAAAGAAAACAAAATGTTTGAAGGTATCTTCGGCATTTTTGGTCATGGCAACGTTGTCGGCATGGGGCAGGCTCTGGAAGAAGATGCCGGCGATTTGATTATGCGCATGGGACGCAACGAACAAGGTATGGCTCATGCGGCTATGGGTTTTGCTAAACAGAAACGCCGTAAACAAATGTATGCTTGCACGTCGAGTGTTGGTCCCGGCGCAATGAACATGGTTACTGCCGCCGCTACTGCCACTGCAAACTGTATTCCGGTTCTGTTCCTGCCTGGTGATACTTATGCCGACCGCCAGCCCGATCCCGTTCTCCAGCAAATGGAACAACCAACTAATTTGGCTATCACCGCCAATGACGCTTTCAAAGCCGTTTGTAAATATTGGGATAGAGTTACCCGCCCCGAAATTTTGATGACGGCTTGTATCAACGCAATGCGCGTTCTCGCTGACCCTGCAGATACGGGCGCAGTTTGCATTGCTCTGCCGCAAGACGTTGAGGGCGAAGCTTACGATTATCCCGAATACTTTTTCCAAAAGAGAGTTCACCACATTGACAGACAGGCTCCCGCGGCTCGTGCAATCAAGGCGGCTGTCGAACTCCTCAAGACTAAGAAAAAACCGTTGCTTATCTTCGGCGGCGGCGTGAAATATTCCGAGGCTGAAGAATCCTTCCGCAAGTTCGCTGAAAAATTCAACATTCCGTTCGGCGAAACTCAAGCGGGCAAAGGCACGATTCTTTGGAATCACCCGCTGAATTTGGGCGGCGTCGGTGAAACGGGCGGTTGCGGTGCCAATGACATCGCGGCGATTGCGGACGTGGTTATCGGCGTCGGCACACGTTACACTGACTTTACCACCTCTTCAAAATGGATTTTCCACAATCCCGAAGTTCAATTCATTAACATAAACGTTTCCAAATTTCACGCGTATAAACTCGACGGCTTGCAGATTGTTGCTGACGCGCAGGCAGGTATTGACGCTTTGAGCGCGGAACTTGAAAAAACTGATTGGAAAGTTTCTGACGAATATAAAGCCGAAGTCGCCGCTTCTAAGAAGAAATATGATGAGGAAGTTGACCGCGTTTATCACGTGGAATACACCGGCAAAGATTTCGTTCCGGAAGTTGTTGATGGTCTCGACTTTGCAAAAGTCAGCGAAGAATTTATCAAGCTTACAGGTTCCAGCTTGCCGCAATGCCGTGCACTTGGCGTCGTAAACGAAACTATCG
>Ga0310697_10005326_pt1 | contig 12464 bp, 9 predicted proteins | sample 172DNAGHGlowgp2_FD_203883 | JGI IMG/M metagenome (GOLD analysis project Ga0310697, IMG submission 203883) | Sheep rumen microbial communities from Palmerston North, Manawatu-Wanganui, New Zealand - 1728 DNA GHGlow gp2 (v2) (version 2) | ecosystem: Host-associated > Mammals > Digestive system >... | reverse complement strand
GTGCCAGATAGCCTTCACTCTCATAATCCGTACGCTCAGCCAACTCCTGATTCATCTGATCCAGACGTTGCTTCATCTTCGTAATATCAGCAAAGGCTTTCTGAGCTTCTTCGCGCACCGTTGTATCGTCCTGCAGAACCATTACCTGTGGCAAGTATCCTATTCTGCAATCGTTAGGAATACTCACATTTCCAGCCGTAGGTTTCTGTTGTCCGCAAAGTATTTTCAGCATCGTCGACTTGCCTGCACCGTTCTTGCCAACAAGGGCAATACGGTCTCTGTCGTTGATGACGAAACTCGCATCCACGAACAAAGGCTTGACGCCAAATTCCACTTTCAGTCCTTCTATTGAGATCATCGTTTATCTACATATTTATAATCCTTGAACTGCTCTTTCGGGAAACGAAGCATCTCGTCTGTGATGCCTCCCGATTTGAAGTCCGATATCTTGATGGTGGTCCAAATAAAAGCCACTTTGATGCGCAATCTGATGGGGTGATAAGTCTGCCGCTCCACCAGCGCATGAATCTCCTTCATGCCTTTCTTGCCCTTCTTGGCCTTGAGCGTCAGCATCAGCCCTTCAGGATCTTCGGCCACACTATAGTCATAGTTATCGGGCTCGAACTTGAACTTCTGCGAATACTTGTCCGACTTATTGTTCTTGGCACTATGAACCTCCACTTCTTTTTTCTTTTTCTTTACCGTAAGTACGAGTCTGCCGTCATTCCAGGATCTCATCTTGGAATCCTGAAACTTGCTCTTCTTACCTTTATACCAAATGGTGCCATTGGTTTTATAAATGCCAGTTATATTCACGTCATAGTGCAACGTGGCCCCTTGTTCACCAAATACTTGCTGGTAGGCCTGGTTGAAAATTCGTCGCGCCTGACGGGAGTTGGGCGTTTCTTCCGCATGCACTGAACATAATACGGTCAACAGCATCAACACCATCAAAACTATCTTATTTCTCATCATTTTTTCAGTTTCAAGTTGCAAAAGTACTAATTTCTCATGGAAATTCATTATTTTTGCACACAAATTAACGATTTAAAAGGCATACAATATGGAAAAGAACATCTTTGCCCAACTAATTGCCAGCGCTCTGAATCTTCAGGAGCGAGCCGTTGCAGCCACTCTTGCACTGCTCGAGGAAGGTTGTACCATACCTTTCATCTCCCGTTATCGCAAGGAACGAACAGGCGGACTCGACGAAGTACAGATTGCAGCTATCAGCGACCGTTTCGAGAAACTGCAGGAGATACAGAAGCGCAAGGAAACTGTTGTCAAAACCATTACAGACCTTGAGAAGATGACGCCTGAACTGGAAAAGCGCATCAAAGATTGCTGGGACGCTACCGAACTCGAAGATATCTATCTGCCTTACAAGCCTAAGCGTCGCACTCGTGCCCAGGTGGCTCGCGAACAAGGATTGGAGCCTCTCGCCAAGATTCTCATGCTTCAGCGCGAACGCGACCCAGAACGTGCAGCAGAAAAGTATGTAAAGGGCGATGTGGCCAATGTCGAAAATGCCATTAAGGGTGCTCAGGATATCATTGCCGAGACCGTCAGCGAGGACGAACGCTCTCGCCAGCAACTTCGTAATGCCTTCAGTCGTCAGGCATTCATCACCTCAAAGGTTGTGAAAGCTAAGGCTGATAGCGATGAAGCAGCTAAATACTCAGACTATTTCGATTGGGAAGAACCCCTGAAACGTTGTTCCTCACATCGTCTTTTGGCCATGCGCCGAGGCGAGAGCGAAGGCATTCTCCGCATCAGCATTTCGCCAGATGACGAAGAAGCCGTTGAACGCCTGAAGCGCCATTATGTCTATGGCAACACTCCTTGCGGAAAGTTGGTAGCAGAGGCAGTTGAAGATGGCTACAAGCGATTGCTCAAACCAGCCATTGAAACAGAGTATGCAACACTCAGCAAGGAGAAAGCCGACGAAGAGGCCATCCGTGTTTTTGCAGAGAATCTGCGCCAGTTGTTGCTGGGTGCGCCATTAGGCCAGAAACGGGTGATGGGCATTGACCCTGGTTTCCGTACAGGCTGTAAAGTGGTGTGCCTCGATGCTCAGGGCAATCTGCTGCATCATGAAGCCATCTTCCCCCACCCGCCCGTTAACAAGCGTACCGAGTCGGCTCTTGCCATTCAGAAGATGATCCAGAAATACCAGATAGAAGCAATTTCCATCGGTAATGGCACAGCCAGCCGCGAGACCAATAACTTCATCAAAGATGTTCTGGCTGGCAGATTCAATATCGACACCAAGAAACAGGTAGAGACCACCCAACCGCAAGTCTTCACCGTCAGTGAGGATGGCGCCTCTGTCTATTCTGCCTCAAAGATCGCCCGCGATGAATTCCCCAATGAGGATGTCACTGTTCGCGGAGCTGTATCCATTGGTCGACGACTCATGGATCCGTTGGCAGAACTCGTCAAGATAGATCCCAAGAGCATCGGTGTTGGCCAGTATCAGCACGATGTAGACCAGACAAAACTCAAACATTCTTTGGATCAGACTGTCGAAAGTTGCGTGAATCTTGTTGGCGTGAACCTTAATACGGCCTCACAACATCTGCTGATGTATGTCAGCGGCCTTGGCCCTACCCTCGCCAAGAACATTGTTGACTATCGTCGTGAGAATGGAGCTTTCACTTCACGTGCTCAACTCAAGAAGGTTCCACGCCTCGGTCCTTCTGCTTATCAGCAGTGTGCAGGCTTCCTCCGTATTCCTGGCGCCAAGAATCCACTCGATAATTCAGCCGTTCATCCTGAGAGTTACGCTGTTGTAGAACAAATGGCCAAAGATCAAGGTTGCTCTGTGGCCGACCTTATTAATAATAAGGAAAAACGCGAGGCTATCGACATCAAACGTTATGTGACTGATGAGGTAGGTATTCCTACCCTTACAGATATCATGAAGGAGCTGGAGAAACCCGGTCGTGATCCTCGAGAACAAATTGAGGAATTTGAGTTCGACAAGAATGTCAACACCATCGACGATCTCGTTGAAGGTATGGTTCTTCCTGGCATCGTTACCAACATTACCAACTTCGGCGCATTTGTCGACATCGGTGTCCATCAGGATGGACTGATTCATATCTCACAGATGGCCAATCGCCGCATCGCCCATCCTACGGATGTAGTCAAACTTCACCAACATCTCAAGGTGCGTGTCATCGAGGTTGATCAGCGTCGCCATCGCATCTCGCTATCACTCAAAGGATTATAACGAAAAAGGCCTCCCGATTTGGGAGGCCTTTATTGATAAAGACATTCTTCTTTACTTTACCTTCTCCACGATAGCCTTGAAAGCCTCGGGGTTGTTCATGGCGAGGTCAGCGAGCACCTTACGGTTAATCTCGATACCAGCCTTAGCGAGGTTACCCATCAGAACAGAGTAGCTCATACCCTCCTGGCGAGCGGCGGCGTTGATACGCTGGATCCACAGGCTGCGGAAGTTACGCTTCTTGTTACGACGATCACGATAGGCATAGGTCAGACCCTTTTCCCATGTGTTCTTTGCTACTGTCCAAACATTCTTGCGGGCACCGAAGTAACCGCGGGTAAGCTTCAAAATGTTCTTACGCTTTGCTCTTGATGCAACGTGATTTACTGATCTTGGCATAATTCTTCTTACTTTAAAATGTTAGACAATAGGATTAACGGAGACACAACAGGTCGCGTACCTGCTTCATGTTTGACTGATCAACGATCGTTGTACCAACCAAGTTGCGCTTCTGCTTCTTGGTCTTCTTTGTCAGAATGTGGCTGTGGTAAGCGTGACGTCTCTTAACCTTACCTGTACCGGTGAATGTGAATCTCTTCTTAGCACCGGAATTTGTCTTTACTTTTGGCATTGTTTAAAAAATTTAAATTGTTATTAATAATCGGCGGCAACGCATATACCGGGCGCGCCGTCTTCTTTTTCCTTTTTTACCTTTCGGTTTAATCCTCAGTATCCTGAAGCTTCTTCAGTGCATCAGCACTGATTTTGGCATTGGCAAAGAGTCCACCGTTTGCTGGCATCTCAGCCTCCTTAGCTTCTGCCTGCTGAGCAGCCTTCTTGGCTTCCTTAGCCTCAGCCTCAGCTGCCTCACGGTCGCGAGCCTGCTGACTCTTTTTCTTCTCACCAGCCTTCTTTGGAGCTAGATAGAGGAACATCTTCTTACCTTCGAGCGAGGGCATACCCTCAACCTTTCCTACCTCCTCAAGATCATTTGCGAAACGCAGCAGCAATACCTCGCCCTGCTCTTTAAACAGGATGGAGCGTCCGCGGAAGAATACATAGGCTCTTACCTTATTACCCTCCTCAAGGAACTCCTTGGCATGCTTGAGCTTAAACTGATAGTCGTGCTCGTCGGTCTGAGGTCCGAATCGAATTTCCTTCACCTCCACCTTCACCTGCTTGGCCTTCATTTCCTTCTGGCGCTTCTTCTGCTGGTAAAGGAACTTGGAGTAGTCGATAAGACGACAAACGGGCGGATTAGCGTTAGGGGAAATCTCTACGAGATCCACGCCCTGTTCGCGGGCCATGTTCAGAGCATCACGAGTAGGAACAACGGACGAGCCATCGTCGCCTACGATGCGGACTTCACGTACTCGAATCTGTTCGTTGACTCGATACTGATTCTTCAATTTGTCATTCTTCATCAACTGCTTTTTAGAAAATCGGGTGCAAAATTACTATAAATTATTTAAAATTGAAGATTGAAGATTGAAGTTTTTGTTGCGTAGATACATTTTTTATTGTTTTTTAACAACTCGCCTTCAATTTTCAACCTTCATCTTCAATTTTCACTTTTTAATCTTCAATATTCAATCTTCAATAATCAGAAGTCTTTTGTCATTTCTGCTACACGAGCGTTTACCTCGTCGATGAACTCCTGAATGGTCTTCACGCTCTGCTCACCACCGCCCTGAGGACGAACGGCTACAGTACCATCAGCAGCTTCTTTCTCACCTACGATCACCATATAAGGAATACGCTTCAACTCGTTGTCGCGGATCTTACGGCCCAGCTTCTCGTTGCGCAGGTCGATGGTAGCACGAACACCACCCATATCAAACTTCTTGGCAACTTCCTGAGCATAGTCGTTGTATTTCTCTGACAGAGGCAGAATAGCCACCTGATCAGGTGTCAACCACAAGGGGAAGTGACCTGATGTATGCTCAATCAGCACAGCGCAGAAACGCTCGAGCGAACCGAACGGTGCACGATGGATCATCACAGGTGTCTTCTTCGTGTTGTCCTCGTCGGTGTATTCCAGCTGGAAGCGCTTTGGCAGGTTATAGTCCACCTGAATGGTACCCAACTGCCAACGACGACCGATGGCATCCTTAATCATGAAGTCGAGCTTAGGACCATAGAAGGCAGCCTCGCCATATTCTACCTTAGCTGGCAGACCCTTCTCCTGACAAGCCTCAACAATAGCCTTCTCAGCCAGTGCCCAGTCCTCGTCAGTACCTACATACTTATCGTGGTCGTTAGGATCGCGCAGACTGATCTGAGCCTCGAAGTTGAATCCGAAGGCTGTCAGCACGATACCGATAATATCCATTACGTTCAGGAACTCCTGCTTTACCTGGTCAGGACGACAGAACAGGTGGGCATCATCCTGAGTGAACGAACGTACACGAGTCAGTCCGTGCAGCTCACCACTCTGCTCATAGCGATATACCGTACCAAACTCAGCAATACGCAGAGGCAGGTCACGATATGAACGGGGCTTCCAAGCGAAGATTTCGCAGTGGTGAGGACAGTTCATCGGCTTCAGCATGTACTCCTCATCCTCCTCTGGGGTATGGATGGGCTGGAATGAATCCTTGCCGTAATGAGCATAGTGGCCAGAGGTGACATAGAGGTTCTTTGAGCCGATATGTGGAGTAATAACTTCCTGATACCCAAAACGTTTCTGAACTTTGCGCAGGTGATCCTGCAAACGCAGACGGAGCTCAGTACCCTTCGGCAACCAGATGGGCAGACCCTTACCTACCTTATCTGAGAACATGAAGAGTTCCATCTCCTTACCAATCTTACGATGGTCGCGCTTCTTAGCCTCCTCCAGCATCTCGAGATACTCATCAAGCATCTTCTTCTTGGGGAATGAGATACCATACAGACGCTGCATCTGCTCGCGGTTGGCATCGCCACGCCAGAAAGCGCCAGCTACAGAGGTCAGCTTCACGGCCTTGATCTCGCCAGTATCCACGAGGTGCGGACCACGACACAGATCGGTGAAGTTACCCTGTGTATAGGTTGTGATAGAACCGTCTTCAAGATCCTGGTCGATGTGCTCGCACTTATAGGTCTGTCCCCACTCAGCAAACTGCTTCAGGGCCTCAGCCTTAGGCACCTCACGACGAACCACAGGCTCTTTCTTGCCAGCCAGTTCCTTCATCTTAGCCTCAATCTTGGGGAAATCGCTCTCCTTGATGCTCTCACCGTCCTTCAACAGCACATCATAGAAGAAACCATTCTCGACAGCAGGTCCGAAACCGAACTGTATGCCAGGATACAACTCCTGCAGAGCCTCAGCCAGCAAGTGGGCCGAAGTGTGCCAGAAGGTATGCTTACCCTGCTCGTCATCAAACTTATAGAGCTCGATGGTAGCGTCCTCATTGATAGGACGGTTCAGCTCTACTGTCTCACCGTTTACACCACAGCTTACAACGCTGCGTGCGAGAGCCGGAGAGATGCTCTCTGCAATCTGGAAACCAGTCACGCCCTGCTCATACGAGCGAACAGATCCGTCTGGGAAAGTAATGTTAATCATATCTACAATATATGTTTGAATTTGAAATTGCCTGCAAAGGTACACACTTTCTCTGAATAAACAAAGAAAAAAAGAGAAAAAGGATTGTCACATATAATAATTATGATATCGTTTCTTTGTTTTTTGCTTAGAAAATCGTAATTTTGCAGGCCGAATACAAAAACAATGTAATTATGCCAAGAAAGAATCATGGAATGTGGTACGAGGTTCACCCTACCCCAGTGAAGGGCGAGAATGGGAAGAACCTGGTATATGTTCGTCCGAAAAGCGGACTGAAACTGTCGATGAAAGAGTTGGAAGAGTATTGCAGTCGCTACTATTCGCTACGCTATGGCGAGCTGGGTCGTGCTTTCGATGCGTTTATCCAGGCGGCAGGAGAATTCCTGGCCAAGGGATGCCGTGTAGAAACGCCCATCGGCTCATTTACCCCCAAACTGTCGCTGGCACGCCAGATTACGGATGCCGACGATGTAAAAGACCGCGATGTAAGGCTCGAAGGTGTGGAGTATAATCCAGGTAAGTTGTGGGACAAGCAGATTGAGAAGTGGCTCGACGGGTTCCGTCGCTACCAGAATGCCGACACACAGGAGATTATGGCCGACAAGGAAAAGCTGGAGCAGGTGATGAGAGAGTGCATCAAGCAGCATCACGGCTACATCACGGCTGGTATGTTCTCACGCGCCTCAGGCTTGACCCTCTATTCTGCCCGCAAACAGCTGAACGAGTGGACCAAGGGCGACAACCCCAAACTGCTGATGACACCCAGAGGCAAGGAGCATCTCTATACGGAGATTTAAGATGGACATTGGGCGGAATAGCGTTTCAAATCGGGTATAGGCGAATGATTGTTTGCGTATAGGCGCACAATCGTTTGGGTATAGGCAAACGATAGTTTACTACGTACTTTCTCCCTGCTTAAAGCATGGTTCGCCCCTGCATACCGGTTACACGGTTACAGCTGTAACCATGTAACCGCTGGAGGAATAATTCAGCACCAAACATGACATAACATAATGATATTTAGACACTTACATTATATTTACATTATTCAACGAGGCGAAATGGTTACATGGTTACAGCTGTAACCATGTAACCGATAAGACCAAAGAACAACATAGAAATGACAACAGAAGATATTAAAAGAATAGTTGACGATGAGCGTGCTGAGCAACTGACTGCCCAGCTGTGTCGTCATTGGGAAGTGGCTTCTGCACGACTGGAGGCACTGGTAGAGGATATAGAATCTGATATGGAGATATGTATAGAGGCTGAGATCTATGCCGCCATGATGCGTATGCAGAGTGCCGTAATGGCGCTCATGGAGCTGTACAAGATCCCTACTGCCTTCCTATTCTCCGAGTATATCGACCGCATCGCCAAAAGCGTGTCGGATACCAGCATACGCCAGTCGGTGGTAAAACTATTAGAACGGCTGATAGGCGACAACCAGCGCAAGCTGCCCGCATCGTTCTTCGAGCAGGTAAGCCAGATGCTGTCGCAGCATTTTGCTTTGTCGCCAGATGTGCAGAAGGCCGTTCAGGAGAAGGCATCGCCACTTCAGTACACCTTCTCTATATTCGCCCAGTATCTGCAGCCCAACGATCTGATGATGGTAGCTTCAGTTATCCAGAGCGTCAATGCTGAAGCTCCGATGAGTCAGGAAGAGACTGCCGACCAATTGAAACTGATGCGCCAGGCTCTAGATGGTCTGGCCGAGAAGATGAACGAGAGTCTGCAGCTGATGCTGATATGGCTGTTGCTGCTGATGCTAATTCCAGGACTGATAGTGCGGCTGATGCAAGAGAAACGGGGCAATAGCGAAGTGATGGCCCATCTATTTAATAAGGTACTGGTACGCGTACGTGAGAGCAATGCCTGGTTTAACTACTGGAATGAACACCGCGAGACGCTCCGTGTGGTTAGCGATGGCAGTTCGTGGAAGGACATCATGACTGAGGAGCGGAGCAAGGAGCGCACAGAACTGGGAAAGATGCCAGGAGGCTTGTTTGCTAAGTACACCACCGATGAAGAGGCTTTTGAAACCGACTTTCTCGAGGCCCATCTCAGCGATGATGCCCTGCGTAGTTTCATCTTCCATCTGGCCTCGCTGTCGGAGATAGCCCGTGAGCTCGACCCAACGATTAGGTTTGGCCATGAGCAGCTGGTAAACAATGAATTGCAGCGTGTGGGCGAGGCCGTCTTGGAGGCTGCTGGCAGGCTGCACGACCTGGTTGCAGATGCATGGTTCCCTCATTATGAAGCCATGTGGCAGGAGCTTGTACAGAACGAAGCCATCTTTTCCCGTCTGAAAATAACGCGTCAGAGTCCGCATAACAATCTGTTTACTGCCCGTTTCTTCTGCCACTTGGTGGGAGAGATGAAAAAGAAGTCAGTTTTTGGAAGTCATTCTGATCGCGACTTGGCCATGAAGCTCACAGAAACGCGATATGTGGACACTTTCAGGAAGAATATTCAGGAAGGAATAGGAAATGACGAATATCTTATTCAAAGGCATTTTGACCTTATCTATCAGAAATACAACGACTTAGCTCATAAAAAGCAATAGTTGCACTTTTTCTGGGAATTATCCCATTTTGAAGGTGCAACGTCCCATAGTTCCTTTGCAGCAACCAAATGCAAAGTGCTATGGGAATTTTAATTTCAAAGACCTTTAGCGGCAAGCCTCGCAAGGCGAGCATGGCTGCTTACCGTCAACTGCTGGCGGAGAATCACGTAGAGGAAATCCTCACAGACGTGAAGCAGAACAAAAATGTAGAACGCAAGAAGGAGCTGCCCGTTTGGCTCCCACTTGCACAGTCATTTAACAATGGTACGCGCAAGGCTGAAGATGCTGTGCCTTCAGGACTTTTCTTCCTCGATATCGATGAGAAGGGTCTTACTGAGCAGCTTTGGCAGAAGGTACAGGACGAAAATCTTATCCAGGAATTTCGAATCGTGTACTTCGCTGAGAGTGCTGGCGGAGGAACCCACATCTGGGCTTGGCGCACACCAGGACTTTCTATCGAGGAGAACATCCAGAAGCTGGCGAGTCGCCTGGGTGTGAGCTACGACTCGCATGTCACCGATCTGGCCCGTTGCTGTTTCATGGTGAGTGAGCAGTATGTGAAGTTGCTCGATCCTGTGGTTTTCGAACCTCTGACGGAAGAGCAGAAGGAGATGTACGCGAGTGATGATTCCAGCCGAACTACAAATTCAGATGAACAGAAATGTTCAATGTTCAATGTTGAATGTTCAATGAATTACAAGGGTATTCCCTACGAGAAGATCGTTCAGTCGATGCTTTGGAAGTTGGGCTATGGCGATGCTCCTGCCGAGGGTGAGCGTAATATGGCACTCTATACCATGTGCCGTTATCTGCGCTTCATCTGCGACTTCGATGAGCAGAAACTCTTCTCGATCCTACCCCATTGGGGATTGTCGGACCATGAGGTAAGGAGTACCATCAAGAGTGCCGTGGGTAGTACTCGTCCTGCTGGGATTCCCTCGCAGATGAACGAGGTGCTTTCAATGCTGGGAGCAGCTACTGAGGCTGGTTCAGAATCGGCTGATGATTCGCTGGTTGTCCCAGTGAATAAGGAGTTGCCTGGTATTCTTCAAGATTTGTCCGACCACGCCCCAGAGGAGTTCAAGGAGGCTACGCTGATAGCAGCTATGCCCATGCTGGGCACTTTGGCCACAGGCATCCGAGCCAAGTATCGCGATGGGAAGCTGAATTCGCCCAGTTTCATTGTGGATATCGAGGCGCCTCAGGCTACAGGTAAGTCGTTCGTCGACAATGAGTTTGAGTTGCTGATGGATCCCATCATCAAGCAGGATGAGGTGGAATGGCAGAAGGAAATCGAGTACTCACTGGCTAAGAAAGACGGTCAGGAAGTGGAGAATCCCTGCAGTCAGATTCGTATTCTCGAGCCCAACATCGGTGTGAGTGCTTTCCTGGAGCGAGCCCTCTATGCCAAGGGCAAGCATCTGTTCACCTATGCCCCTGAGATTGAGACTGTTCTGAAGAACAACAAGGGTGGTGCATGGACTGAGAAGAACGACCTCTTCCGATTGGCTTACGACAACAAGCCTTGGGGTCAGCATCGCATTTCGAAGGATTCGTTCTCTGGCAAGGTCACCTTGTATTACAACATGGTGATGTGTGGAACTCCTAACAAGTGCCGGGCTTTCTTTGCTGATGCCGAGAGTGGACTGGTGAGCCGAGTAACGCCTGTGATTCTGCCTGATATGGTAGGTGCGAAGATGCCTCAGTTCAAGGCTTGGAGTCAGGATGAGATCGAGAAGGTGAAGCGCCAGTGTCTCTGTTTGATGGATGAGGAGGGCGAAGTCAGTCTGCCACTCATTAACAAGGCCATCGAGGAATGGGATGAATCGAAGCGCCAGGAATATCTGCAGACGTTGCGCTACTCCATCGATGTGTTCCGTCGTCGAGCTGCCCTCAATGGTTTCCGAGCCGGCATCATCGCCTATCTGCTCGAAGGTCGTCAGGAAACGGAGCGCGCCATTAAGTTCGCCGTCTGGTATGCTGAGCGTTGTTTCCAGTATCAGCTGCAGATTTATGGCAACAAGATCGATGCGCTTCACGATGGTGCGCTGAGTCCTCAGGCCTCAAAGGGTAACATCCGTTATCTGGATGCGCTACCTAAGGAATTCACAAAGGAAGACCTGGTGAATCTCCGTCTGGCCAATCACGAGTCGCCTGTGGTGAAAACCATCATCTGTCGCTGGGTAAAGGAAGATCTCATCAAGAAGATCGACTCCAACCTCTGGCAGAAGCTCCCTTCATAAATGAGCCTCCCTTCGGGGAGGCTTTTTTAATTCGCGGGGCGAGAGGAGATTTTGCGGCCTGTTTTGTCCCAGGTGTTTATCCAATTTCCAGAGCGACTGGTAAAAGTATTGCCCGCAACGGAGATAACCGTTCCTAAAGTCTGTTCACTCATGGTCTTCAAGGTTTTACCCTGAGGATCGAGAATCTTGTACCACGAGCCCGACTTCGTGACGATGATCTCTGCACTCCACCCTATCAGCTCCCCAACGCTCTGTTGAGCAAGTGTCGTTATCTTCTTCCCGTTCGTATCATACACATGATACCAGCTGCCCGACGACGATAACACCCAACTTATACTCCCAACTCAAGACTCCACTCGTAGACGGGCTGAATCTTGATCTGATGACCAGACTCTATTGTGGTTTCGCTTTCGTGATCTGTAAGGAGCAGGAGGTTTTCACATTTGGTTTCTTTGGCGGCAAGTAATAGACCATTGATCTCGCGTTTACGTGTCTTGTCGTTTGATATGTCGTAGGATACTTGTATAGCCTGAACAACTTGATTGCCTTTACAAACAACGAAATCGCATTCACCAGAGCGGTTGTTGAGATAGTAAACGTCATAGTCGTTCATCTTGCACATACGAAGCAGATGTATAAGGACTATTGTCTCCAAGCGATGGCCCAGATTATCTCCAGCAAAAGCATTGTCGCGTTGGTCCATCATGGCAACGTCAACAGCATATACCTTTTCCTGAACTGCCCGACGTTTGCTTTTCTGGGAATACTTCTGAACGCCTAAGAGCATATAAGCTTGCTTTAGAAAGTCAACGTAATTCTTGGCAGTATGCTCTGACTTGAAATTGAAAATCTTAGCTAAATCAGAGGATACGACAA
>Ga0310697_10005324_pt1 | contig 12471 bp, 10 predicted proteins | sample 172DNAGHGlowgp2_FD_203883 | JGI IMG/M metagenome (GOLD analysis project Ga0310697, IMG submission 203883) | Sheep rumen microbial communities from Palmerston North, Manawatu-Wanganui, New Zealand - 1728 DNA GHGlow gp2 (v2) (version 2) | ecosystem: Host-associated > Mammals > Digestive system >... | reverse complement strand
CCACCGGCCGTGACGGCTGAAGTAGCTCATGGCCTGCGGCGCCAGCGCGCCCAACGAGTCGTGCTCGACGTTCTTGTAGTAGTGGTCTACCAGATCCATCAGCACCTCCGTCGAGTCTGTCTCCTCGGCTGCCGCTGCACGGCTACCCGAGGCCGAGCCGACCATACCGTCGCCCGACCGTCCGCAGCCGACCAGCAGGCCGACCGCCAACAGCATAGCCAAAAGCCAACACTTCATAGATGGTTCACTTGCCTCTTCCACCATTCTCTTCGGTATTCACAAGCGTAGCGAACAGCTCCTTCATACCCTCCGAGGCTCCTTTCTGAATCTGCTGCACACGGTTGCCAGCAGCAATGGGATTGGGGTCGATGAGGTAGATAGGCACCGACGGACGGGCATAGTGCATCAGTCCGGCAGCGGGATAGACGACGAGCGACGTGCCGATGATAATCAGGATGTCGGCCTCCTCCACCGCGTCGGCCGCCACCGAGATGTTGGGCACGGCCTCGCCGAAGAACACGATATAGGGGCGCAGCAGAGAGCCGTCGCCAGCCTTCGTGCCGGGAGCTATCTCGCAGTTGTCGGGCGTCAGCGTCTGGATGTAGCGCGGGTCGTCGACATCGCGGCTCGAGCAGACCTTCATCAGCTCGCCATGCAGGTGGATGACCTTCGTCGAGCCGGCCTTCTCGTGCAGGTTGTCGACGTTCTGCGTCACCACCGTCACGTCGTAGTGCTTCTCCAGCTCAGCCACCAGGCGGTGCCCCTCGTTGGGCTGCACGTTCCAGCACTTGCGGCGCAGCATATTATAAAAGTTCGTTACCAGCGTGGGGTCGGCCAGCCAGCCTTCGTGGGTGGCCACCTTGGCCACGGGGTACTCCTCCCATAGTCCGTCGGCATCGCGGAAGGTCTTCAGACCGCTCTCCGCAGACATGCCGGCACCTGTCAATACTACAATCTTTTTCATAGTTAGCATGTTTAGTGGTTCTCTCTGCGTGCAAAGATACGAAAAGTAGGGCGAAACGCAAAGAAAAAACCGCTTTTTCTTTGTCAGAACGTACAAGTTGTGACTGCAAACTTGCGTACTTCGGAAATAATTCGTATCTTTGCCAACAGAAACCTAAACACCGCAACGACTATGGGAAAAAAGAATGGAGGGAAACGCATATCGAAAAGCGCCGTGGCCGACGCCCTGCAGGGGCTGTTCACGGCCAGTCCTAACGAGACTTTCTCGCTGAAAGAGATATTCCGCCGACTGAAGCTGGCAACGCATCCGGCGAAGATGCTGGCCATCGACGTGCTGGACGAGATGTGCTGGGACGACTACCTGTCGAAGGTGGGCGAGAGCCAGTACCGTATGAACACGAAGGGACAGGTGCAGGAGGGCACATTCATCCGCAAGGCCAACGGCAAGAACACGTTCCTGCCCGACGGTGGCGGCACGCCGATCTTCGTGTCGGAGCGCAACTCGATGTTCGCCCTCAACGGCGACCGCGTGCGCATTGCCATGATGGCGCGCCGACAGAAGCACATCAAGGAGGCCATGGTGACGGAGATTCTGAGCCACAAGACCGACCAGGCCGTCGGCAAGCTGAAGGTGGAGAAGGACTTCGCCTTCCTCATCACCGAGGGCAATATCTTCGTACACGATATCCTGATACCGAAGAAGAAGCTGAAGGGCGGCAAGGACGGCGAGAAGGCTGTGGTGAGAATCACGCAATGGCCGTCGAAGGAGTCGAAGAACATCGTCGGCGAGGTGATAGACGTGCTGGGTAAGGAGGGCGACAACAACGTTGAGATGCACGCCATCCTGGCACAGTACGGGCTGCCGTATAAGTACCCGAAGAACGTGGAAGAGGCTGCTGAGAAGATTGACCCGGGCATCACGCCCGAGGAGATAGCACGCCGCGAGGACTTCCGCGACGTTTTCACCTGCACCATCGACCCGAAGGACGCCAAGGACTTCGACGATGCGCTGAGTATCAGGAAGGAGGGGGCTTTATGGGAGGTCGGCGTACACATTGCCGACGTCAGCCACTACGTCAAGGAGGGAAGCGTGATAGACAAAGAGGCCCAGAAGCGTGCGACGAGCGTCTATCTAGTCGACCGCACCATCCCGATGCTGCCCGAGCGACTGTGTAACTTCATCTGTTCGCTACGCCCCGACGAGGAGAAGCTCTGCTACAGCGTCATCTTCCTGCTCGATGACGAAGCCAACATCAAGAAGTTCCATATTGCCCACACCGTCATCCGCAGCAACCGCCGCTACGCCTACGAAGAGGTGCAACAGCTGTTGGAAGACAACGGCGTGGTCGACGGCACAGGCCAGCCCGCTCCGCCCGCCACGAAGAAGAACCCCTACAAGGGTGAATACGCCGATGAACTGATCAAGCTCGACGCCCTGGCCAAGAAACTGCGCGAGCGCCGCTTCAAGAACGGCGCCGTGAAGTTCGACCGCGAGGAACTGCACTTCGACATCGACGAGAACGGCAAGCCCACGCGCGCCTACTTCAAGAAGTCGAAGGATGCCAACAAGCTCATAGAGGAGTTCATGCTACTGGCCAACCGCACCGTGGCTGAGAGCATCGGAAAGAGGAAAGAGGAGAGAGAGAAGAGGAAAGAGGAGAGAGGAGAGAGGAGAGAGGATACCAAAAAGGCCAAGACCTTCGTCTACCGTATCCACGACCAGCCCGACCCACAGAAGCTGGAGGCGCTGCGACAGGTGGTGGCACCGTTTGGCTACAAGCTGAAGACCGCAGGCACGAAGGGGGCCATCTCGCGCTCGCTGAATGCCCTGATGGACGAGGCTCAGGGACAGCGCGAACAGAAGCTGATAGAGACCGTCGCCCTGCGTGCCATGATGAAGGCGAAGTACTCGACCCACAATATCGGCCACTACGGCCTGGCCTTCGACTACTATACCCACTTCACCTCGCCCATCCGCCGCTTTCCCGACACGATGGTACACCGCCTGCTGACGCGCTACCAGGACGGCGGAAGGTCGGTCAATCAGAACCACTACGAAGAGCTATGCGAGCACGCCAGCGAGATGGAGCAGACGGCACAGAACGCCGAGCGCGACAGCATCAAATATAAGATGGTGGAGTTCATGGGCGACAAGTTAGGCGAGTGCTTCGACGGACATATCTCAGGCATCCAGTCGTACGGCATCTACGTCGAGATAGATGAGAACCACTGTGAGGGCTTGGTGCCGATGCACGACCTGCGCGGCGATTACTACGAGTTCGACGAAGCCCACTACCAGCTCATCGGCCGTCGACATCACAGCAAGTACCAGCTGGGCGATCCTATCCGCATCAAGGTGGCGCGCGCCAACCTCGAAAAACGCCAGCTGGACTTCACATTAGCCGATGACGAGTAGCCGACGGATACTCAGGTCAACCCCGCTGCTATTACCGGCGTTCGGTCTCATGGCTGGCATCGTCATCGGTGACAGCCTGGGGTCGGTGTCGGCGTGGTGGAGTGCGCTGGGCCTGGCGGTGGTCGTCTGCCTACTGACGCGACGGTGGCCGCTGTGGCAGTCGGTCGCCATCCTGCTGTGTATGGCGACGCTCGGCGGCCTGCGACAGTCGACGATACGCCATCAACACGACACGGTGGCGTGGCCTGACGGCTACGTGGCCTACGAGGGCGTCATCACGTCAGAGCCCGCCGAGAAGCCGAAGACGGTGGCTGTAGACCTACTGATTGCCGGTGACGGGCGACGCGTGAAGTGCTATATCGCCAAAGACGAGGCGAGCCGTCGGCTGGGCGTCGGCGACCGTCTGAAGATCTGCTCACGTATCACTTCTGGGCGTACTTACGTCCGTCAAGGCGACTGGCAACGGCAAGACCGCAGCCCACAAGCGTCGTGGGAGGGACTGTCGATGATGGAGCGACTGAAACTGCGGTTCCTGTGTTATAGGCACCGGCTGCTGGAGCGTTACCGCCAGATGGGCGCCAACGACGAGCAGTATGCCGTACTGGCCGCCATGACGCTGGGCGACAAGTCGGCGATGACCAAGGAGCTAAAAGACATCTATGCCGCCAGCGGCGCATCCCACGTGCTGGCACTCAGCGGACTTCATCTCGGCATCATCTACATGCTACTGACCATCGTGCCGATGGGGCGACGCCTGCGGCGTGTGACGCTACCGCTGACGGTGGTGGCCATCTGGGCTTTCGTCCTGCTGGTGGGGATGCCCCTCAGCGTGGTACGTGCGGCAGTCATGATCAGCACATACGCCCTGCTGTCGCTGGCTAACCACGGACGTATGTCGCTCAACGCGCTGGCGCTGGCCGCCATCATCATCCTGATGGTGAGTCCCGACAGCCTCTGGAACGTCGGCTTCCAACTGTCGTTCGCGGCCATGACGGCCATCCTCATGGTGCAACCGCTCATCGAAGGAATTATCGCGCCCGCGTACCTATTTGATAAAATACTATTGAGATGGGCGTGGGGCTTAGCCACCGTATCGCTGGCGGCACAGGTGGGGACGGCGCCACTGGTGGCCTACTACTTTGGCCGCCTGCCCGTCTACTTCCTGCTGACCAACTTCATCGTCATCCCCGGTGCCACGGTGATCATCTGGCTGGTTCTTGTAGCACTTCTCACCATTCCCTATACCTCGTTCTTCAGCGGAGCGCTACTGACAGCCGTCGACTGGCTCAACGCCGCGCTGGCCTTCGTTGCCGGGCGGCTGCCCTGCCCCAGCATCGACGGACTGAAACCCTCGACGCTACAGACCACGATGGTCTACGTCGTCATTGTTGCTCTGTATTTAATTGTTGTCAGATATGATAAGCACCTTTGACCTCTTGCTGTTATCCATCGCCCTGGCTATGGACTGTTTCACCGTGAGCATGATGAGTGGCGTCATGCTGCGGCGCAGCATCAATGCCGCCATCCTGCGCATGGCGCTGCTGTTTGGCGTGTTCCAGGCCGCCATGCCGTTGGCTGGCTGGATAGGGACGGCGCATTTCAGCCAGTATCTGGAGGCCGTTGACCACTGGATAGCCTTCGGGCTGCTGGTGTTCATTGGCGGCAAGATGATCAAGGAGTCGTTCGACGACAACGGCGAACCGTCGTTCAATCCGCTACATGTCCGTACGCAATTGTTGCTGGCCGTCGCCACGAGTATCGACGCGCTGGCCGTCGGCATCTCAATGGCCTGTCTGGGTTATAGCCACATCACGATGCTGGCCGAACCCCTCCTGATGATTGGCGTGGCGTCGCTCGTCTTGAGTGTCGTGGGCTACTGGCTCGGTGTCCGTTTCGGCCGTATCGTTGCACGGCGGCTGCGCCCCGAACTCTTGGGCGGGCTAGTGCTTGTGTTCATCGGCATCAAGGTACTATTGTCTCACCTATTAACATCATATTAGCAGACTTATCTAACTTTAGGATATGAAATTCATCAACCACTTGGCAATACTCTTGCCTGCAATGATTCTCACCTCGTGTATCAAAGACGAGCCGCAGAACATGGAATGCGACATCCTGGAAGCATGGGTAGAGGGCGACAGCCTGACCCGCTACTTCATCAAGGATACTGACATGCGCATCAGCGACGTGGCTTCAAGCACGGAATACCTGACGTTCACCATCCGCCAGAAGGCCACGCTCCCCGCCATGCCCATTTACTTCAAGCTGACGCCTGGGGCGACCATCGCGCCCGCCAACGGCAGCAGGCAGGACTTCAGCAACGGGCCTGTAACATATATCGTGACTTCGGAGGACGGACAATGGCACCGCACCTACCATGTAGAGTGTCGTGAGGCCGTGCTGCCTAGCAGCCAATATGACTTCGAAGATTTCGAACTGAGCTCCAGCGGCAAGTACTACGTATGGTATAACATGGGCAAGGGCGGGACGATAGACCGCATCTGGGCGTCGGGCAACGAAGGTTTTACAATAGCCAATCCCAATGCTGCCGCAGAGGACTATCCCACAGCGCCAGACCCGGACGGCATAGACGGCTTCTGCGTACGGCTGACCACACGCTCTACGGGTTCCCTGGGCAGGTTGTTCAAGAAACCTATTGGTGCCGGCAACTTCTATTTAGGTTCCTTCGACAGCAGATACGCCCTCACGAACACGCTGCTGTGTACGCACATGGGTATTCCCTACTCCAAGGAGCCGGTGAAGGTGACAGGATACTATAAGTACACGCCTGGCGAGGTGTTCACGGACAAGAACTTCAAGGAGGTGGAGGGCCGCATCGACGAGCCCACCATCTACGCCGTACTCTATCTCAACCACGACGAAGAGGGCAACGAGATCATGCTGAATGGCGAGAACGTGCAAACGAGTCCCTACATCGTGCGTAAGGCTCAGGTGGCTTCATTACCCCCCACCACCGAGTGGCAGCCGTTTGAGATGACATTCGATGGAAGTGTCCCCATCGACGCCACGTTGCTGGCGAACCAAGGCTATAACCTGGCAATGGTTTTCTCGTCGAGCAAGACAGGCGACAAGTTTGAGGGCGCCATAGGCAGCACACTCTATATAGATAAGGTGGCTATCACATTCATAACGGAACAAACGACAGACGAGGCACAATGAAACGGAAATACATATTACTGATAACTGGGCTGGCGCTGCTTACGGCATCCGCCACAGCACAGGACATCAAGGAAAGACTACAGGTGAAAGCACGTGTGGGCTACAGTATCGGCGCAACAACTCCCCTGGGACTGCCAGCCAGTATACGCAGCATAGAATCATTTAAGCTGACACCAAACTTCATGGCGGGCGTCGACGGCATGTTCCCGCTGTCGGAAAAGTTTGGGCTACAGACCGGCTTGCACTTTGACATCAAAGACATGGACGGCGAAGTGACCACCAAGGGCTACCACATGAAGGTGAAGATGGACGAAGACGAAATGGAAGGACTATACACCGGCCACGTGCGCCAGATAGTGCGCCAGCGCATGATGACCATCCCGCTACAGCTCACATACGACCTGAGCAAGAAGGTGCAGCTGAAGGGGGGACCCTACTTGTCGCTGCTCCTCGATAAGGAGTTCTACGGCTACGCCTACGACGGCTATCTGCGCAAAGACGACCCCACAGGCGCCAAGGTGGTGATGGGCAACGTTGAGGGGGAATGGGCCACCTACGACTTCGGCAGCGACATGCGCAATGCTCAAGTGGGAGTGAGCGTCGGTGTCGACTGGGCATTCCATCGCCGCCTGGGTTTGTCGGCCGATCTCTCTTGGGGGTTGACCGGCATTCACCACAGCGGCTTTAAGACGGTAGAACAGACGCTATACCCGATCTACGGAACGATTGGCCTGTTCTACAGAATCTACTGATTTCACGCGTTCCAGTTACATATATCCTAACCAGCGCAGGATGTCGTTCAGGTTGGCAACAACCATCAGCAGGATGAGAATGCCGAAACCAACGTACTCGGCGCGAATCATAAACTGCTCAGACGGTTTGCGGCGCGTGATGGCCTCGTAGAGCAGGAACAGCACGTGGCCGCCATCGAGAGCGGGGATGGGCAGGATGTTCATGAACGCGAGGATGATCGAGAGGAATGCCGTCATCTTCCAGAACAGATACCAGTCCCAGACAGGCGGGAACAGCGAGCCGATGGCTCCGAAGCCACCGAGTGACTTGGCACCGTCGGAGGTGAAGACGTACTTCATGTCGTCGACATAGCCCGCCAACACATTCCAGCCGTACTGAATGCCGGCGGGGATGCTCTCGAAGAAGCCGTACTCACGGGTGTAGGGCTTATAGATGCTGCTAAGGGTCTGCGCCGTGAATCCCAGTTTGAGCTCTGGCGTCAGCACGACTGCTGCCGTATCCTTCGTCTGTTTGTCAGCACGCTCAATAACAATGGTCGTCGTGCGCACCTTCAGGCTGTCGGCGCTCGTCTTAGCCACGGCCAGTACATCACTCAGTCGGCCTATCTGATTGGTGAACTCATTGTAAGAGTCAACGGCAGAACCGTTGATGGCAATGATGCGGTCACCTTTCTTCAGCCCAACGGTAGCGGCAGGTGTGTTGGCCAGTACGCTGTCAACGACGGCGGGGATGAGCGGACGGACAAACGAGGGGTCGGCCTTCAGCATGCCGAGCAGGTTGATGTCGCCAGGCAGGTTGAGCGACATGGGCTTGCCGTCGCGGACGATGTCCACACGGTGAGCCTCGCTGATGTCGCGGTAGAGGTCGGCCGAGAAATCCTTGAATGCCCCCTTGTCGGTACCTATCAGGATATCGCCGTCGCGGAAGCCGTAGGACTTAGCCTCAGCATTGAACTTCATACCCAGCGTCATGTCCTTAACGGGAACGTAGGTATCGCCCCAGTGGAACAGAATCATCGAGTAGATGAACAGCGCCAACAGGAAGTTGACGAGCACGCCACCAATCATAATGAGCAGGCGCTGCCAAACGGGCTTCGTGCGGAACTCCCAGGGGTGTGTCTCTTTGCTGAGTTTCTGGTTGGTCTCGTCGATCATGCCGTCGATGGCGCAATAGCCACCAAGCGGCAGCCAGCCGAGTCCGTACTCCGTACCGACGTATTCTTTCTTGATTTTCTTTTCCGTCTCACCCTTGTCGTTGGTCTCTTCTATCTCCTTGACGGGCACGACCTCGGGCTTCAACTTGAGCAGCCGGCGCACCCAAGTGTCGTAGGTGCTGAGGATGTGGAACTGCGGGTTGAAAAAGAGGTAAAACCTCGACACGCGTACCTTGAAGAGCTTGGCGAAGGTGAAGTGCCCCAGTTCGTGGAGCAACACAAGCAGGCTGATAGCCAGCATGAACTGTAACAGTCTTATCAGAAATATTTCCATTGTTGTTTTTGTTGTTTCGATGTTTTGGTATTTCGTTATGACGACATTTCGACATTTCGACATGACGAAAGAGCCGGGCCTAAAGCAGCTCCGCTGCGATGCGCCGGGCTTCGGCGTCCGTTGCAATGTAGGTCTCGTACGTCGGGTTCTTGTCGAACGTGGCGCGTTGCATGGTCTCGGCAATGATGTCGCCCATCTGCAGGAAACCGCAGCGGTCCTCGAGGAAGGCGCGGTTCACGATCTCGTTGGCCGCGTTGACGATGCACGGCATATTACCGCCACGGGCGAGTGCCTCATAGGCCATTGCCAGACAACGGAACTTCTTCAAGTCGGGCTCGAAGAAGTCCAAATGCTGGACAGCGAACAGGTCGAGCCGCTCACCGCTGAGCGGCAGACGGCGCGGGAACGAGAAGGCGTACTGGATAGGCAGTCGCATGTCGGGAACACCGAGCTGTGCCTTGACTGAGCCGTCGTGGAACTGCACGGCTGAGTGGACGATAGACTGCGGATGTACCAGCACCTGAATCTGACTGGCGTCGACGCCGAAAAGCCACTTCGCTTCAATGACCTCGAATCCCTTGTTCATCATCGACGCCGAGTCGATGGTAATCTTGGCGCCCATATCCCACGTCGGGTGGCGCAGGGCGTCGGCCTTCGTCACATGGGCTATCTCCTCCATCGTCTTCAGACGGAACGGGCCGCCCGAAGCCGTCAGCAGAATCTTCTCAATCGGGTTCTCGTCCTCGCCGACGAGCGACTGGAAAATGGCTGAGTGCTCGCTATCGACGGGCAAGATGGGGATGTGATACTGCTGCGCCAACTGCAGGATGAGTTCGCCAGCCACGACGAGTGTCTCCTTGTTAGCCAGGGCGATGGCCTTCCCCGCCTTGATGGCGTGAATCGTTGGCGACAGTCCGGCGAAGCCCACCATAGCGGTGAGCACCATATCAATCGGGCCGGCCTCGACAATCTCGTCGAGCGCCTGAGCGCCCGCATAGACCTTCACGTCGGGCAGGTCATCCATCAAGCGCTGCAGTTCGTCGTAGCGCGCCTCGTTGGCAATGACCACAGCCGCCGGGTGGAACTTATGAGCCTGCTCGGCCAGCAGTTCGACGCGGTTGTTGGCGGTCAGACAATAGACCTCATAGAGGTCTGAGTGCTCTTCGATGACTTCCAGAGCCTGGGTGCCTATCGACCCCGTAGAGCCAAGGATGGCTATCTGTCTTTTCAATTGACGATTTGACGAATTGTTCTGTTTCATTATTATAATGTAAGAAGCCCCTCGGGTAGGGACATTGTGATTTTCTGCTGTTGCGTGTCGATATCCTCAATGAGGTCATCGTTGGCAGGGATGAGGCGACCGTCCTCCAACTCGAAGAGCAGATTGGCGGTCGAGTCGTCGATGGCAGCGATGCGTCCGACGGTCGTTCCCCCATTTGCTTCGACGATGTCGAAGCCTACTAACATGGTCAGCGACGGAGACTCGTCCTCGGCAGCCAGGGCGCGGGGGAAATAGACATCGCAGCCCGTCAGTTCAGCGGCGCGCTGCTGGGTGTCGATGTCCTCGAACTTCACCAGGGCCACCGAGTCGCTACGGAAGCGATATTCCTCGATGAAAAAGGGCACGAGGATGCCGTCGACGTCGAGCACCAGATAGTCGCAGTCTACTTGGTCGAAGATGTCGTCATCGAACTGAAACGACACCTCACCTTTCACGCCGTGGGTCTTGCCAAGACGGCCAATACGGTAGACTTCCTCTGATTTGATCATGGGGCGGATGGCTTAAACTCTTTCGATTCTGGCACCGAGGGCATTCAGGCGCGTCTCAATGTTCTCGTAGCCGCGGTCTATCTGCTCGATGTTGCTGATGAGGCTCGTGCCGTCAGCACTCATGGCAGCTATCAGCAGGGCGATACCTGCACGGATGTCGGGACTCGACATGCGCTGGGCACGCAACTGGCGGATGCGGTCGTGACCGACAACAACGGCACGGTGGGGGTCGCAAAGGATAATCTGCGCACCCATATCGATAAGCTTGTCGACGAAGAACAGGCGGCTCTCGAACATCTTCTGATGGAACAGCACCGAACCGCGGGCCTGGGTGGCCACGACGATGAGCACCGAGAGCAAGTCGGGCGTCAATCCCGGCCACGGCGCATCGGCCAGTGTCATGATGGTGCCATCAATGAACGAGTCTATCTGGTAGTGCTTCAGGCGCGGGATGAAGAGGTCGTCGCCATCGATCTCTATCTTGACACCCAGCCGACGGAAAGCGTCGGGGATGATGCCAAGATTCGGGAGCGAGACATCCTTAATGCGCACGCCGTCGCCGCACATGGCGGCCATACCGATGAACGAGCCCACTTCAATCATGTCGGGGAGCAGGCTGTGTTCGGTGCCGTGCAGTTCGCTGACGCCCTCAATGGTGAGCAGGTTCGAGCCGATGCCGCTGATGCGGGCGCCCATGCGGTTGAGCATGCGGCAGAGTTGCTGGATGTAGGGTTCACAGGCGGCATTATAGATCGTTGTCGTACCCTCGGCCATCGTGGCGGCCATGATGATATTGGCAGTACCCGTCACCGAGGCCTCGTCGAGCAGCATATAGGTGCCTTTCAGCCGGGGGCAGGATGAGGCGGACGTGCGGGGCACGACAATCTCGTAGACGTCGCGATCCTCGATATGGTGGAACTTGGCACCCAGATACTTAAAACCCAAGAAGTGGGTATCCAGCCGGCGACGCCCAATCTTGTCGCCGCCAGGCTTCGTGATGACCGCCTTGCCCATACGGGCCAGCAGCGGACCAATCATCAGCACCGAGCCACGGAGCTGGGCGCACTTGCGCACAAACTCATCACTCTGCAAATATTCCAGATTCAAGGCGTCGGCCTGGAAGGTGTATGTAGCCTTCTGGCTCTCGTGACTGGGAGCGGTAACTTTCACGCCAATATCCTTGAGCAGCTGAATGAGGTTGTTGACATCGCGGATATTAGGGATGTTACTGATGGTAACCGCCTCGTTGGTCAGCAACGTAGCACAGATGACCTGGAGCGCCTCGTTCTTGGCGCCCTGCGGCGTGATGGTGCCGCTGAGCAGATGTCCACCTTCTATCTTGAATGAAGCCATATTATCTCTTGCGTCGACTCTTCTTTCCCTCTTCTGTAGCAACAGCCGTGACTTTCTCGAACTTGAAACGCTCAAGGTCAAGCTGCACGGCACCGTTCGTCAGACGTGCGATATCGTCGGCCACCTTCTCGTCGTCTGCCGAGCCGTGACCCCATGTCAGCAGGTCGCGCTTCATCTGGTTAGCCGTCTGGCGCACCAGTTCGTCGCGTTCCGCTCCTTCAGGCATGGTCTTCAGCTTTTCCAACAGGTCGTCTACCAGCTTGCCATAATGACGCAGACGAATGCGCTTCTGAGGCAACGGAACGGGCTGTGGCTTCGAGTGAATCTTCTCGGCACCACTCACGTCGAAGGGCCAGTCGATGTCCAGCTGCTTGCCAGACATCAGGTACAGATGATCCCAGAGCGTCTGCTCGTAGTTGGCATTATCGCGTATCTGGGGAACCTTTGTCAGCATCATCCTCACGATACTCCGGGCGCACTTCAGCCGTTCTTCGCGCGACGGCAGCTCAACAGCATAATCCACCATCTTCTGGATCTCGCGTCCGTATT
>Ga0310697_10005321_pt1 | contig 12473 bp, 12 predicted proteins | sample 172DNAGHGlowgp2_FD_203883 | JGI IMG/M metagenome (GOLD analysis project Ga0310697, IMG submission 203883) | Sheep rumen microbial communities from Palmerston North, Manawatu-Wanganui, New Zealand - 1728 DNA GHGlow gp2 (v2) (version 2) | ecosystem: Host-associated > Mammals > Digestive system >... | reverse complement strand
TGGCAAGGATGAACGACCACTTGGAGACGGGTGTGACATTGATCTGTTCGATGGTGCCAGCCTCTTTTTCGCCGACGATGTTAAGTGTGGGCAGGAAGCCCGTCATCAGCATCATCACAATGGCAAAAAGGGCGGGAATCATAAAGAGTTTGTAGTTCTGACCCTTGTTGTATAAGGTAAGAGATGAGAAATGAGAGGTGAGAGGTGAGTGACCCGAGCTGACGATCTGTGAGAGATAGGCGCTGCCCATTGAGCCCTTGGTGCCGTTGACGGCATTGGCTGCGATGAGATATTTGCCATCACGAATCTCGAGGATGACATCAGCCCTACCCTTTTCAATATCTTTCATTGCCTCAGCATAGGTGTTTTTCTGTCCGCCAAAGATGAAATAGTTAGAGGCAGCAATCTGCTGTACCAACCGCTGCGACTCCACGGTATGGTCGATATCAACCACATCCACCACGATGTTCTTCACTTCCATCTGCATCACCCACGGCATGACGCACATAATCACGATGGGGAACATGATGATGAGTTTAGGAAGAAACGCATTGCGGCGTATCTGCAGGAACTCTTTCTGTATGAGATATTTCAGTGTCATCACTTCATTTTTTAATACTTCAATTCTTCAACTCTTCAATCTTACCTCAAACTTCTTCAGTGCGATAGCGAGCAGCACTACCGTCATACCTGCCAGCACAGCCACCTCGCGAGCCACATCTTCTATGCCTACACCCATAATCATCAACTTGCGCATAGCCTCGATATAGTAGCGTGGCGGCACCACTGCAGCCAACCACTGCAGCACTTGCGGCATCGACTCTACAGGAAACAACATGCCCGACAGCATCACTACTGGCATCAGCAGTACCATAGCCGACATCAGCAGGGCCACGAGTTGCGTTTGCGCCACGTTGGAAATGAGCAGTCCCAGCGAGAGTGCTAATAATATATATAAGGTACTCACGACTAATATCCAGAAAAGTGAACCAGCTAAGGGCACTCCCAGCACGAAACGCGCCATTAGCAAGATGGTGATGAGGATGCCGAAGGCCAGCACCAGATAGGGCACCGCTTTAGCGATGATCACCATTAGGGGGCGCACGGGTGATACCAACAGCACCTCCATCGTACCTTTCTCTTTCTCGCGGACAATTGATATCGAGGTCATCATAGCACAGATGAGCATCAATAGCATACCCATGATAGCAGGCACAAAGTTATAGGCCGACTTCATCTGGGGATTGTATAATAGCTTAGAGTTGAGAAATGAAGGTTGAGAATTGAAAATGATTTGCTGGGCATAGTTGGTCCATTGCTGCGCCATATTGGGGTCACTGCCATCAAGCATGAATTGCATGCCACGGTTCTGTGTGAACACCAGAGCCATATCCGCCTTCTGACTTCGGATGAGCCGCTCGGCCTCCTGTGGGGTGTTTACCGTCTGTGTGATGATAAAATATTCCGATTGCGCCAGTCGTTCTACGGCCCGCTGCGTACGAGGCGACATCTCTGACGTGACCACCACCGTGCGCACATTCTTCACGTCGGTGGTGATGGCAAATCCGAAGAGTAGCATCATCACCACAGGCATTCCGAAGAGTATCAGCATCGTACGCTTGTCACGTAGAATATGCTTGGCTTCCTTGATTACAAATGCTATAAACTGTTTCATACACTTAATCGCTTGAACGAGTGGCCTGGCGGGCCAGATAGGTAAACACGTGATCCATATCGGGTTGGTGGAAACGTTGTTTCAGTTCGTCTGGTGTACCCAGTGCACTGATCTTGCCGTCCACCATGATTGAGATGCGGTCACAATACTCCGCCTCGTCCATATAATGGGTGGTCACAAAGACCGTGATGCCACGATGGGCTGCGTCGTAGATGAGCTCCCAGAACTGGCGGCGCGTAGCGGGATCAACACCACCCGTGGGTTCGTCGAGGAACACCACACCTGGGTCGTGGAATATCGAGACTGAGAAGGCCAGCTTCTGCTTCCAACCTAAGGGCAACGAACCCACCAAGTCATCGCGATGGTCTTCAAACTTCAACTGCCGCAGCACCTCGTCCATCTTACGCTTCACCTCGTCGGGTTTCATGCCGTAGATACCAGCAAAGAGACGAATATTCTCGGCAACAGTCAGATCTTCGTAGAGTGAAAACCGCTGCGACATATAGCCTATGTGGCGCTTAATCTGCTCATACTCCGTGCGGATGTCAAAGCCTACCACCCTGCCCGTTCCGCTGGTGGGCTGGTTCAGGCCTGTCAGCATGTGCATAGCCGTCGTCTTGCCGGCACCGTTGGCACCCAGGAATCCGAAGATTTCGCCTCTCTTTACACTGAACGAGATGTCGTCAACGGCATGGAAATCGCCAAAGGCTTTAACCAGATGCTCGACTTCGATGACATTCTCGTCTTTTACTTCTTTATCTTTCTCGTGTTCAATGCCTGGCGGATTGAAGATACTGGCAAACTGGGTGAGAATATCATCAGGAGTACCAATGCCGCGCACCTTTCCCTGATCCAGAAAAGCGACGCGCTCACAGCAACGCACTTCATCAAGATAAGGCGTTGAAGCCAAGATAGTTATTCCCCGTTCCTTCAACAAGAGCAGCATCTCCCATAACTCCTTGCGGCTCACAGGATCGACACCCGTGGTGGGCTCGTCGAGGAAGAGTACACTCGGCTGGTGTACCAATGCACACGAGAGCGCCAGCTTCTGCTTCATACCTCCCGAGAGAGCCCCTGCCTTACGGTCTTTGAAGCGTTCTATCTGCGAGTAGATGGCTTTGATGGAGTCGTAGCCTTCGTCAACAGTGGTGCCGAAAAGCGTGGCAAAGAAGTTCAAGTTCTCCTCGATAGTGAGATCCTGATAGAGCGAGAACTTGCCTGGCATATACCCTACCCGACTACGTACCTCACGCATCTGCTTCACCACATCGTGGCCATCTACCGCCGCCGTACCAGCATCAGGCAGCAACAGCGAACAGAGGATGCGAAACATCGACGTCTTGCCGGCTCCATCGGGGCCTATCAGTCCGAAGACCTCACCCTGGCCGACAGAAAACGACACATCGCTGAGCGCCAGCACCTTGCCGTACGATTTACTGATGTTCTTTACCTCTATTGCGTTCATAGCTTCAGTTCGCCATACATACCAATCTTCACGAAACCGTCGTTTTTAATAGCCACCTTGACAGCATACACCAGGTCGGCACGTTCGTCATCAGTAAGGATAGTTTTGGGTGTAAACTCCGAACGAGACGATATCCAACTGATGGTGCCTGCATACTCTTTGCGTTGACCATCACCGTAGTCGGCAAACACCTTTACCTGTTGACCAATCTTGATGTTCTGCAACTGGGCAGAAGTGACGTAGGCACGCAGGTGCATTGACTCAGTATCGGCTATCTTAAACAACGGTTTACCCACACTCACAAATTCACCACGCTCCACATATTTCTCGAGCACAGTACCCTTTGTGGGAGTCACGATGTGACATTTGCGCAGCATATCCTGCAACTGCGCTTTCTGCACATCAGCAGCAGCCGTCTGCTTATCGAGGGCTTGCGTGCTGGTGTTCAGCGATGATATCTGCGCATCCAGCTGTTTCTGCAGCACCTTCACCTGACTCGTAGCATCGTCGAGCATCTTCGAGGGGGCAGCCCCGTCAGCCACCAACTCACGGTAGCGCTGTTCGTCTTGCTGAGCCTTAGCCAACTGCTGGCGCGTGGCAGCTATCTGGCGTTCCATATCGGGTTTCTGACTCTGATATACCGCTTTGGTAGCATCCGTCTGCTGAATCTTCAACCATGTCTGTGTGGTGTCTATGAGTCCCACCTCGCGGGCTGCCTCAATCATGTTGCCTTCTTCCACATCGAATGTCAGCAATGCCCCACTCTGTTCGGCAAACACGGTGGTCTCAGTAGCCTCGAACGTACCGGTTGCATCGTAGTCTTTCTCACTTCCTCCGCAGGCAGTCATCATCAGGGCTACACCTGCCAATACATATATCTTTTTCATATGCTTAATTATTTGTCGTGTATTTGTTGTCATATATCTCTTTCAACATCTCAATCTCGTGTACCGACTGTTGCACACAGGCAGCATTCTCCTGATTGATCTCTCGCACCAGGTCGTTCACGTCGATGATGCCGTGCGCCAGCTTCGATTCTGCCGCCTTCCTCACAGCCTGTCGCAGCGAGATAATCTCCCCGTCCTGGGCCATCAGTTTCTGGTAGCGCGCGATGTTCTCGTTCTGCTGAATCTGTTCCAAGTTGTTATTGAAGAGGAACACCTCGCGGCTGTTTTCTGTCATATCGCGCTGCAACTGCAGTTTTGCTTTGTCGTTTTTGCGGGTATAGAGAGCACCGATGTTCCACGTAACGCGAGCGCCGATGATGCCGTTCAGGCTCCATTTGTGGCGCATCATGTCCTCAAACATATTCAGGCCCGGATAGCCATAGAAGCCCTGTGCAAACACACCAACCTTCGGCATCAGCGCGGCGTTGAGGGCCTTCTCCTGAGCATTCAGCACACCTATCTGTGCATCCAGCGCCCTCAGTTCAGGTCTCCGGTTTTCTGCCATCAGACTTTTGCCATCAACCTCCACTTGCGGTTTCTGTATGTGGTTGATCTCAATCCCACAAAAGGTGCTCAACATCCTCTGTAGCATCTGCTTCTGCGATGCCAGTTCGGTAGCCTTCTGTACCGCATTCAGTCGCTCTGCTTTCACATTCTGCAGGTCGCTCTCGGCTGCTGTGCCACGTTTGGTCATCGACTCCAATTTACGCTCGTTGCCTGCCAGCAATGTCTGCAGGTCAGTGTTCAACTTGATTTGTTCGTCAATCAGCAACAGCCCGAAATACATCTCATTCACACGCTTGCGAACATTATAAATATTGACTTCGTTCTGTGCCGCCTGCACCTTGCCCTGTTCACGGGCTATACGCTTCTGACTGCCTATGACACCACCGTCGTAGATAGTCTGCTGCACATCGATACCCACTCGGTACTGATCCTTCGTCAGTCCTCTCATGTCGATGCCCATACCGCTCATCATCGCTTTCATCTCACTGGGCCACGCCGTCACATCACTCTGATACGTGGCCTGTGCCTGAGCCGACACTTGCGGTAGCCACCCCTTCTGGATGTTGGCAACCGTCAACTGAGTGGTCTTCTCGATGAGACCATACTGCTGTATCAACGGGTAATTCTTCTCTGCAGCCTGCTGACAATCGTCCAGCGTCTGTCCCAATGCCAGCATCGGCAACATCGTCAAAACTAAAAACAATTTCTTCATATTTTTATTGTCATTGAATTCCAAGTGCAAATGTACGATGATTTTCTCAACGTGGCGTTATCTGCAGGAATGTAAAAATGTTCTTTTTGTTTGATTTGCATAAAAACAGAGCATTATTTCATAGAAAATGATTATCTTTGCAAACAAAAAGGACTTCTTATGAACAGACAACCACAACTGATGGACCGTTCGCAGATGCAGCACATATTAGCTCCTGATCTGCAGAAGATACGCCAACAAGTGTATTTTGATAATGAGCTTGGCATTGTGCATGGAGATTCGACGGTGTTCAAACTCATTATGAAGCAGAAGCCCCCATTCATTATCAACGACCACCGACTGGGTGTTATTCTGAATGGCGAGGCCTGCATCAACTTCAACCTGCAAGACCGCCACCTCACTGCAGGTACATTGGCCTATCTGGGGCCTGGCACCATCATCATGCCTCATCAGTTCTCGAACAACTTTGAAATTCGTGGCGTGATACTTTTCAGCCAGTTTCCTATGCCTTTTGCCCCAGGACAGATGCCGTCGGCCTTCAACGGACAGGTGCGCGATTTCCAAATACTCCCCAGCGAGAGCGACCAGCAGACGGCACTCGACATCATCGAAACGCTTTGGAAGATGGTGCATCAGCCCGAATACCATCATCCCACAGCCAGCGCACTTGTGGCAGCATTAATGCAACATTACGACGGATGCTATCGCAAACAAGCTGACCGGGCTATTCTCTCACAATCGCGTGAGCAGACCATCTTCGACCGTTTCCTTCAACTGGTCACCCAGCATTGTGCCGAGCATCATCAGATAGGCTACTATGCCGACCGTATGTGTCTCACCGAGCGCTACCTGAGCACCGTCATCCGCCAAACCAGCGGCACTACCGCCAAAGACTGGATTGACCGTGCCCTCATCACCCGCATCAAAATAGAACTGCGCCACACAGATAAGTCTGCAGCGCAGATAGCCGAAGAGATGCACTTTGCTAATCCCTCGTTCTTCTCCAAATATTTCCGTCGTCTCACCGGCATGACACCTGGAGAATATAAGCAAGAATAACAAAAAAACAAAACCTATGCATTGCTTTTGCATAGGTTTTTTGTAACTTTGGAAGAAATTGCAGGATTTCTTTGTATAAAGGCAGTTTGGGAGATTGAGGATTTTCTGGGTTACGATATATAACTTAAGAATGCGGCATTTGGTTCATCTATCAATGATTGTTTTCCAATAGTCATGCCATTCTTCTCTAATGCTTCAATTAGGTCCTTTCGCTGATTTGCTTCAAACGATGCTGGGATACTAATGGCATACTCTATATTTGGATTAATACCATGAGCCTCACAGTATTTTAAAATTTGATCTTTTAAATACATGAAGAATACAGAAGCAGCATCCTTTGGAGAGTTTATAGAAAATTCGTTTGCTGCCTGAAGTTTACTATTATAATATTGTATGCCTTCACCCAATTCCATCTTAAATGAATACCATATCCATTCATTACGGGGAAGCGTATACTTTAAATATGAAGCCCCCTCACCAACAAGCAGCCGATTATTATAAAGTGCTATCACGGAAGGCACTAATAAAGAAGTTGTAACAGCACCATCTTCCATCTTCTGCTCTATTGGTATTGTATCAACATTGATGCCCAGTGATTGCCTATCAAAATAGGCTATGGATACAACAGTTGTTGAAGTTCCAAAATCAATACCCACATAAGTCTTTTCCAATGTTGGCAAATGCTGGGTTAGTGGCAAAAGCGACTTTACAGTTACTACATTGCTCATAAGTCTTTCTTTCCGCAATCTAGCGGCAAAAGCCCAAGCAGACTCCCAGAACTTGGCGGTTCATTAGTTATTGGTGGCTACACATAAAAGAAGCGTGGGAATCTCCTGTCACTCGTCCCACACTCGGTAGCTCTGGCATTGCTTAGTAGTCGAAACGAGCAACGCCGAAGCCCACGCCGATATGTATATAAACGACTATGCCTGCATCGAAGCCAATAATGGCTGTCAGCATTCATTTGTCGGATACTACATATCCATGGACGTCATTGTTGCTTTGATCATGACTACTGTTTTGGAACTGCCAGATTCCCGAGTGTCAGGCTCAAAGCGTCAAGTAACGCCTTTCCTATATATAGGTTCCCGTCCCGCAGCCTCCACTCTTGGGCTTCGGCATTCTTGCATCCCGATGGCAGCAAGCCAGCAAACTAGTACGGTTCCGAAAACACTGCAAAGATACGAAATTTTTAGGAATTTGTATCGCTTTATTCAAAAAAAGAACGAAAATAGCCTTTCACAAGGCTTGCGAAACCACTTTTTAGGCGATAATTGGTAGAAATATCTCAAAAAACTTGGAATCTTCAAAAATAATGCCTATCTTTGCAACGACAAATCCCGCCCGCTTCCCATAAGAACAGCGTACCCAGCGGGACATTTTTTGTATATAGATATGAGGTATACCAAACAAGCAATGACGCTGGCACAGCAGATTCAGACACTGCAAGGCAGAGGTCTGATGATTGCTGATACCAATAAGGCAGAACAGGCTCTTGATGCTATCAGTTACTTCCGATTGGCTGACTACTGGTATCATTTGGAAGCTGATCATCATACTCATCAGTTCCTTCCCAACAGTCATTTTGAAGAGGTATTAACTTGTTACTTTTTCGACAAGGACTTGAAGGCTTTGCTCTTCAAGGCTATTCAGACTATTGAGGACTGCTGGTTAGGAGGCGGCGTTATAGTTTGCCCAGGAGTCACCATCGGCGACCGTTGCATTATCGGTGCAGGCAGTGTAGTGGTGAAGGATATCCCTTCCGATTCAATGGCTGTAGGCAATCCTTGCCGGGTTATCCGCAAATTATAAAAAAAGATGAAAGATATAATAGCATTTATAGATTACGTCCGTGTGATATGAAAAGTTTTAAGTCAACAGTAGGATTTTTATGCGCAGGCCTCATGCTGACAGCATGTGGACAGCAGAACAAAAATGAAATAACTATGGATTTTACAGATGATGTTCAGGTGGCTCTCGCCGACAGCGGGCACATCGATTTAAACAGTCTTCAGTGGACACGTGAGCCAAAAGGCTACGAGGTGAAGGGCGACACCATCCTTATCACCACCGCTCCAAAGACCGACCTCTGGCAACGCACTTACTATCACTTCCAGAACGACAATGCGCCCGTATTGCAGATGAAGACCCGCGAGAAATTCTTCAGCTTCGTGGTGAAGACCGACTTCACGGGTAGCCACCATCGCTTTGACCAGTGTGGCATCGTGATGTATCTTGGCAGCGAGAACTGGCTGAAGGGCTCGGTGGAATACGAGAACGAGGAGTTTCAGCATCTGGGCAGTGTAGTCACAAACAATGGTTACTCTGACTGGGCCACGACGGCTATTCCCGCAAACGTAAAAACTATGTGGTATAGATTCTCTCGCCGCGAGGATGACTACTGCATCGAGTGCTCTTCCGACGGACAGGCGTTTAGTCAGATGCGCGTCTGCCACATGCCAGTAGCAGCCGATGAAATTAGCTTCGGCATCTATGCCTGCTCGCCCGAAGAATCGTCTTTCACAGCCATCTTCTCCGATATGGAAATCACCGAATGTGCATGGAAGGCTCACGACGGCCAACAGCCTGATTAGACGATTTCAACTGATAATATCGACTGCGCCATCAAGATTACTTGAATGGCTGAGTCGTGACGAGACTCAACATTTGTTAAATCATTCCGTAAAAATAGCGAAATTTCGGCATTTATTGGTAACTTTGCCATCAATATTAAATTGTATTTATGAGAAAAATAAACTTTATTTTGGCAGCAGCCATGTTGATGGTGTCGGCTGCGGTGATGGCTCAGCAGGCATCAAAGGTGTATCTCACAAGGGAGATTTCACCAGAATCGTTGGTAAAAATCTACAAGGCACTTGGCGTTGAAGCCAAGGGGCGTGTGGCAGTGAAGATGTCAACAGGCGAAGGCAGCAATCCCAACTACCTGAAACCTGAACTGGTAAAAAAACTGATATGGGAGGTGGACGGCACCATTGTGGAGTGTAACACCGCTTACGGCAACGGACCTTCCGACAAGAAAGACGAACGCAACACGTCGGAGAACCACTGGAAAGTGATTGAGCGTCACGGCTTCACAAAGTATTTTCCTGTCGATATCATGGACGAGTATGACGAGATACGCATCCCTGTGAAAGACCAGACGCACATCAAGTACGACATCGTAGGCGGCCACATGGCCAACTACGACTTCATGATTGCCCTCAACCACTTCAAGGGTCATCCTATGGGTGGCTACGGTGGTGCGTTAAAAAATCTCTCCATCGGCTGTGCCAGTCAGAACGGCAAGGCTTACATCCACTCGGCCGGCAAGATGGAGAAACTGGATATGGGTAAGCTGTGGACACCAGAGTTCATCGGTAATCAGGATGGTTTCCTCGAAAGTATGGCAGCAGCAGCTCAGGCTGTGGTGAACTACTTCAACAAGAAGCAGGGCATCATCTACATCAGCGTCATGAACAACATGTCAATAGACTGCGACTGCGTGGATCATCCCGAACCTGTGAAGCTGGAAGACTACGGCATCCTCGCCTCTACCGATCCCGTAGCGCTCGACCAGGCCTGCATCGATATCATCAATCAACAGAAGGTGACGGCCAAGAATGATCCTACCGATTTGCTGAAGCGTATCGACAAGCAGCATGGCACACACACTATCGACCATGCAGCCCAGATTGGCCTTGGCTCAAAGAAGTATGAGTTGGTAAATCTGGATTTATAATTTAAAATTATTTGTACCTTTGCAGCGCATTATGAGGCGAATGCTACTGATGATACGGATGTTGACGGTCCTTTGTGCCGTTTGCCTGACGGTTCTCCTGAACTGGCAGAGCAAGGATGATGCCTTAGCCGGAACACCCTTGCTGCCTACGGAGTCAACCGTCATGATTCCGCAGCAACAGCACCATCATGAAGCCATGCTGACTGATGCCTCACAGATCTATCGTGTCTGCAGTTCACGCCCTCAGCGCATCCTGCCCTCACAAGGCTCTAAGACAGAAAGAACCATCACGCCGTTCGGCAGCTTTGCCCTGTGGCAACATATTGTCAAACACTTTAAATCCTACTACGACAGCAGATGCCGCCAGGAGACGGCTCCATTCTGCATGTCGGCCTCGTGCGACTATTATGTTATCGCGCTGAGGCACATCATTCGTTGACGTAGTTGTCTGATTTCACAGGGACACACAAATCAATTCACATTATTAATTTATAAAAAGTTACAACTATGTCAAGTATTAAACACTTGGAGATGGCTGCTGCCCTCTCCGTATATACGCATATCGAGATTAAGAAATCACTGTTTTCAACCAAGGCCATCTATACGCCTACACTGAGTCAGGTTAAGGCCTACATACTGGAATATAGCCCTTCTGAGGGAGGACGTTTGGAGCGGCTGCTGGAGATGCCCTTTGACAAGATGGCTACTGACATCGTGCAGAAGGGCAAGCCCGTAGCTGGAGTTAACGGCAACTTCCGTTTGGAACTCTGCCTAAGCGACGATCATCAGTTCTGTGGTCTCCAGTTGTTCCGCTTTGGCGATTTCAAATACAATCCCGTCTTTGAGCCTCGTTTCTATGAAGGCAAGGATGCGGAAACAATCGCACAACTGATTTAGTTGATGGTATTCATACACAGGAATCAGCAAGTGGGGCTATCGCTTCGGCGACCCCACTTTGATGGTATTTTGCAGGCTACCTGATAGAGGAGTCGCTGTAGATGGATATGCCTAAATGGGCGAAGCATCCTCACCTGTACCAGGCTGCCAACGACCAGTCGGAGAATGGCGGACTGTTGGATCGTAAGCTCAGCGTGTTTGCCCGTAAGGCGGTTGTCTGATTACCCTCAAGGCAGACATGTTCGTTCGCGCCCTTGCCCTTTCCATCGATGGTACAGAAGACTACTGGCTCAGCAACAACTATTTCGACCTATTGCCAGGTGTCCCAGTCAAGTGCTTTGTACGTACAACCAAATCTCCAAGTGAAGTGAAGCAAAGACTAACTTATAGAAGTTTATAAACTATTGTTTATTTCCCTATAAACTCGCTGGGGGTGAGCCCCGTGATTTGCTTGAAGAGACGCGTGAAATGGTGAGGGAAGTCAAAACCAAGCAGGCGGGAAGTCTCGCTGATGTTATGACCTTGCATCAGCAGACTTTTCGCTTGATTGATGATATAATGATGGATGTAACCGATGGCTGTACCACCTGTAGCCTTATGAATCAAATCGCCGAAGTAACGGGGCGAGTAGGCCAGTTGGGAGGCACACCAGGCTACAGTGGGCAAGCCTTGCGACAATTGTCGGTTCTCGCGAAAATAGGTATGCAGCAAGTTATGGAAGCGCTTTAGCAGGTCGGTCTCTCCCCTATTCTCTTCCGATAACTGGCGCAAATAGATACGATTGCAGTATTCCAGTATCAGGTGCAAATAAGCCAACAGCACACTTCGGAGTGAAGGGGAATCCTCATGCGCCTGCAACTCTTGTCGCATCTGAGCCACCAACTGCGTGATGCAGAGCCATTCGTCTGGCTCCATGCGCAGCGAACCATCGAAGAAATAGGAGAAGAACTGGTAGCGGTCTATCTGTCGTTCCAACTCGCTGCCATTCAACAGTTCGGGCGACCATAACAGCACCCAGCCGCATAACGAGATGCGCTCGCCGTTGTCCTCCAATCCACCTATCTGTCCTGGTTCAACAGCGATGATGGAACCATCGCTCACCTGCAGTCTCCGCATGCCATAAGAAAGGTTGAAGGGAAACTGTCGCTGGATGAACAGCCCATACACGCCATAGTTGTTCAGGCTATGACGGAAGGGTGCTAGCTCGTCGTAATGAATGATGCTGATCAGCGGATGCAGCACTGGTGCATCCACAAAACGAGCATAGTCGTTGGGGCTGTCTACCTTCAAAATATTCCTCATATCGGTTGCAAAGATACATAAAACAGTCTAATAATGGTATATATTTTACGTTATTTAAGCACTTTCTGCGAAATTGGTATATAATCAGCCAATTTGTGTAATAGCTATATAATATATAATGTGTACCTTTGCACCCAGAAACTTAAAACAGAATAATTATGTTAGGCAAT
>Ga0310697_10005316_pt1 | contig 12482 bp, 9 predicted proteins | sample 172DNAGHGlowgp2_FD_203883 | JGI IMG/M metagenome (GOLD analysis project Ga0310697, IMG submission 203883) | Sheep rumen microbial communities from Palmerston North, Manawatu-Wanganui, New Zealand - 1728 DNA GHGlow gp2 (v2) (version 2) | ecosystem: Host-associated > Mammals > Digestive system >... | reverse complement strand
GATGGCGTACTACAACCTCATCGCGCACAACCAGGTGCTGGACGGACGGAATTCCGAACGCAGCGACTGGCCGCCCTATGCGCGCGGCAGCGGGGGAAGTCCGCTCATGGCGAAGATCTCCGGCAAGCACCACGGCGCCACCGTATCGCCCGCCGACCGCAAGACGGTGATGGCGTGGCTCGACGGCTCCGCGCCGTACCCAGGCACGTACGCCGCGCTTGGCTGCGGCTCCATCGGCGGCTACTTCCAGAACAAGCAGGTGATGAACAACGACCGCAAGCGCGCCAAGTCCATGGCCGCGCAGGCCGTGATCACGAAGCGCTGCGATTCGTGCCACACGGGCGGGATGCGCCTGCCGCACTACCTCTCGGACGAAAACGGCATCAGTTTCTGGACTCCGAACTGGAACGACCCGCGCCTCAAGAAGTGGCACCGCCACCTGCTCTTCAACCTGTCGCGTCCCGAGAAGTCGCTCTTCCTCAAGGCACCGCTTGCGAAGGAGGCGGGCGGGTTCGGCATGGGCAAGGACGGGAAGTCCGTGTTCAAATCCACGGACGATCCCGACTACAAGGCGATCCTCGCGATGATCCAGGACGGCAAGGACGTACTGGAGAAAGTGAAGCGCTTCGACATGCAGGGGTTCCGTCCGCCCAAGCCGTACCTGCGCGAAATGATGCGCTACGGCGTGCTGCCCGCGACCTTCGACCTCGACAACGAACCCGTCGATCCGTACGCCCTCGACCGCCGCTACTGGGCGCTCGACTGGACGCAGCTCAATTAGGAGAAACGTGAAAATGAAAAAGTCAGTATTGATATCCTTGGTTGGAATGGCGGGCGTGCTAGCCGCGTCGTGCGCGGACGTGAAGAACGCGACGGCTGCCGACGATCTTGTCATATGGGACGACCGTCCCGGTGGGGACTGGCAAAGCACATGGTATCCGCTAGGAAACGGGCGGCTAGGTTGCATGGTTGACGGCGGAACGGGCAAGTTGCGCGTCCAGTTCAACGTCGATTCTCTCTGGACAGGCGACGAGAACATCTCCAGCGCGGTCTCGGACGGCGAGGCGAACGCGAACTACAAGAAGATGGGCGCGTACCAGAACTTCGGCGAACTTGAAATCGAGCTGGACGGTCTGCCCAAGGGCGATGTGAAGGACTATCGGCGCGAACTCGACATCTCGGATGCCGTGTATAGCGACAGCTTCAGGATTGGCGGCGTGCAAGCGAAACGCCGCATCTTTGCGAGCGCGCCAGACGATTGCATCGTAATCGCGATAGACGCGCCGTGCGCGAGGCAGGCAACGCTATCGCTGAAGGGCGCGCACGGCGAACCGGCCGAGAGAACGGATGGGGAGTCCGTTTCGCCGCTGTCGTTCTCGGGGAGACTGCCGAACGGACTGGAGTATGCGGCCCGGGCCGATGTTTCCCGGGCAGGGGGCCGCACGGTTGTTGTCCTTCGCGCAAAGACTGGCGGGAGGTGGCTGGATGCGCCGTCCGCGATTGATGCCGACATTGCCCTTGAACGCCATGTGGCCGACTACCGGAAGATATTCGGCCGCATGAGGTTCGGCCTTGGCGCGGGCGACAAGACCGTCCCGACCCGGCTCCGTCTCGCGCGCGTCAAAAAGGGCGCGGAGGATCCCTCGCTCGTTGCGCTGCAGTTCGCCTTCGGGCGATATCTGCTGATTTCTTGTTCGCGCCCCGGGACGCTCCCGGCGAACCTCCAGGGCCTCTGGAACAACTCGAACAGCCCGGCCTGGCACAGCGACTACCACACGGACATCAACATCCAGATGAACTACTGGGGCGCGGACTCCGCGAACCTCTTTGAGTGCTTCACGCCATTTTCCGACTGGATGGTCAACACGCTTTCCATCGCGGAGAAGGGGACGCGCGCCGCGTTCCTGGGGTCGAAGGGGTACGCCTACAGGATGAGCGCCAACGCCGTCGGCGGCGGTGGATGGCGGTGGAACGTCGCGGGCGCGCCATGGATGGCCGCGCAGTGCTACGACCACTGGCTCTTCACTCGCGACGACAAGTACCTCAGGGACGTCTGCTGGCCCGTGATGAAGGGCGCGGCGGAATTCGTGATCGCCACGCAGCTCAAGGAGCGCCCCGACGGCACGGTCGTCGTGAAGAACGGCTGGAGCCCGGAGCACGGCCCGCGCGAGGACGGCGTCGCGCACGACCAGCAGATAATGCGCGAGCTCTTCCGTTCAATCATCGCCGCCGCCAAGACGCTCGGTATCGACGACGCCTTCACGCGCGAAGTCGCGCGCCTTGAACCGAAGCTCCTCAAGGACAAGATCGGCTCATGGGGGCAGCTCCAGGAATGGGAGACCGACCGCGACAAGAAGGGCGACAAGCACCGCCACACGAGCCATCTCTACGCGGTGTATCCCGGCTCCACCATCTCGCGCAAGGCAACTCCCGAACTTGCGCAGGCGGCGAAGGTCGCGCTTGCGGGCCGTGCCACGACGGGTGACTCTCGCCGCAGCTGGACGTGGCCGTGGCGCGCCGCGCTTTGGGCGAGGCTCGGCGAAGGTCCGAAGGCCGGGGCGATGCTTGACTCGCTTCTCAGGTACAACACGCTCGACAACATGTTCGCGACGCATCCTCCGTTCCAGATCGACGGCAACCTCGGCATGGTCGGCGCCGTCTGCGAGACGCTTGTGCAGAGCCATGAGACAGACGGCGACGGCAAGGTCGTGATACGGATTCTGCCCGCGATTCCGCCGTCATGGAGGGAAGGCTTCGCGAGGGGAATCCGTGCGCGCGGCGGCTACACGGTGGACCTTTCGTGGAAGTGCGGGAAGCTGGAGTCGTGGAAGGTCCTGCCCGCCGTCGACAAACCGGCGCCCTACGTCCTGAAGCTTCCTGACGCAAAGTCAGGTGCGGCCCAGGCGGGGAATTTGTGATAAAATACAGTCTCCTAACACAGGCTGGATAGCAGAGAAAGGAAAAGATCATGGCAACCAAGAAGAAATGCGAATGCGGATGCGGCGCGGATGTAGGATTCCAGGCGCCGCTGAAGGCGATCAACTTCCTGCGGGCGCAGGCCCACGGAGCGGCGCAGACCGTGGCGGTGGCGTGGGAGCGCGAGGACGGCCACGTGTACCGATACGACGTGACGCTCCCCAAACGCATCCATCCAGCGATGCTGCCGGGCGTGAGGCACCTCGTGGAGCGCGTGGTGAAGTTCGTCCTGTGGAGCGCGGGAGGGTGGAAGCTCTACCTCTCCGGTCCGGACGAGATCGTCAAGCCAATCGCGAAGGCGTACACGAAGAAAGGCGCGCGCGCGTTCGACTACGGGTTCTTCAACGACCTCTACGGGCGTCCTATCGAGACAGCGATCCTGCCGCTCAAGAAGATGCCGGTCACGAGCGAGCGCGAGGTGGTGGTGAATGGTAACACCGACGGCAACCGCATAGGCTTCGACCTCGGCGCGAGCGACTTTAAGATTTCGGCGCTCAAGCGCGGCAAGGTGGTGTTCTCCAAGGAGTTCCCGTGGGATCCTCGCAACCAGCCCGATCCCGAGTACCACTACGCGAAGCTCTCGGCCGGCCTTGAAGAGGCGGCGCTAGCGCTTGGCGGGAAGGTGGACGCCATCGGCGGATCTACGGCCGGGACGCTCGTGGGCAAGCGCCTGGGGCCGGCCTCGCTCATCCGCGCGGTCCTTGAGAAGGCGCCGGAGAAGAAAGCCGCCGCGCGCGGCCTCTTTGAGAGGATCGAGAGCGAGTGGCAGTGCCCGTTCGAGGTGTTCAACGACGGCGACGTGACCGCGCTCGCGGGCGCGATCTCGATGAAGCGCACCGGCATCCTCGGCATCGCGATGGGGTCTTCCGAGGCGGCGGGGTACATCAACCCCAAGGGCGCACTCACGGGCCGCATCAGCGAGCTCGCGTTCGCGCCGGTGGACCTCAACCCCAACGCGGGGGTGTGCGAGTGGAGCGGCGACGCCGGCGTTGGCGCGATGTACTTCTCGCAGCAGGCCGTCAACTTCCTCGCGTGCCGGTTCGGCATGAAGTTCCCGAAGTCGATGAAGCTGCCGGAGCGCCTGAAGGTGGTGCAGGCCGCGATGGAGAAGCGCGAGGAGATCGCGCTGCGCATCTACCTGATGATCGGCCGCTACCTCGCGAACGCGGCGGCGTGGTACCGCGAGTTCTACGACTACTCGAACCTTATGATACTCGGGCGCGTGACGAGCGGTTTCGGCGGCGACATCATCCTCAGCACGGCCCGGATGGGCCTGGAGGCGGTGGATCCGATGCTCGCGGAGCAGATCGACATATTCATGCCCGACGAGAAGGCGCGCCGCCTCGGACAGTCCGTGGCCGCGGCGCAGATTCCTTCGATCGGCTGAGGCGCCGTGCCGACTCGGGCGGATTGTGCTATACTTTCCGCCATGCAAAAACTTTCAAATGCGAAGAGGGCGAGCGCCCTTCGTCCGATTGACGGCGGGGTATGCTCCGCCAAGGGCTTTCGTGCGGCGGGCGTGCCCGCGCGCATCAAGTACGAGGGCCGCAACGACGTGGCCCTCATAGTGGCCGACGCGCCGTGCGCGGCGGCGGCGGTGTTCACCACCAACGCCGTTGCGGCGGCGCCCGTGCTGTACGACCGCGAGGCCGTCAAGGGTGGTCGCATCCAGGCGATCCTAGCCAACAGCGGGTGCGCGAACGCATGCACGGGCGCGGCAGGATACAAGGACGCGGAGCGCAGCGCGAGAGAGACCGCGAAGACGCTGGGCATCGATCCGGGGCACGTGCTGGTGGCGTCCACGGGCGTGATCGGGCATCGCCTGCCGGTGGACCGGCTCGTCGCCGGCATGAGATCCGCCGCCGCGCGGCTCGCCGCCACGCCCGAAGCCGGACTTGATGCCGAGAAGGCGGTGATGACAACGGACACGAGGCCGAAGCAGGCGGCGGTCCAGACGGTAATCGGCGGCAAGACGGTCACCGTGGGTGGCATGTGCAAGGGGGCCGGCATGATCGAGCCAAACATGGCCACTATGCTCGGCTTCATCACCACGGACGCGGCCGTCTCGCCAGCCATGCTCAAGCGCGCCCTCAAGCTCGCCATCGCCGCGAGCTTCAACCGCGTGGTGGTGGACGGCGACGAGTCGACGAACGACTCCGTTTTCCTGCTCGCCTCCGGCGCGGCAGGCAACAGGACTATCTCTGCTGCCGGCGCTGACTTCCGCGCGTTCGTAGAGGCGCTGACGGCGGTCGGGGTCTCGCTCGCCCGGCAAATGGCGGCGGACGGCGAGGGCGCGACGAAGTTCGTAGTCGTCACCGTGAGGGGCGCGAAGACGCAGAGGGACGCCGACCGCGCCGCGCGCGCCGTCGCGAAGAGCCCCCTCGCCAAGACGAGCTGGTTCGGCAAGGATCCGAACTGGGGACGCGTGCTGGCTGCGGTGGGCTACTCCGGCGCGAAGGTTGACGACCGCGCGGTGGAGGTGTTCTACGGCAAGACGTGGGCCTACCGCAAGGGCAAGGTCGCCGACGCGGCCCAGCTCGCCAAGCTGGCCAAGGAGATGGAGGGAGGCGAGCTCGCGGTGACTGTGGACCTGCACCTCGGCGCATTCGCCTCCACCATCTACACGTGCGACTTCTCGCTTGACTACGTGCACATCAATGCCGACTACACCACTTGATGCGCTTGACATTCGCGACCGGATTGGGCATAATGCTCTGGTTTTCAAAATTCAACAAGGAGTCTTCATGCAGAACCAAGAAATCTACGACAAGGTAATGGCAGCCTTCGAGGCCAAGTTCGGAGGCAAGCCGGCGACGGTGGCGTACGCGCCGGGCCGCATCGAGGTGCTGGGCAACCATACCGACTACAACGAGGGCTTCGTGTTCTCGGCCGCCATCGACAAGGGCACCTTCTTCGCCGTGTCGCCGGCTGACGACGACACCGTGACGCTCGTCGCGCTCGACATCAACGACGGCGAGACGTATTCGTGCAAGCTCGCGGACGTGAAGAAGGTCGAGAGCGGCGCCACGTGGGCGAACTATCCGCTCGGCACGTTCAACTGGCTCTTCGACGGCGCGCCCGCGAAGGCGGGCAAGGGCTTCAAGGCGGTGTTCGGCGGCAACATCCCGCTTGGCGCGGGGCTCAGCTCCAGCGCGGCCCTCGAGATGTCCACCGTCCTCGCGCTCGCGAAGATATACGGAATCGAGAAGGACAACGTGACGCTCGCCAAGATCGGACAGAAGGCGGAGCACACGTTCGCCGGCTGCCCGTGCGGCCTCCTTGACCAGGCGTCGTCGCTCTACGGCAAGGCGGGCGCGCTCGTGAAGAGCGACTTCCGCTCCTGCGAGTTCGAGAACGTGTCCATGGGCGACGGCGTGGCGTTCATGATGGTGAAGTCGAACGCGAAGCACGCGCTCGTGGACGGCGCGTACGCGAGCCGTCGCCAGGCGTGCGAGGACGCGGCAAAGCACTTCGCCGCAGTCCTGCGCCATCCGGTGACGCACCTGCGCGACGTCTCCACGGCCGAGTGGGTGCTGTACCGCGCCGGTCTCGACGAGACGAAGGCCAAGCGCGCCATCCATCCGATCGGCGAGGACGAGCGCGTCCTCAAGGGCGCGGAGCTGCTGGAGAAGGGCGACCTCGCAGGCTTTGGAGCGCTGATGTTCGACTCGCACGAGTCCAGCCGCAACTGGTTCGAGAACTCCTGCGAGGAGCTGGACACGATCGTGGACGCCGCGAAGGAGATTCCCGAGGTGCTCGGCGCGCGCCTTTCCGGCGGCGGGTTCGGCGGCAGCTGCTGCCTGCTCGTGAAGCCCGAGGCGGCCGACGCGATCGCCGCCCAGATCAAGGCCAAGTACAAGGCCGCTTACGGCGACGAGCCGACCTGCGCGGTGATCAAGCCGTCCGAGGGCGCGCACCTAGTCGGCTGAGGAAGCGGCGGCATCCGCTTGCCGCAAAACCAAAAGACGCCGTCCCGTTCGGGGCGGCGTCTTTGTTTCCGACAGGCAGGGATTCGTCAGGGAACCCAGACCTGCGTGGTCTGCTGCTCGTAGTGGGCAGGCTGCCACACGCGGATGATCGTGCCTTGCGGCGTGGCCTGGTCGATGTACCGGCCCTCAACCCAGACGTTCTGGACGCGCGTCTCGTAGTGTCCGGTGCTCACGACAGGCGCCGGAGCGACGACCACGGGAGCGGGGGCGGGTGGGGGCGGAGGCGGCGCGACAACGGGCCGCGGACGCGCCGCGTCATAGATCGCGCCGGCGATGAGGCCTGCGCCGAGGATGCCCGCACCGATCGCGGCGCCCCTGCCGAACCCATGGTGATGGTGGCCGTGGTGCACGGGGCCAGGACCGTGGCGCATTGGCGCAGAAGGACCGCGTCCGCCGCCAGGACCGCGTCCGCCACCAGGACCCGGACGAGCGCAAAGGGCGAATGTTGCAGCAAGTGCCATAGTCAGCACGAAGAATTTTCTGATGTTGTTGTTCATGGTCTTTCTCCTTACTCTTTCGGGCGGTCCTCCATGGACTGTCCTTCTGATGAGGTAGGCCAATAGCATAACCGAATCTGACATCACGCGCAACAGTTTTTGCAAACAAATTGATAACAGGGCGGTCTGGGGCGAAATTGTGGTATAATATGCGCATTTGCGAGGAATGAAGATGATCATACTACCGGCTATAGACTTGAAGGGCGGCGTGTGCGTGCGGCTGAGGCAAGGCCGCGCGGACGATGTCACGACGTACAACGACGATCCCGCCGCGCAGGCGCGCGACTGGCGGGCGCAGGGCGGCCGAGAACTGCATGTCGTGGACCTTGACGGCGCGTTCGCGGGCACGCCCCGCCACGCCGCCGTCATCAAGGCCATAATAGAGGCGTTCGGAGGTGCCGTCGAGGTAGGAGGCGGACTGCGCTCGCCCGAGGCGCTTGCGGCCGTGATAGAGGCAGGTGCCGCGCGCGCGATCATCGGCTCTGCCGCGCTGGAGGATCCTGCGTTTCTCGCGCACGCCGTGGAGCTATACGGCGAGCGCATCACTGCGGGCATCGACGCGCGCGACGGCTTCGTGCAGACGCGCGGCTGGGTGACGACCACATCCGTGAAGGCAACGGACCTCGCGAAGGCCGTCGCCGCCGCCGGCGTGAAGTCTATCATCTACACGGACACGGCGACGGACGGCATGCTGGGCGGGCCCAACCTCGCGCAGATGGCGGCCATCTGCGACGCGGCGCCGGGGTGCGCTATCACTGCGTCGGGCGGCGTGTCGTCGCCGCAGGACGTGAAGAACCTCATGGCGCTCGGACGGCCCAACCTGCGCGCCGCCATCGTGGGCAAGGCGCTCTACGACGGGCGCACGACATTGAAGGAGATGAACGATGCTGCCGAAGGCAACTCTTGAGACTCTTCCCAACGGGCTTAAGCTCGTGCTTGTGCCGGACGACCACGTGGAGAGCGTCTGCTTCGGGCTGTTCGTGGCGAGCGGCAGCCGCCACGAGGCTGCAAAGGACGCCGGCATCTCGCACTTCATCGAGCACATGCTCTTCAAGGGGACTTCCACGCGCAGCGCGCTCGCGATCTCGCAGGCCATCGAGGGGCGCGGCGGCAACTTCAACGCCTACACGAGCGAGGAGGGCACCTGTTTCTACGCCTATCTCCCGTGCGACTATTTGCCTACGGCGGTGGACATCATATCCGACATGTTCGTCAACGCCGCGATCCCCGACGCGGAGTTCGCGCGCGAGCGGCAGGTGATTCTGGAGGAGATCAAGATGTACGCTGACGAGCCGGACTCGGTGGCGTCCGAGAACCTCTCCCGTGCGCTCTTTCCCGACAATGCGCTGGGCCTGCCGATCGCGGGTTCCGCCGCTACGCTCGACAAGATGGCGCCGCAGACGCTGCGCGACTACATCCGCCGCGCGTACGTGCCGTCGGCTACGACCGCCGTGGTGGCTGGCCGGTTCGAGCCTTCCGTCGCCCGCGCGCTCGTCGAGAAGGCGCTCGGCGGGCTCGCGGAAGGCAATCCTCTTTCCCACGTGCCAGTGAACATGCGCAAGCGGCCCGTCAGGGAGGTGCGCGCGGAGCGCGACATCCAGCAGGTGCAGCTGGCGCTCGGATTCCGCACCTTCGGCGTTCGCGCGCCTGACCGGAAGAAATACGCCGCCAACGTGTTCGACGGGCTGATGGGCCGGTCGATGAGCTCGCGTCTCTTCCAGAGCGTGCGCGAGAAGCGGGGTCTCAGCTACGACATCCGCTCGCAGATACAGCTCTTCGAGGAGACGGGCGGCTGGGCTGTGACGGCGGGCCTTGCCACGGATCGCGTGCCGCAGGCTATGGAGGCGATAGAGCGCGAGCTCGCGCGCATCCGCGCGAAGAAGCCGGGGGCGGCCGAGCTGAAGCGCACCAAGGAGTATCTGGTCGGCAACTTCCGCCTCGGGCTGGAGCAGGTGCGGGCGAGGCTCTTCTTCTTCGGCAACTGCGTGCAGACGTACGGCAGGATCCTGTCGCCGGAGGAAATCGTCGCCGGCATAGCGGCGGTGACGGCCGATGATGTCCTGGCCATCGCAAACGAAATCCTCCAGGAGAAGAACAAGTCGGTATCCTGGGTCGTGCCAAAGCAATGAACCGGATACTGTTCGAGGCAAGCGAGCTGGATGCGGACGGAGCCGTGACGTTCGGCGGTGCCCGGGCTGAGCATGTGCGCACCATCCTTCACGGGGAGGTGGGGCAGCCGCTGAAGACAGGTGTCGTCAACGGGCCGATAGGCACGGGCGTCATAGAGAGCATCGACGGAGAGACGGTGACTGTGAGGTGCGTCCACGACAGCGAGGCGTTGCCGCCGTGGATTGACCTGATCCTCGCGCCGCCGCGTCCGCGCGCGATGAAGCGGCTGCTGCCGCAGCTGGCGGCGATGGGCGTGGGGCGGGTCGTGCTTGTGGGGGCTGCCAAGGTGGAAAAGGCGTTCTGGGGCGCGCAGCTCCTCAAGGAGGAAGTGTATCGTCCGCTTCTGGTGGACGGCCTCATGCAGGCGGGCACGACCGCTCTGCCGACGATACAGCTGGAGCGCGCGTTCGGCAGGTGGCTTGATGGCGGACGGTTCGAGGAGCAGTTCGCCGGACAAACGGACAGAATCGTGGCGCATCCGGGCGCGCAAGCCACCGGTCGCGAAGCGCTGGCTGCCAGCCGCCCAGTGCTGGCAATAGGCCCCGAGGGCGGATGGACCGACGCCGAGGTGTCTCGACTGGAGGCGCACGGCTTCCGCCGGATGTCGCTCGGCCCGCGCATCCTGCGCACGGACACGGCGACGATCGCGCTCCTCGCACGACTTATGGTATAATGGCGGCGACATGAAAAAGACATCCCTTGTCATTTGGTTCGTGCTCGCGGCGACGCTTGGCGGCGCGCGGGCGGAGGCTGTGTCGCCTGAACTTCTGTTCCATGCGCCGTTCGACGGCTCGCCGGACGCGGCGTTCGCGAAGGGGTCGGCGAAGCCCGTGTGGGCAAAGGGACTGGAGTTCGCGGAGGGCAAGCGAGGGCAGGCGGTGCGGCTGGCGAGCAAGGCGAAGAGCGAGCTTGACTACGCGGCTACCGGCAACCTCGTGCAGGAACGCGGGACCGTGAGCATCTGGTTCAAGCGCGAGTGGCCGGACGGCGGACGCGACGCCGATGGGAAGGAAATCGTGCGCACGCTCTTTGCAAATCCAGAACCGAAGAATCGCCCGCGCATCGGTTCGGGACAGCTCATGTTCTGCTGGCAGGGGGATTGCCTGCGTGTCGGCCAGTCGGACAAGGACGACAGGCGCGCCACGTGGCGCGGAGCCGAGCCAGAGGACGGATGGAACCACATGGCGGTGACATGGGACGAGAAGGGCGTGGCCGTGTACGTGAACGGCAAGAATGGACGCGGCATGTCCGGCGTGGCGAGCGCGCCGGAGCCAAACGTCCCCTTGAGCTTCGGCCGCGAGCTCTTCGCGGTGTTCTGCGTGGGACAGTGCGACGGGACTCGCACGTTCGACGGATTGATCGACGACCTTCGCATATATTCCGCGCCGCTCACGCCGGAGCAGATCCGGGAGCTGTGGCGGCGGGAGTCCGTGGTGGAGCTGACGGCAAAGGGATGCTATTCGCTCGCCGACGCGCGTGGCGAGCTGACCGTGAGGGCGACAAGTCCGGCGGGATGCGACATCTCAGACCTGTCGTACTGCATGTGCGACGAGGCCGGGAATGTGGTATGCCGCTACAAGGAGAAGCTGACTGACAAGCCGACGAAGCTCGCGGTGAACCTTCCGGCGGGGCGGTACGCTCTGAAGGCGACGGACGGCGTGTGGTTCTACGGTTCCGTGCCTTACCTGGTGATGAGGCGGGAGAACCCGTACGAGCGGGCGGGAGACGCGGTGGAGATACGCGAGCCGAAGCCCGAGGACGGTCCGAGCGACTGGGCGCGCCTGTGGCATGACATCAAGACGAGGGGCGAAGACAGGCTGATCGCCAACGCCACGCCGCCTCCGCCGCGAAAGGTCGGCGCGCGATACGCTGACATCGTCGGGAACGGCGAGGCTTTCGCCCTGTCGGCGGAACGGTGGGCGGACGATCCAGGCGCGCTGTGCGACGCGATAGACAAGGCCATGGCGGCAATGAAGTCTCGCGGGATAAACCTGCTTGTTGTGCCTGCCGCCGGCAACGCGCGTTGCGAGCCGTTGGAAGCATGGCGGATTAAGTTCGAGCATGAAGGACTGCATCTTGATGCCGATGGCGCGGCGCGATATCCTGCCGATCTTGAAGCGGGCGATGCGCTGGTTGTTCTGCCCGGTCCTGAAGGACGTCTTCCGCCGGTACGTTTCGTGCAGGCGTTCCGCGCGTTGCCGCCAGTCTTGTTCGACGATATCGGCGGGGGCGCGGGGGCGGTCAGGCTGCGCCATGGGGCCTTCAACGGACGGAGCTGGTTCTACGTCGTCAATACGGACAGACTCCCTGCGACGGTGCGGCTCTCCGTGCCGAAGGGCGCGCGCGACCTGGTGACTGACGAACGAGTGGGCGGTCTCTTTTCCGAAGAGACGCTGGCGCTTCGCCTTGAGCCCGGCGAGATGCGCAGCTACTCTGCGCCCGAGGGATCCCCGCGCTTCGTGGGCAGGTAAAACTGAGAAGGTCTCGCGCGAAACCGCGCGAGACCTTCTTCCTGTCGTCAAACGTGGGAACGGCTTACAGCTTGTTGTTCGAGCCGAGAACCTTGACGATCTTGTGGATGTAGAGCTTCTTCATCTCCTCGCGCGCCGGACCGAGGTACTGGCGCGGATCGAAGTGGCCGGGGTTCTTCGCGAAGTACTGGCGGACGGCCGCGGTCATGGCGAGGCGGGAGTCGGAGTCGATGTTGATCTTGCACACCGCGCTCTTCGCCGCCTTGCGGAGCTGGGCCTCGGGGATGCCCACCGCGTCAGGCAGCTTGCCGCCGTTCTCGTTGATGATCTTCACGTACTCCTGCGGGACGCTGGACGAGCCGTGGAGGACGATCGGGAAG
>Ga0310697_10005315_pt1 | contig 12485 bp, 12 predicted proteins | sample 172DNAGHGlowgp2_FD_203883 | JGI IMG/M metagenome (GOLD analysis project Ga0310697, IMG submission 203883) | Sheep rumen microbial communities from Palmerston North, Manawatu-Wanganui, New Zealand - 1728 DNA GHGlow gp2 (v2) (version 2) | ecosystem: Host-associated > Mammals > Digestive system >... | reverse complement strand
TCTTATTCATACGGTAGTAGGTTTGTTTGCAAAATGTGATCGGTTAAAACGCCATGATCTTCTCGATGATGGGCGCAATGTCGTAGTACTTATACTCAGCCAGGCGTCCGCCGAAGATCACGTTCGTCTCGCCGTCAGCCAATGCCTTGTACTGCTGGTAGAGCCGGTCGTTGCGCTCGTCGTTCACGGTGTAGTAAGGCTCTATGCCCTCGCTCCACTCGGTGGAGTACTCCTTCGAGACCACGGTGACGGGACAGCGGTAGACGTCGTCGCCGAACATCTCGAAGTGCTTGTGCTCGATGGTGCGTGTGTAGGGCACGTCGACGTCGGTGTAGTTCATCACGGCATTGCCCTGATAGTTCGGCGTCTGGTGCAGTTCCTCTTCGAAGCGTACGCTGCGCCATTCCAGCTTGCCGAAGCGGTAGCCGTAGAACTCGTCAATCTTGCCTGTGAACAAGACGTTGTCGGCCAGCGAGAGCCAGTAGTCGCGGTCGTCGAAGAAGTTGCACGACGTGCGCGTCTCTATGCCGTCGAGCAGTCCGTCGATGAGTTGGTTGTAGCCGCCGATGGGTATGCCCTGGAAGCGGTCGTTGAAGTAGTTGTTGTCGTGGACGAAGCGCACGGGCAGCCGCTTGATGATGAATGGCGGCAGTTCGGTACACTTGCGGCCCCATTGCTTCTCGGTATAGCCCTTGATGAGCGTCTCGTAGATGTCCTTGCCGATGAGCAGGAGGGCCTGCTCCTCGAGGTTGCGCGGCTCGCTGACGCCGTCGGCCTCCATCTGGCGGAGGGCCTCCTGCCGTTGTTCGTCAATCTTCCGGCGCGCCTCCTCAGGTGTCAGCACGCCCCACATCTGGTAGAACGTGTTCATGTTGAACGGCAGGTTGTACTGCCGTCCCTTGTAGTTGGCAATGGGTGAGTTGGTGTAGCGGTTGAACTCTACGATGGAGTTGGCAAACTGCCACACCTTCTGGTTGTTCGTATGGAAGATGTGGGCGCCGTACTTGTGGACGTTGATGCCCTCGATGTTCTCACAATAGATGTTGCCGCCGAGGTGTGGACGCTGGTCGATGACCAGGCACCGCTTGCCCTCGCGGTGGGCTTTATAGGCGTACGTACTACCATAGATACCGGCGCCTACAACCAATAATTCGTACTGTTTTTGGCTCATATCGTCGAATTTTTGCGCAAATGTACACAATTTTTTTGATTAAACGTCTATATTTTTTGGAATATTAGGAAAAAGTTGTATATTTGCACGGCTGATAGAAGAAAAAGAATAGCATGGAAGTGAAGTTCTCGGTTATCACCATCAACTACAACAACCGCGATGGTTTGCGCCGTACGATAGAAAGTGTCGTCCGGCAGACCTACGCCGGCTATGAGTTCATCGTCATCGACGGCGACTCGACGGACGGCGGCGCCGATGTCATCCGTCAGTATGCCGACAAGATCGACTACTGGGTGTCGGAGCGCGACCGCGGCATCTACCACGCTATGAACAAAGGTGTGGCGCAGGCTCACGGCGACTATTGCATCTTCATGAATTCCGGCGACGTGTTCTACGACGACAGCGTCTTGCAGCGCATAGCCGCTACGGGTGCCGACGCGGACATCGTTGTGGGCAAGGTGGCCATCGACGAACACGACAACATCATCTCGCCGCCGCCCGTGGGCGAGCTGACCTTCTATCACCTGTACTGGGGCGCCATTCCCCATCAGGGTGCCTTTATCCGGACGGCGCTCCTCCGTGAACATCCCTACGACGAGGCGTTAAAGATATCGGCCGACTGGAAATTCTTCTTCGAGACGCTGATACTCGACAACCGCTCCGTCCGCTACGTTGACGAGTTCGTGGCACGCTACGACATGAGCGGCCTGAGTTCGACCCAGCCGCAGCTGATGAGAGCCGAGAAAGACCGGGTGCTCCAGGCCATGTTCCCGCCCCGCCTGCTGGCCGACTACGTGCGGATGAAGCAGTCGGAATGTCTGACCCAGCAGTTGACCCCGCAGCTGCGCACCAACTACGGCGTCGACAGGATACTATATAAGATAGGTAAGCTATTGCTGAAACTAAGAACCAGAAACAACCATCGTATATGAAAGCAGTCATACTCGCAGGAGGCTTCGGCACACGCATCAGCGAGGAAAGCCATCTGAAGCCCAAGCCGATGATCGAGATCGGCGATATGCCCATCATGTGGCACATCATGAAGTGGTACTCCCACTTCGGCGTCAATGAGTTCATCATCTGCTGTGGCTACAAGCAGCACGTCATCAAGGAGTTCTTTGCCAACTACTACCTGCATCACAGCGACATCACGTTCGACTTCACCGACCGTGGGCACAAGGTGGCCCATAAGGAGAACGCCGAAAACTGGAAGGTGACCGTGGTCGACACGGGCCTGAACACCATGACGGGCGGCCGCATCAAGCGCATCAGGAAATATCTGGACGACGGCCCGTTCATGATGACCTACGGCGACGGCGTGGCCGACGTCGATCTGGACGCGCTGCTCAAGTTCCACCGCGAGCACGGGCTGAAGGCCACGCTGACCGGCGTGCAGCCCGAGGGACGATTCGGCGTGCTCGACCTGCAGGGCGACCGCATCCAGTCGTTCCGTGAGAAGAGCCGCGACGACATGGGCTGGATCAACGGCGGCTTCATGGTGCTCGAGCCCGAGGTCATCGACTACATCGATGGCGACGACACCATGTTCGAGCGCGAACCGCTGGAGCGGCTGGCCGACGAGGGGCAGCTGGCCTGCTACAAGCATCGTGGCTTCTGGCAATGTATGGACACGCTGCGCGACAAGGAGAAGCTGGAGAAGCTCATCAGCACAGGCAAGGCTCCCTGGGTCGTGTGGTAATCTCGCACCCCGTACCTCGCACCTCGTACCTCACACCTCGCACCTCGTACCTCGATAATTAAAATATAGACCGATGATATTCAACAACATTTACGAAGGAAAGAAAGTTCTGATGACCGGCAACACCGGTTTCAAGGGCAGCTGGCTGACCACATGGCTGCTGACACTGGGCGCCGACGTCTACGGCTACTCGCTGAACGTGCCGACAGACCCGTCGATGTTTGAAGCCTTGAGACTGACGGACAAGATACACCACCGCTTCGGCGACATCCGCAACCGCGAGGAACTGGCGGCCTACGTCGAGGAGGTGAAGCCCGACTTCATCTTCCACCTCGCCGCACAGGCGCTGGTGCTCACGTCGTACAAAGAACCGTTCGACACCATTACCACCAACGTCGTCGGCACGGCGGCCGTCTGCGAAGCCATCCGGCAGATTGACTGGCCCTGTACCTGTGTGCTGATCACCAGCGACAAGGCCTACGACAACGTGGAGTGGATATGGGGCTACCGCGAGACCGACAGGCTGGGCGGCAAGGATATCTACTCCGGCTCGAAGGGCGCAGCCGAGCTGGTCATCAAGAGCTACTGGCACTCCTTCATCAAGGATATGGCCAACATCAAGTTTGGCGTCACCCGCGCCGGCAATGTCATCGGCGGCGGCGACTGGGCAGCCGACCGCATCGTCGTCGACTGCATCAAGGCCTTCTCGACGGGACAGACGGTAGAGATACGCAGTCCGCGGGCCACCCGCCCCTGGCAGCACGTGCTCGAGCCGCTGAGCGGCTACCTGACCCTGGCACAGCACCTGAGCGAGGGGACGGTGGAGAATGGCGACGCCTTCAACTTCGGACCGCGGGCCGAGCAGACGAAGACCGTGCTGGAGCTGGTCAGGGACCTGGCCACGCTCTGGGGCATCGATCCGCAGCAGGCCGTGCAGATTACCGGCAACGTGCCCTTCCGTGAGGCCACCCTGTTGAAGCTGAACTGCGACAAGGCGCTGGCCTACCTCAACTGGCAGTCGACGCTGAGGTACGAGGAGTGCGTCAGGTTTATCGCCGACTGGTATAAAGCCTTCTATGCAGAGGCCGCAACCGATCTGTACCAGCTGACTGTGGACCAGATTAACGAGTATATGAACCGTGCTAAAGCGCAGCATATAGGATGGACGGAGTGACATTGACGCCCCTGAGGCGCATCGCCCTCGACAAGGGCGACGTGATGCACGCGCTGAAAGCCACCGACGACAGCTATGCCGGCTTCGGCGAGGCTTACTTCACGCAGATACAGCCCGGCTGCACCAAAGGGTGGAAGCGCCACAACCGCATGACGCTGAACCTCGTGGTCGTCTCAGGGCGGGTGAAGTTCGTCGTCTACGACGAGCCGAGGAACCAGTTCCAGGAGATTGTGCTGTCGCCCGACGACAACTACCAGCGGCTGACGCTGGCGCCGGGCCTCTGGATGGCCTTCCACGGTATGGGCGACGGCGTGTCGACGGTGCTCGACATCATACCCGAGCCCCACGACCCCAGCGAGGCCGACAACCGCGAATTATCAGACATTGACTATCAGTTTTGACCTATGAGAGTAGCATTGACGGGCATCACGGGATTCGTCGGACAGAACCTGATGCCGATGATCGTCAACCAGTGTCCTGACGCAGAGCTCATGACGCTGAACATCGAAAGCGACCTGTCCAAAGCCCGGCAGATGTATCCGTGGCCACAATGCCGACACATCCTGACGACAGAGCTCGACCAGCTGGTGGAGTTCAACCCCGACGTGGTGCTCCACCTGGCCACCGTCACCACCGAGCGCAACAACACGGAAATCATCCGCCCCATGCTGGCCGCCAACATTGAGTTCGGCGTGTTGCTGCTCGACGCGCTGACGCGCTGCAGCCACCTGCGGCTGTTTGTCAACACCGGCTCCTTTGCCGAGTACCGCTTCGGACCGTCACGCATCAACGATGCCTACCTCTATGCCGCCACCAAGAGTGCCTACCGCCACTTCTGCGACTACTACTCCCAGCTGAAGGGCTTCAAGTACGTCACCGTCGTGCCTTACACCATCTATGGCGGCAAGCCGACGGTGAAGCGCCTGATGGACTATATCATCGAATCGATAGGGGCGGCGACGCCCGTTGACATGACGGCTGGCGAACAGATACTCGACTTCACCCACGTCGAAGACCTGGCCGGCTTCTATGTCCACATCCTGAAACACCTGGAGCTGTTCTGTGGCCTCGACAATGGCGAGGAGTTCCATGTCGGCACCGGCAAGGGCACCAGCATCCGCGAACTGGTAGCCATCGTGGAGCGCGTCTTCGGCCAGCCCTGCAACATCAACTTCGGCGGACGCCCCTATCGCGAGCGCGACACCATGCATGCCGTTGCCCCGATAGCCAAGAACCTGACATTGGCCGGCTGGCGTGCGACTATCAGTCTTGAACAAGGAATCAGCATGATGAAGCCATGAATAAGGAACAAGCGCTGCGGGTCACCATCCTCATGCCCGTCTATAAAGTGGAGAAGTATCTGGAGAAGACGCTCGACTCGGTCTTCACCCAGACCTATCCCTACGTGGACTACGTGTTCGTCAACGACTGCTCGCCCGACAACAGCCTGCAGGTGCTGAAGGATACCATCCGGAAGCATCAGATAGACGAGCGTCGCTATACCATCGTCAATCACGAGCAGAACCAGGGCATCGCCGTGTCGAGGGCCGACTGCATCGCCAACGCCACGGGCGACTACGTGTTCTTCGTCGACAGCGACGACTGGATAGAGCCCGACGCCGTCGAGCAGATGGTGGCGGCCACCAACGGCGGCGCCGTCGACATCGTGGGCTGCGACTTCACGAAAGACTACCTGTCGGGCCAGACGTCCTATCACCATGAGCGCTATGCCGACAGTTGCCGCGAGAATCTGTATCGCTGCCTGAACTACGACATCGCCACCGTGTTGTGGAAACTGCTCGTCCGCCGCAGCCTCTTCGACCACATCACCATCACGCCCCACGTCGACATCGTCGAGGACTACATCATCTCCGTGAAGCTCTATTACTACGCCACGAGCTTCGTCGCCATTCCCCGGTCGTTCTATCATTATGTGCAGTACAACCAGTCCCGCGTGTCGCTTCAATTGCTATGGAGCCTCAATATGCACATCAAGGGGGTGGAGGAGGTCGAAGCCTTCCTTCGTGAACAGGGGCTCTATGACGCGCGCTGCGAGCACGAGCTGTTGTTGCGGAAGTTCAATATCAAGAGCAACTTCCTGACCAAGCAGCTCCTCGACTACAAGCGCTACGCCGAGACGTTCCCTGAGGCTAATCACGTATGGCGCGAGATCGGCTACTCGCGCCGTGAGCGGCTGAAGTTCTGGCTCGCGGAGCACGGCTGGTTTGCCCTGCTCCGGCTGATACAGGGATAGGCGCCGGTTATTATTGAAAACTACTAACAGTAAATACGATATGGAACAGTCAATCAAAGTCTCAGTCCTCGTACCTTTTTACAATGTCGAGAACTTCGTGGGCCGTTGTGTGGAGTCGCTCTTCACGCAGACCTACGACAATATAGAGTACGTGTTTGTCAACAACTGCTCGACCGACAAGAGCCGTGACATCATCACCGACAACATGGCGAAGTACGGCGTCGCCGCGAAGTGTAAACTGATAGACCACGAAGAGAACCTGGGCATCGCCGTGTCGCGCAACGACTGTCTCGACAATGCCACGGGCGACTACATACTCTTTGTCGACAGCGACGACTACGTCGAGCGCAATATGGTCGAGTTGCTGGTGCAGGCGGCTGTCGAGAACGATGCCGACATCGCCGGTTGCAGTTATATCTCGGAGTTTGCCAAGCAGAGCATACCGATGCACGAGTTCTATCCCAACGACCACGACAAGATGATGCGCCACATCACGATGTTGAGGATCAAGGCCTGCATGTGGAAGATGCTGATACGTCGCAGTGTCATCGAGGACAACCACGTGCGCTTCCTCCCCAAGCCCGACATGGTCGACGACTATCTCTTCTGCTGTCAGGTGGTCTATTATGCCCGCACCTACACGACAGTCCAGGCGTACCTCTACCATTACGTGCATTATAATCCCAACAACTACAGCAAGCGGGCGGCCTACAACGTCGAGACCCAGGCGTCAGCCATCATGGAGGTCGAGAAGTTCTACCGTGAGAAGGGGGTGTACGACGTGGTGAAGCAGGAACTGGAGCAGCGCAAGTTCTTCGCGAAGGCGCCTTTGGTGCTCGACAAGAAGTGTATCAACGTGAAGCGCTGGCGCGAGTTGATGCCCGAGTGCAACGACGGCTGGCACAACTTGCCCTTCACCTTTGGCAACAAGCTGACGTTCTGGCTGGCCGATTCGCCGCTCTGGCGGCTGGTCCAGCTCAAGGCTTGGTTCTGAGCAGGCGTCATGCCGCCGTGCTCAGAGTCTCGACTTGAGAAGGTATATCAGGTCGTTCTTCGTGCGCTGGTAGCACCAGTGCAGGTTGCTGGGGTTCAGCACCCACTCCTCGACGTGTTCGTCGATGGGCATGATGAGCGGCACGTACTTGATGCGCAGCCGGTGGTGATGGCAGAAGACGTTGATCAGGCGCTCGCTCATGTAGCCGTAGATGCGGCTCTGGATGGGGTCTTCGGCGGGCGGCACGCGTCGCTCCACCTCAAACAGGATGTCGAAGAGCCAGGCTGAGTAGAGGTCGAAGTACTTCCAGTGGGTGATGAACATATTATATCCCGACGCCTTGTTGCTGTGGTCCATCGTCTGCTCGAACGACGGCAGGTACTCCGGCGAGCGCTCGGCAATGATCTGTCGCAGCGTCTCCCAGTCCTTGGCGATGTGGTACTCCCCGTACTGCCGCGTGTTGCTCGTGCGCCAGTGGCGGCGTGTGGGCAGTATGATGTCGCAGTCCTTCATCGTCTGCTCCAGGTCGGGGAAGTAGTAGGGATATTTCAGGAAGTTCTCCGTGTGCGAGAACCGCTTGTAGGGTGACACGCTCGGCCACTTACACCAGAAGTCGAAGAACCGCCGGTAGTGGTTCAGCCCCACGATGTCTACCTGTTTCAGGTTTTTCCACGCCCAGTAGTGGCATGTGAGCTCGCAGAAGTGTGGGTTCTTCTCCGAGATGTTGTCGCCCTCGTCGTCGGGCTGGAATCCCTTGATGTGTGGGTGCAGGGCCGCTCCTGCCTGTACGGGCAGGAAGTACGGATGCTGCGGCAGTGGTACGTCTTTGTGTGCGCAGACGAAGATCTTGATGTTGCTCATATTGTTTCAGGTTCGTTTGATTTTGTTCTTGATACGGTCGATACTGTCTTTTGCCCCGTGGCAGCAGGCGAGCGTCAGTCCCGCATTGACAGGCAGGTAGATGGCGAGGCCGATGGTGCAGTAGAGCATCCACGACAGGACGTCGGCGTCGGCCTCGATGGTGACCAGACCCAGCAGCACGTGGGCCACGCCGATGCTGACGGCCGAGACGCCGAAGTTGCGGATGGCGCCGCGCCAGTAGTCGCTGTAGCTGACGTGCAGCCCGCTGTTGAAGAGGTAGTAGGGCTTCCAGAACACGATGATGGGCAGCGTCGACAGGATCTTGCCCAGCAGGATGCCGACGATGCCCCACAGGTAGCCAGCGACGATGGTGACGCTGACGTTCAGCGCCAGTTCGGCCCATGCCGACCACGTGTCGCCATACAGTCCGTGGGCGTGGTTGAACATGTCGACGACGCCGCGCGACGTGCTGATGTAGATGTAGACGGTCATCAGGATGAGTATCTCGCGGTCGAGGATATACTCCGCGCCCAGCCACAGGCTGATGAACGGCTCGATGAAGTGGAAGATGGCGAAGCAGAGGAAGGCGGCTATCGTGTGGCGGATGGTCATCAGCTCCCAGAAGATGCGCATGATGTGTGCCCGGTTGCCCTCGGCTATGAGGTTGCCCACGCCGGCGCCGATGCTGTCGAGAATGGCGCTGAACATCTGCCCCGTGCGCGAGATGATGAGCGTGTAGTTGTCGTAGTAGGCCACCATCTTCAGCGATACGAAGGCGAAGACAAACAGCTCGTCGCTGCGCATCAGCAGGAAGTCCTTGATCTGGTGGACGAATATCTGGCGGGTGTTCTTGATGATGCCCGGATATTTCTTCAGCAGGCTGCGCCCCTGGCGCTTGTCGGTCTCGAGCCACGGGTACTCGCGGTCGATCTTCCAGTTCAGCACGATGCAGCCCAGGATGCTGAACACCAGTTCGATGGCCACCCACACGTAGAGGTTCTGGTAGTACCAGGCCAGCAGTATCTGGATGATGGTCTTCACGAGGTTGGCCGACTTCAGGTAGATAGCCACCATGTAGCCCTTCTGGTCGGCCGAGAGCAGCACCTGCCGGTAGTTGATGAAGTAGCTGGTGAGCGACGAGCCGAGGAAGGCGAAGAAGGCGAAGTAGATGATGCCCATGCTCAGCGTCTCGTTGCGGAAGATGATGGGGAAGAACAGGCTGACGACCAGTCCGCCGGCCAGGATGATATAGCCTATCAGCCGGTAGAGGTAGCCGAAGACCGACAGTATCTCCTGCGTCTCCTGCCGGTTGCCCGCCTGCAGGGGCTTGTAGAGGAAGAAGCTGATGCAGCTGCCGATGCCCAACTCGGCCAGGTTCAGGTAGCCCAGAATGTTCATCAGCGTGCCCGTCAGTCCGATGAACTCGGCGCCCAGGCAGTCGAGGAATATCTTTCTCGAGAAGAACGACAGGAAGAGTGCGAGGAAGTAGAACAGCAGGTTTACTTTCGCATTCAGCAGGCTTTTATGTACGCGTTCGCTCATATCGTTTCAGTGGCTTTTATCGTGTGGTCAGCCCCGGTTGCCCGTCGCGAGTTGCAACAGCCGCGGGGTGTATCGTGACATCAGGTTATAGAACGTCAGGCAGGCGACGGCCACCACGGCCACCGACACGAAGTAGAGCACCACGTGGACGGCGTCGGGCCACCCGGGCCAGTGGGTCATCACTTTGCGGACGACGATGTTGATGGGGTAGTGGGTACAGAAGACGAAGAAGGCCGCGTTCGACAGGTAGGGAAAGCGCACGCCGCGGTCGTAGAGGTATACGCCGAGCCACATGACGAAGAACGTGTTGAACACCAGCGACAGGCGGTGCAGCTGCAGGTTCCACGCAAACGTGGGGAAGCCGATGTGTCCCACGTTGTCGGCCAGTCCGAAGACGACGAACAGCAGGACGATATCCAGCTTGTAGACGCGCAGGAAGTCCAGCGGATTGATGTCGATGATGGCGAAGAACGCGCCCAGGCTGAACATGGCCAGACATTGCCACGTGAAGGCCAGCGTCGGGTCGTTGACCCAGAAGACGAGGAACACCAGCGGCAGCAGGAAGTGGGTGGCGCGGATGGCGTAGTAGACTAGCGGCGACAGCAGGTACATCACCATCAGGTTGCGGATGTACCACATCGGGCAGAGTATGGGCATGCTGTTGCCGTGATGCCACGACCCGCGATCCCAGAACACGCGCAGGAAGTCTACCGGCGAGTAGCCCGACATGCTGTGGTTGTCGATGCGTATGTCGAAGCCGCAGAGCCACAGCACGAGGTGGGGTAGGAACAGCAGGCCGTTCCAGAAGACGTAGGGTATGAACAGCGTGCGGAACCGGCTCTTGATTTGCTCGAAATAGCTCTTCGAACTGTAGAACATCAGCAGCCCCGAGATGAAGAAATAGGCCGGCACGCCCGTGTCGCCAATCCAGATGGCCAGGGGGTAGAGTGGGAAGAAGAATCCCGAGTGGTCGGTGCCCGGCGGAAACTGGGTCGCCGTCTCGGCATGCAGCAGTAGGATGGCCAGCACCAGCGGGAACCGCATGGTGGCTATCGAGTGTGACAATTGCTTGAAAGTATCGTCGCTAAGTTGCATGCTTACAGTTGTTTATCGTTACCAGTCGTATATCTCTTTGCCGTTCTCGAAGTGGAAGTAGTCGACGATCCGCGAGAAACTGTCCGTCGTCAGCACCTGGTCGCGCGACTCCAGGAAGCAGAGCGGCACCTCGCCGATGAACGAAGCCCAGCGCGAGTAGCTGCTGAACGGTCCTATCAGCAGGTCGCACTGTGACAGCGTGTGCAGGTCGAGGATGGCCCCCGAGGGCTCGTTCGTGAAGCGGCGGCAGCTGCAGCCTGTGAACACGTCGGTCGTGAAGTCCTCGTTCGAGCTGATGAAGAAGCTGACGCGGCGGTCGCCGTAGAGCGCCTGCAGCTGCAGCATCCACCGGTGGTAGTCCGCCAGCTCGTAGAGGAAGCGACCGTCGTTCCACGTCGCGTAGTCGCCCCGGCGGATGTGGACGCCCACGACGAGGTCGGCCTCGCGCCGCATCTCGGCCAGCAGCCCGTCGGTCTTACGGGTGATCTCGTCCTTCGGGCGGAATATCTGCTTCAGCTCCGGCATGGTCTGGCGCAGGTAGCGGGTGTCGGTCCGCGTCTGCCAGCCCTTCGTGAAGCCCAGCCAGCGGAACACCCTGTCCCACGTCTTGTTGTGCGTCACCTTCCACGTCAGCCCCTTGTAGTTGTTCCATCCGTTGCCACGCTCCAGGTACCACTTGTGCCACAGCGGAAACCAGATGAATCTGCAATGCAGCAGCCGTGGGAAGTCCTCGATTGTCCAGTCATAGAAGAGTATGACCATCCGGCGCCGCTCAGCGATCGACTGAGCTACGCTTGCCACGTACGTCCACAGCCGGTTGCACGTCTGTCCCGGTGCATCGCAAATCACCCTCATCCTATACCTCCGTCTGTAATGTACTGCAAAAATACGAAGAATAATCCTTACCCTCCGCCAACGCCGCCATAATTTGCAATAATTTAACGTTTACTCGTGAGCGTGAATAACCGCTTTCTATACATTTAACGCCCCAAGTGCACGCTATTCCAAAATAATGCCGCAGGCAGTCATCACCGTTTTCAGCTTCTTGCACATCGACCAGTAGTTCTTGGACGAGCCAAGCGACCAAAGGTCGAGCGCATCTTGCCGAACACCAGTTTGTCTTCTTGTAGGTGCTTGTAACGGTCGATAATCTGCAAGGGAACGTCCATCAGTTTCACCTGGAAGGGGATGTTGGTTTTGTGACGCTTGCTGATAATCCACTTGTCACCGTTGATGTCTACGATGTTGTCCGTGGTCAGGTTCTTTACGTCAATGAACGAGAGGGCGGTGAAGCACACGAATACAAAAATGTCACGCACGAAGGCCAGATTGTCGTCCTCGAACTCATGAGTTACGACAGCCTTTAGTTCTTTCTCGGTCAGGAATTCCCTTTCCTTGCAGTTGGGGCTGATATGGAACTGTGCAAACGGGTTACGAGGAATCTTGCCGTTGTAGTGCGCTCTCATCACAACGCCTTTCAGCCACATACACCTCTGCCAGATAGTTCCGTTGGCCAATCCTCGGTCTGTACTGAGATAAGCAGCGAAGTCCTTGATAAACTCAGGCGTCAGTTCCAGCATCGACATATCCGTGCGACGATAGTGCGACTGGATGAACTCTGCCACATCCTTCCGCGAACGTTCCATAGCCCAGAGTGTGCTTGCCGCTCTGTCCTTGCCCACACGTTTCTTCTGG
>Ga0310697_10005314_pt1 | contig 12486 bp, 9 predicted proteins | sample 172DNAGHGlowgp2_FD_203883 | JGI IMG/M metagenome (GOLD analysis project Ga0310697, IMG submission 203883) | Sheep rumen microbial communities from Palmerston North, Manawatu-Wanganui, New Zealand - 1728 DNA GHGlow gp2 (v2) (version 2) | ecosystem: Host-associated > Mammals > Digestive system >... | reverse complement strand
GGCTTGCTCGATCTTGCTGCCGACTTAAAGGCAAAGAAAAAGCGCGGTATTCCTGTAGATATTCACCGCGGAAAAAATATAGCTCTTATTTTTGAAAAGACAAGTACCCGTACCCGCTGTGCTTTTGAAGTAGCTGCACACGACCTTGGAATCTGCACAACATATCTTGCAGAAGGAAGTCAGATTGGTAAAAAGGAAAGCATTGCCGATACAGCTCGTGTTCTTGGACGCATGTTCGAAGGAATTGAATATCGTGGTTATGAACAGACAATTGTAGAAGACCTTGCTAAATATTCCGGCGTTGTTGTATGGAACGGTCTTACAAATGAATATCACCCAACTCAGATGCTTGCAGATATGCTTACAATCCGCGAGCACTATGGAAAACTCAAGGGCCTTAAGCTTGTTTATTTTGGTGATGCACGCTACAACATTGGAAACTCATTGTGCATTGTATGTTCTAAGCTTGGACTTGATCTTGTCCTTTGTGCTCCGGAAAAATATTTTCCTGCTAAGTCTTTGATAGAAGAGTGCAGTGCCTGGTGCAAAGAAAGTGGTGGTTCTATCACACTTGAAAGCAATGTAGATAAAGCAGCAGCCAATGCAGATATTATTTACACTGATGTTTGGGTTAGCATGGGCGAACCTGATGAAGTCTGGGCTGAACGTATTGCAGACCTCAAAGCATATCAGGTAACAAAAGAAGTTATGGCAAAGGCAAAGCCAACTGCAATTTTTATGCATGACCTTCCTTCTTTCCATGACTGCAAAACAAAGATTGGCGAACAGATTCATCAGAAGTACGGACTTACCGCAATGGAAGTTACAGATGAAGTTTTTGAAAGCGCCCAGTCTGTTGTTTTTGACGAGGCAGAAAACCGCATGCATACAATCAAGGCAGTAATTGCTGCAACACTTGGGAATAATTTTTAATTACGTGGTCCCTGATCTTGTCGAAGGGACGTTAGGAGGAATAAACATGAACGCAATAATCACAGTAGTTGGATCAGATAAAGTAGGAATCATCGCTAAGGTTTCGGCCTTTTTGTCAGAGCATTCAATTAACATTGCAGATATCACTCAGACAATTTTGAGCGGCAACTTTGTAATGATGATGATGGTAGATATGGCCAAAGCCGATATCGACATTGACAGTTTGCGCCAGTCCCTCTCAAAAATCGCCGAAGACATGGGTGTCGAAATCAACATCATGGCAGAGAAAGTTTTCAGCGCCATGCATAGAGTTTAGTTTTGCGGTCCCTGAGGCTCTCGAAGGGCCCTTAAAAAGAAATAATCTCCCCGTAAACCTCTATCGCAAACTGGTCGGTCATTCCCGAAATGTATTCGATTACGCATTTGGTATAGGACTCATTATCATAAACATCAAAAACCTGCGGCGTGTTATATCTGAGCGCCGCTTTTTTATCTACAAAGCAATGACGTTCTGTAATAAAGGGACGATAATTTGCATGCTTAATAAGCCAGTCTTCAAAAGTAGCACAAAGCTTAGGACAGTAGCGCAGGGCCTGGGCCGCACGACCATTTTCTACGTAAACTTTGATTCTCTGCAGGGTTGTAAAAATCGTCTTGATGATATTTTCTGAATAAGTTGCAAACTCTGCAAGGCGCCAGTGATTATAAATATTTGCAAAATTAAATTTTTTGAGTTCAAGAATAAACTTAAAATATTCATCAGAAAAACAAAGTCCTTTTTCGGGGCTGCTTTGTTCGCACAAATCTACAATCAAATCATTTATAAGAACTGTTGTGTTTACTGCTTTTCCACTGCGCAAGGCGCGGGCACCTTTTCCTTCAAAGCCGAGTGTTGAGCCTACAATTTCGCGCAGCTGACGGTAAGAAGCCATGTCTATAATGTGGTAGGCCCTGGCATCTTCAATGTCGCGGCCCAGGTAGGCAATTTTATCTGCAATTTTTACAACACAGCCTTCCCAGGTAAAAGGTTGAATAAAGCCGGGACGCTTCATTGTGTATAAATCAATTGCTTCTTTGCGTGGTTTGATTCCCTGCTGGTCAATTTCTCCGCAGTGACAGATGAGCCCGTCGCGAACTGCATAAGTAAGATTAAGAGGCTGCTCAACTTCATTAGGATCCTGCAGCGTTTCTATATAATCAGCAAAGAAAAGACTGTTTCGCTCATGCCAGAATTTTTTAGGAGCATTGTGACCTTCTTTCTGGTCCAGCAGGCCGTTCAGACAATCTTCTCCGTGGTGACCAAAAGGGGCGTGTCCTATGTCGTGACCCATTGCAATTGCAGAAGCAAGCTGTTCGTTGAGCCCTAGATATTTTGCAATTGTAGAAGCAACTGAGGCAACATGCATAACATGTTCCATGCGCGTACAAATATGATCATTATGAGGCGCATAAAAAACCTGAGTCTTGTGCTTTAAACGTCGGAAGGCTTCGCTGTGAAGAATACGCGTGTAGTCGCGCTCAAAGTCTGTACGTATATCATTGTTGCGGCCATAAAGTGGAATCTCGCGTTTTATAGCCTGTTCCCATTTTTCATTTTTTTCGTCACATCTGTATTCTAAAAAAGCATTCTGCATTTATTTTACATCCTTTAAATGTCTTGCATCGTTCAAAAGCTCAATCACTGGAAGAATCAGCTCGCCGGGTTTATTGTCAAATTTTAAAACTGAAATTGTCGTATGTGGAAAATACATGAGCACTCCGCACATATACGCAAAAGTCTGATTCAAAACTCGTGCCAGAAAAGCAGCGCTTGAGCCTCCGTGACAAAATATTGCGATTGTTTTTTCGCAATTATCTTTACCGGTGCAGCGATAATATTGACCTTGACGTTCATAGCCCAAAGAGGCAAGCCATTTGTCTGATTCTTTTGCAATTTTATCTGCATCAATTGTTGCAAAGTTATCTTTGAAAACCGGATATTCCCGCCAGTCAGCCGACTGAAGATCTTTCCCTTCTTTTATAAGAGCAGCCGCCCCAAGCCAAGGATTCCATTTATTGTCATACAAGGCTCCCTCGCGCCCAAAGCGAATCTCCTGCATAAAATCAAGAATGGTCATTTTGTCAGTTCCCGACGCCTCCAGAAAAGCCTGTGCCGTCTGTTTTGCCCGTCCAAGCGGAGAAGAATAAACTTCATCAATTCCTTCTTTTAAAAGCCTCTGTGCTGCAACCTTTACCTGTTTGTGTCCAAGTTCAGTAATACAATCTTTTTCGTAATCCGGGTCGCCGTGGCGGATAAGTATAATTTTCATAATGCACCTTTCTTTTATAATAAAACAAAGAATTAAAAAAATGAAGTGCTCTTATTTGGCTGGCAGAATTGTAACTTGCATATTACAGACATATTTCACAGATAGCTATATCACTTGATTTACATAGCTATCAGTCTTATAATAAATTATCCAATTCTCAGGAGGCTGTATATGGACGCAATTCCTATGTATGAAGCAAAGAACAAGCTGCCGCTTTTTATGCACAAGGCAGAAACTGAAGGGCCGGTTTTTATTTCGCGAAGGAACAAGACTGTTGGGGTAATTCTTTCTATAGATGAATATAACAAACTCCTGCTCTCCAAACCAAAACGAACAATCCTTGAGGCCGCCGCCGAATTCCGCAAAAAGGTTGATGACACCCTTACCGACGAAGAAATTGACAGGATTTTTAATAACAGGGATTCCTGGACAGATATTGACGATTATGAAAGTGATGTTTTTGACGGAGTTTTTGATTAAGGAGAGGGTATTATGAACGAAGAAGAACCACACTATCTGCTTGATTCAAATATTGTTTCAGAAATTATCAAGCGCGATGCCGACTTTAATGTAATAAAAAAACTTGCCGAACATTCTTCTGATTGTGCTATATGTGCTCCGGTATGGGAAGAATTAATGTTTGGCGTTAACATTTTACCACACAGCATAAACAGAAAGCGGCTTGAAGATTTTCTTATTAGTGATGTTCACGAAAATTTCCCGGTAAAAAACTATACAGAAAAAGCCGCACTTATTCATGCAGAACTTCGTGCAGCCTTAAAGAAAAAAGGTAGACCTACTCAAAAACCCGACAGCCTCATCGCCGCCATCGCCCTTGCAAATCACATGGTTTTAGTCACCCGCAACACAAAGCATTTTGAAGCCATTCAGGAAGTGAGCGAACTGCAGATGGAAAATTGGTTTGCATAATTGTCTAAAATCTCATTTCCTACTATAATACAGCAATATTATTTTTACAGAGGTATTTTATGGCAGACAAAGAAGTTCGTGTACGTTATGCGCCTAGTCCAACAGGAATGCAGCACATTGGTGGTGTTCGCACTGCGCTTTTTAATTATCTTTTTGCACGTTCTCAAAATGGAAAGTTTATTCTGCGTCTGGAAGATACAGACCGCACCCGTTATGACGAAAAATATGTTCAGAACCTTTATGATACAATGGCCTGGCTTGGCATTGACTGGGACGAAGGTGGAAGTAAAGGCGGAGAATACGGACCTTATGTTCAGAGCGAGCGCTTTGAGCTTTATAAAAAATATGCTTATGAACTCGTAGAAAAAGGTGAAGCTTATTACTGCTTCTGTGATGCAGAGCGCCTTGACCGCATTCGTAAAATTCAGACAGAAAATAAAATGGCTCCGGGTTATGACCGTAACTGCCGCCACCTAACTCCCGAAGAAGTTAAGGCAAACTTAGACGCAGGTAAGCCTTATGTAATCCGTCTTAAGGTTCCGATGGAAGGCGAGACAAAGTTCAGCGACCATCTGCTTGGTGACATTGTATGGAAAAACGAAGATATTTCGCCGGATCCTGTTTTGCTCAAGAGCGACAGCTTCCCAACCTATCACCTTGCAAATATTGTTGATGACCACTTTATGAAAATAAGCCACGTTATGCGTGCCCAGGAATGGATTCCTTCGACTCCGCTTCATGTTCAGATGTACCGTGCTTTTGGCTGGGAGCATCCGGAATTCTGTCACCTGCCAATGGTAAATGGTTCTGACGGAAAGAAGCTTTCTAAACGCCACGGTTCAACTTCGCTCAATGAGTTCCGTGCCCGCGGATATCTTCCACAGGCAATTGTAAACTATGTTGCCATGCTTGGCTGTTCTTACGAAGAAGGAAAAGAATTCTATACTCTGGACGAGCTTGCAGCCCGCTTTAAGCTTGAGCACTTGAACAAGGCTCCGGCAGTTTTTGACTACAAAAAGCTTGAATACTACAACGGAAACTATATCCGCCAGCTGTCGACAGAAGAACTTTACAAGTGGACACTGCCATTCATTACAGGAACAGGCGATGCTCTTCTCGAAATCAATCCTGAAAACCCACAGCCAAAACCAAATGTTGGACCAGAGTTCAGCGGTGTTGCAATGGGAGACGATGGTCGTCCTTACTGCGTAGACAAGAGTATGAACATGACCACCGAAGATGTTGAAAAAACTTTGATGGGTCTTATGCCTCTTATTCAGGAGCGCCTTAAGTTCTTAACCGAAGCTGCCGAAATGGTTCACTTTATGTTTACAGAACCTGCTGTTCCGCCTGCAGACCAGATTATTCCAAAGCGCATTGATGCTGCCAAGACAAAGGAAGTTCTGGAGGCTGCAAAGGAATTTGTTGCCAAGGTATTTGAACTTGACCACGAGCAGGCAGAAGAGTTTGCCAAAGCTAAAGCCGAAGAACTTGGAATTAAGCTTGGTGACTTTATGATGCCAATCCGCATGGCCGTAACCGGCAGCCGCGTTAGCCCACCACTCATCGGTTCAATTGCAGTTCTTGGTAAAGAAAGATCTCTTGAAAGAATTAATCGTACTATAAAAACACTTTGAGAGTTTTACCGGTTTTTTGCGTAGCAAAAAATGCGAGTCTTTCGCGAGCAAGGTAAATACTCTTCAAAATAAGAAAGGCTGCCTTTGGCAGCCTTTCTTATTTTATTATTCCGCTTTTTTCTGGTAGTTGGCCTTAATTGCTTCTATAAACAATTTATTTTGATCATTTCTTAGAGGGGTAGTGAAGAGAGGTTTTCCGTCACTTGGCGAAATGCGGTAAATATGCATTGGATCAGTTGTGTATGCAGGACTTCCAGGATTATTAATCCACCAGTCAAGAACTGCAATAAAGCAGAGGGTGTATTTAAGAAGGTTTGCATTGTTTGCATTTGTATTTGCAGTTTTGTTTTGTGCGCCTAACAATACATCAAGACGCTTGCTCACTTCATTCTGAATACCAAACTTGTAATGCTCCCAAGGATTTTCTATCATTCCTACAGGACCACGTCCACTTGCCTGTTTATCGCATTCATTAATTACGAGTGTAAGATATTTGCGGGCATAGTCTGTTCTATGGAAGAGAGGACGATATTTGCTTTCATCACTTGGATGTTCAAGAATAAGCTGGTCAAATTTGAAGTTAGGCATAAAGTGGTAAGTTACCTGCCACAAAAGCGAAGTGATAGTTCTCTTACCAATATGCGACTTATCAAAATCGGGCTGAGAGTAAACTGAGTTTACAAGGTCAAGCAAAGGCTCGCAGTAAAGGCGTTCAAAGTTGTCTTCGCGGTAAGCAGACCAGTCATCCATTACAGAAGTAATTGTGTCTGCTCCTTCCTTAACATTTTCGGTATTTGTAAACTTGATGTTTCGACAGCCCTGGAAGCAGTCTTCAATAATCCTTTGAAGAATCATTATTACCTGAACAGGATTTTCCGGTGACAAAAGATTAAAGCCGTCTGCAAATTTATAAAGCGGCTGAAAGTATGGATACATATCAGGATGTTCATCAAGCTTATCAAAGCCTGCCTGTGGGAACAACTGATTAAGAAGCTTTAAGCCTGTAATAACAGTCTGGTCTTTTACACCTTTCTGTGGTGGTGCAGATTTTGGCTTTGGAGCTTCTTTTTGTTCTTCCTTTGGTTTTTCCGGAAGTAAAAGATCAAACTTGTGAAGGCCTGTGAACTTTAAAATGTCAGCAACCTTAACCGAGAAAAAGTCTGGATATGGTTCAAAGCTGTCGGAACACATGCGCATTAAAAGCGGATACATTTTCTTGATGATTTCTGTATCAATGTAAAGCCATTCTGTAATAGCCTGTTTTGCCATTGTAGAAAGCTTGTCTTTTGGAGAATCGGGGTAGGCAACCTGGTCATTGTAAATCTCTTTAATGAGCTTTGGAATTTTATTGTTACCGTAATAATATATTGTGATGATTGGCTTGTAGATTGCCTTTGTATATTGAATTAAGTCGCAGGCAAGAATTGGTCCCGGCGCATTTTCCAGTGTTGCATATTCGGCTTTAATTCCAGCCATTCCCCATGAAGCAATCATGCGCAAAAACTTGAATTTTACGTCCGGGGCATTTACGATTTTTGATTTATAGGTTGCAGGCGCAATTTGAATGAGAGTCTTGATAACTGTAATGAAAGACTCCATGTGTTCAATATCTTTTTTTAATTTATATTGATAGAATTCCGGCAGGATTTTTTCTGTTCCGTTTTTCTGAAGTGTTCTTATAAAATTAAAGATTCCGTAGTTAGGCTTGATTTTATATTCAGGAGACATCATGAGTTTATCTACAGCTGCATTGAATTTTTTGTTTACCTGTGGAAGATCTTCGCGAATATGACGGCGTGGAGCCTGATATGTGGTATTTGGTTTAGAGCCTCCTCCTGATCCTCCGCTGCCACCTTTTGAACCGCCTCCATCTGAACTTCTGATGATTCTTCCGGTTCCTTTTCCACCCTGACCTTGTGACCCGCTGCTTGAGGTTGTGCGTTCATACATTACCTGACCACCAAGTTTTTTTGCCATAGTTGCAGCTTCTTTTTCGTCAATGAGTCCGATGTTTTTACGAGTCTTGTCCAGTGTTCCTGGTTCCCAGTCTGCAGTTCTGTTAATTTCATCAGCCATTTTCTATTTCTCCATTATTAAGTAATTATACTCTCATAGAGGCTCGGGTCAACATTCCCGGAAAGCTCTTGAGCTGAATTTTATTTCCATCTTTATCAAGCAGTACGCCTTCAAAAGTTCCGTAAATATGCCAGTTTGCAGTGCGCAAGGCTATAAGATTGAGCGACCTCCAGTAAACCGACGAAGGTGTAAAGGTCAGGTCAATCATACTTTCAGTATCCTGTATAATCCATTTTTTGTTTAGCCCAAAGGGATGTGTTGCAAGAACCGAAGGAAGGGCTGTTCGTACCCCGTCAATTTCAAGGACGTTTGAATTATATTTATCGGGATCTGCGGCGTCGCTTGTACTTGTTGTAAGATAAAAAATTATATCTTTGCCGTCTATGTTTCCAATTCCGCAGACACGCAGACTCTTGCTCAGGGTTTTTGAATAAAAGCGGTTCATTGTCATGAGGGCTAAGCCTGACGAATTATCTGCTTCTGCGCCTTTTATTGCAAGATGCCCGTTTATTTTCATTGTAGAAAGCCAGAGGGCAGAGCATCGGGATGTAGTTGGAGAAGGGCAGATAAAACTCATGTCGTCGCGCATTGAATCTTCGCGGATTGAATGAAACCATCCTTCTGAATCTGGCCAGCCGGAATTATGTTTTACATGAAAGCGCATTGATTTGCCTGCATGTTCTTTTTCCCATGAAATTCTTATATATCGTGATTTTCTGTAGCTTGCACAGATTCCCTTTTCTGTGTTTTTAGGAATAAAGCGGCGTCGTGTAGGCATTATTGAGTGATACACATATTTTTTGCCTGTTGTTTTATCCCAAAAACAAATTTCTGCCAGTCCGATTATTTTAAAATCAAAAAACTCTACAAGGCCGATGTATTTTTCTATAGAAAAGTAATAGTTTAAGCGGCTTTTAATTCTGATGTCTGATATTATAGAAGGAAGTGGAATTCCAGCATATGGCGCACGCATGCCTTTGATATCAAACCTTGGAGAAACGCCTGCAAATGTTCCAAAATGCGCCTTTCCAGACTCCACGATTCGGGCTGGAGGCACATCAAAACTTCTAGAATACATCATTTCCATTATAAACGACAAATACGTAAAAGTGAATACATGAGTAAAAAAATAGCTACCAACCGACGGAAGGGGAAAGCCTTCCCCTCGCTTCAGCCCGCAAGCGGTCTTACGCTACCCTTTCTAACGGGGGACACCCCCGTAACGCCCCCACCAAGTAAGTAGACTTTATTATAATGTGGATTACATTATTTATTCATCATTTATGTATTTTCGTTTGTAATATCGGGGTTTTGGATATAAAATAAAGGGGTGGGCTTGAAAATGATTTTAGGATTATTTGAAGGCCTGGGGATATTTGAAGACATTTGAAAAACTGACTTACGCGAGCGAAAGCGGGGCTGCAAACTGCATCTAGGCTTGCCGAGCGAAGCGAGAGAAATCTTTTCCTTGCAAGCCTAGCAGCAGTTTGACAGACACGATTGAGCGGGAGTAAGGCAGTTTTTCCTTATGAATACATATTACAGGAGTTTTTATGAGCATAAAGGCATTTTCACTTGGGGCTGCGGAAGAGGTTACTGGTTCAAAACATGTTTTTGACATAAACGGCAGATTTTATATGATAGACTGCGGTTCTTTTCAGGGTAAACGTAAGGAATCGGATGAGAAAAACCGTAATTTTGATATAGACCACGATCGGCTGGAAAGTGTAATTTTGACCCACGGCCATCTGGATCACTGCGGACTTTTACCACTGCTTACACGCAAGGGCTACAAGGGTAACATCTATGCAACACCTGCTACCCGTGACATTGCAAATCTGGTAATGATGGACAGCGCCCGCATTCAGGCTCACGATGCAGAATTCCTTGCAAAACAGGCTCGCAAAAAGGGTGAAAAATTTTCCTGGAAACCTTTGTACGACGAAAATGACTGTGTAGCCGCTGCAAATCAGATTATTTCTTTGTCTTACAACCGAAAAATGTATATTTCGCCTGATGTTCAGCTGGAATTTTTTGATGCAGGACACATTCTGGGCTCTGCCTTTGCCTATATGACAGTAAATCCAAACCCTCGTGAGCCCGAAAAAGAAACCCGCATTCTTTGTACAGGGGACATTGGCCGCAAGTGTAAGCCAATCATCCGTAACCCTGCAACTGATATGCCTGCTCCGGATTATATTTATCTTGAATCTACCTATGGCGACAAGCTGCACGATAACCACGACCTTGCCATGAAGGAGCTTATCCGCATTGTAAGAGAGGCTGCTTCGCGCAAAGGAAAAATCATTATTCCGTCTTTTGCAATTGAACGCGCCCAGGAGCTTGTTTTCTATTTACACCTTCTTACAGACCAGAAAAAGATTCCTGTTGTACCGATTTATGTTGACTCTCCAATGGCAAGCAATGCAACCAGCGTTTTCCGCGTACACCCGGAATGTTACGACGAAAGTGTAAACGAAGCTTTCTTAAAGCATCATAAAAATCCATTTGGATTTAATTCGCTTACCTTTACTACCAGCGTAGAAGATTCCAAGGCCCTTAACGAAAAAGAAGGCCCAATGATTATTATTTCTGCCGACGGTATGTGTGAAGCCGGTCGTGTTCTTTACCACCTTGCAAACGGCATTTCTAACCCAAAAAATACAATTATGATTGTAGGCTACATGGCAGAAGATACTCTTGGCCGCCGCATTTTTGACGGTCAGAAGGAAGTAAAGATTCTGGGAGACCTTTACAAGGTAGAAGCCCGGGTAGAACGCTGCAACGGCTTTAGTGCCCATGCCGACTATTCCGAAATTATTGAATGGCTCAAAGAAATTGACACCAGCCGCCTCAAGAAAATCTTCCTTATTCACGGCGAACCCGACCAGCAGCAGGGCTTTAAGCAGCATCTTGCAGAGGCAGGCTTCCTTAATGTGGAGATTGTTGTGCCGGAAAAGGAGTATGAGTTGTAAGTTAGCTGTTAGCTGTTTATAAGGGTGGACTTTTTTTAAGAAAACACTTGACATTTCATATAATTGATATTATTATAATATTGTAATAAGTACAAAGTTGTACTTGCTTTAAGTAATGCCTATTGGGGGGCGTTACGGGGGTGTCCCCCGTTAGAGGGGGTAGCGGAAGACGTGGTGGTTGAGCTTGTCGAAACCACCAGGGCTGGAGCGAGGGGCAGGCGCCCCTCCTGGCTAATAGCTAAAAGCTAACAGCTAATCGCTTTTAAACCTTGAAGAAACACAATTTTTGTACTATTATATAATTCCGGTGCGGAAAGTTTTTCCATGCTACATCGGGAATATTTAATGATTCGGCGGGGACTCACACTTCCTGCTGAAAAGAGGTGCTTTTATGGCTTTAAGACCAGAATGGGAAGGATTTAATCCTGACGGTTTATGGACTAGCGAAATAAACGTTCGCGACTTTATTCAGGCTAACTATACAGAGTATGATGGAGATCAGTCTTTCCTGGCTGGTCCTACTGCAGCAACCAAGAAGCTTTTTGATGAACTTCAGAAATTACAGAAGGCTGAACATGACAAGGTTTCTACAGGTCTGGATGGAAAACAGAGAACTGGTGTTCTTGATATGGATACTGATGTTGTATCAGGTCTTACATCACACCCTGCTGCTTACATCTGTCCTGAAGGAAAGGAGCTTGAGCAGGTTGTAGGTCTTCAGACAGACAAACCTTTGAAGCGTGCATTTATGCCATTTGGTGGAATTAACATGGCAGAGCAGTCTTGCGAAATGTACGGCTACAAGAGAAACGAAGAACTCCACAAAATCTTTACAGAATATCACAAGACTCATAACCAGGGTGTATTTGATGTTTACACTCCTGAGATCCGCAAGGCTCGTTCAGCTCATATTTTGACTGGACTTCCAGATACATACGGACGTGGTCGTATTGTTGGTGACTACCGCCGTGTTGCTCTTTATGGTATTGATTACCTTATCAAATGCAAGGAAGAGGACAAGCTCAACTACGGTAACGGAACAATGACAGAAGATGTTATCCGTCAGCGCGAAGAGCTTACAGACCAGATTAATGCTCTTAAGGGTATTAAGGCTATGGCTGCTCTTTATGGCTACGATATTTCTAAGCCTGCTACAAATGCTAAAGAAGCTTTCCAGTGGCTTTACTTTGGTTACCTTGCTGCTATTAAGACTCAGAACGGTGCTGCTATGTCTGTTGGTCGTGTTTCTACCTTCCTTGACATCTACATCGAACGTGATCTTAAGAAGGGCGTTCTTACAGAAGAAAAAGCCCAGGAGCTTGTAGACCACATGGTTATGAAGTTCCGTATGGTTCGCTTTGCACGTATTGAATCTTACAACCAGCTCTTCTCTGGTGACCCTGTATGGGCTACTTTGGAAGTAGGTGGACTTGGACAGGACGGACGTGCTCAGGTTACAAAGAACGACTTCCGCTTCCTCCATACATTGGAAAACATGGGACCTTCTCCTGAGCCAAACATCACTGTATTGTACTCAAAGAGACTCCCGGAAAACTTCCGCCGCTATGCTGCAAAGATTTCTATTGATACATCTTCTATTCAGTACGAGAACGACGACATCATGCG
>Ga0310697_10005312_pt1 | contig 12491 bp, 17 predicted proteins | sample 172DNAGHGlowgp2_FD_203883 | JGI IMG/M metagenome (GOLD analysis project Ga0310697, IMG submission 203883) | Sheep rumen microbial communities from Palmerston North, Manawatu-Wanganui, New Zealand - 1728 DNA GHGlow gp2 (v2) (version 2) | ecosystem: Host-associated > Mammals > Digestive system >... | reverse complement strand
ACGTGGTAACAAGAGCCACCTATGTTGTGACTGACGTATCACCAGAGGACGGTATCACCTTCGACTATACCGACTGGATGGAGAAAGCTAGGCGCATGAACTTGAAGTGGCAGTTGCAACAGACACACTGCAAGAAATGTAAGCGTGACTTCCAGGACGGTGACAGAATGTACATGGCAATAACAGACCGTGGGAATGTCTTCCTCTGCAAGGAATGTGCAGCCACACTGAGGAAGAAACTGGGTAAACTCCCATACTGCAAACCAGAGAACCAACACTTGAACATAATGAAAAAGTGAAATAACGTTAAAAATGAGACAACTTTCTTGGTTATCTCATTTTTTTTGCGTAATTTTGCAACCAGAAATCAATAAACAATAAAAGCTATGTCAAGAAAGATAGTAAGAAGAAAGAACATCTACACAGTAGATTGGTATCGTGGGGACTGGTGCTACCGCACAACAACAGATTGTGACTGGGAGGCAGTCAAGGCGTACAGACGAGCAGCAAAGCTCATGGGTGAGACAATTAAGTACGAGAAGACCGATGTCAAGGAGGATGTCTACATCATCCCAGGACACCGTGGAGGCTCACCATACTTTATGGCACGATAAACATTAAACAGATAATATTATGACATTAGAAGAGATTAAAGCATTGGTCTATCCGACTGAGGAAGTCAACTGGATAGAAGTACTGAGGGACTTGGTGAAAATCAAGTTCGGTGAGAAAAAACTGATGAAGTTCAAGACAGAAAGAGGCTACTCTGAACACATCTACCTCTACAGCGTAGGAGACCCCAACGAATACCTCATCGGAGTGGTAGTCATCAACGACGTGCTGTTCGCCATGACAGATGACGGTGACGGGTATGACGTTGAGTTCGGAACTGCTTGGTTTGGTGACCAGGTAAGACGCTCAGAAGGCATTGGACTCACCAAGGATGCAATCATCAAGGCTTGCAAGACCATCCTTGAAGACAGAACGGAAGAAGTACTTGACTTCAACAACACAGAAGATTGTGACCCTTGGTACGAGAAATACTTCCTCCAAAAGATTGAGCGGGACAAGGAGAAGTTCGACTCCTTCCTCAGCGGTGAATCAAAAGGTTATCTATCAATAACATAATACAACTATGAACGTAAAGAAAGGCGATAAACTCCTCTACGTGACAGTAAAGGACGGAGAGGTAAAGACAGAAGAGGTCACGGTGGAAAGAGCAAACGTTGACACCGAATCATGGGACTGCGACATCGACGTACATCTTTCCAACGGGAAGTGGATGGTAATAGGAGATAACGCATACACCACCAATAAGGACACGATTGTTAACAGCTTCGTGGGTGGAATACACGACTTCCTCTCCAAGAGTGAGAAAGACTGCAAGGAGGGTATGGAGTGGTACTTCAACAATAGACTTGCCTCCATCAAGAAAGAGCAGGACTTACTTAACAAGGAGGAGAGAGACATCCTCAATGCGAAACAGACATTCCTCGGACAGTCATGCTTCGCATATCCAAACAATGACTTCATCAATAGTGCATTATAAACAAATCAAAAACATTAATAACAATGAATTTACAAGAACTACATTCCTTTTTCAAGGAGCAAAACCCCACGATATATCGTGTGGAAGACGGTAAAGTAATCGAGTACAAGACGCTCGTATACAAAAAAGGTAAGAAAGGAGTGGCTGACGTGTCTGACATCGCCGACGATAACACGTTCTCCGTGGGATTCTCAAAACCGTCCAACTGGAAGCCAGACTATGCGCTGCCATTCGTTAGCGTCATGAGTATGGATGAAAAGACTGGAAGAATCATGGTCGAGAAGTCAGAAAGAAAAGGTGGATGGGACGTACCAGGACGCTTCTTCTGGGAAGACGGAGACTTCTTCCTCACTGAGGATGACGCAAAGAGATTCATCAATAAACATTAATAACAATGAACAAGGAACAACTCATCAAGAGAATCGGTGACGTGGTGATGAAAAACTCCAAGAAGGGTGTCCTCACCACCACCAAATTCGTGGGGACGTATAACTACAAGAGTGGTTACGATTCATACTTCGCAGTGTCACTTGACATGAACAAGGTGCTCGTCGTCTACTCCTACTATCAGAACGATAGGGGAGAACACATCGATACCCCCACCTACAAACTCTCCGACCTTCCAGAGAAGGAACTACAGGAAGTCTACAACAACCTCAACACTGAGGATAAAGACGTGCTTGAGTATGTCGGCTGGACTGAGACTGAGGAAGTGAACAAGGCTATCCTCGAACAGCTCGGCGTGTATAAGCCTAAGAAGGCAAAGCTCAAGCAACTGTCAGTAGATGACATTCCAGAACTGGAGAACGAGGACGATGCCTACATCATCGACAGGGACAACAACATTAGCATCCTCAAGTGCGCTGGAAGAACGCCCTGGGGAAGGAGAACCTTCGTGGTTGAGCAGGACTATGATGGTAACTACGACCAACCACTCTACGATGACAAGCCCTATACCTTCTGCAAGACAGGAAAGTTCCGCAAGAACAAGGGTATCTTCGTCGTGGCACTCGGCTATGAGGAAGCCTCAGATGACAAGTACCTCTTTGTTCCAGATAAGAAAACGCTCGTTGGACTCATCAAGAAGGCGAACAAGTTCAAGGACTACTTCATCGTCCGTGAAGAAAACCTCATGACGGTCAAGAAAACATTGGGTAAAGACCCAGATGATAAGGAGGATGCAAAATTCTTCACAGATAAGACTGAGGCTACCAACTACTTCGAGGTACTGAGAAAGAGGAAGCTCGAATCTTTCACCACGCTCAAGATAAAACTTGAGAAGAGAATCAAGGAGACAAAGGACGCTGCCAAGGGCGTTGAACTCGTCTCGTTCGATGATACACATATCCATCATACGAATGGTGTCGTAGGACAGCTGTACTATATCCACAATGACAAGAAGTACTACGGACCGTTCAAGTTCATCAAGAGTGAGAATGGAATCGGATACTTCGAGGGCGGTGCTGTGGCTATGAAGTGGAACGGAATTGCCACTCCAGAGGACATGGAGAAATACAAGATGTCAGAGAAGTTTAAGGCTCTGAAAGAATACATCGAGTACCTCGAACGTGATATTCACTGGGTGGAGCAAGGCATAAAGGACGCTGCCAGCATCATCCCGTTTAGCACAAAGGACAAATATGTCCCAAGCTGGATTGAGAAAGAAGCGAAGAACGCACTCAAGAAACCCATCCCAGTGCCAAAATTTGCACACGCTTAACATTCTTTAACGGAAAAACTCTGATAGACAAGAAAAGAAAGGAAAGCCACACAGACTCTCCTTTCTTTTTTTTTTCTTTCCTCTTCCGACGTTATTCGACAGGAGGATTTATCACGTGATTTATTATCTTAGGGATAACCCTCTTCATCTTATCCTCATACCTTCTAATAAATCCTTTCAACCACTTCCTAAAATCGTTCCAGTTCCTAAACTTGTAGTTGGAACACTGAGACACAACAGATAACGCCTCAGCCTGCTTCTTCGCATCAGTCAAGTTGACAAGAAACCAAGCAGATGCAACAGAACGCTCATAACGATTGAACTCAGTGGTCGAACGCAAAAATCTAATAGCATCATCATACGTCTTTATTCTACCAGGTGGCAAATCCTTCAACTTCGTGAACATGGCAGCATTCCTGGCATTCCTCTCAAAACCAACGCCATAGAACATAACTCTGTTCACAGCACGTTCAACATCACTGTAATTGCCCTCGTTCTCTTTAGCAAACATCCTGTCCCTTATCACATTGTCAAATGTCTTGGGATAACCAAGCCTCTCCAACTCAGCACCAAGACCATACTCGTTGCTCCTCCTCCTACCAATGTCCTCAAACATGTGAGTCAATTCATGAACCATAGTGGCATGAAGAGTGGCATCCTCATCACTATCGTCAAAGACTATCTCTGGACGTATGAATAATATACAAGGCTTCCACATGTCAACTGGAGGCATAGCATAACACGCCCTAACATTCATGGTAGTAGGACGAATGGATATGTAACCAAGTGGAAGACCATCCATAGGCAATGTAAATGAATCATATTCACCATTAGCCCACCTGTACCTTACCTCACTCATTATCTCGTCAACAAGACTCTCAATGCCATTCGGAATACCATAATATTCCCTCAACAGATGACACTGACCTTCACTGATATATACCTTCCTGGTATTGTTTTCTCTAATGTTTAATATCATACCTATATCCTCTTATATATGTGTATATAATATAATGGTTTAATATAAATACAAAAAATTTTCCCAGAATTTTTTTTATGGGACTCCAATAGGAAAAAAAAGAGACGGCCACCCCATACAAATCATAAATTTTTTTCCCAAAATTTTATTTAGCAAACTGTCCCACACCATGCCAGACAAAAACTGGGGGGCGGGGGCGGGGGTTACATAGGGGGGGGGGTGTCCCCGCCACCTGTCAATATTTTTTACCAAAGTATGATGGTGTGGGAATGATATATACTGTATAGGGAAAAGACAAGGTGATATGTTGTAAATATTTTTTACCATAACCACCTGATGTCCAGCGGATTGGATTTAAAAAACGGCTCTCTACGGCTTTGTTCCTGCTGTACCTTTATGGTTATCCACCTTGCACCCGTTCGCCCGTCTACGGGCTTCTAAATGCCCTTAAACGGAAAGTATTGATATTGTTTGTGGTCAGTCGTGTACGTATGCGTGCGTGCGGGTGTGTGTCCTGGCTCCTGGTGCTGCCAGGAGTTGACGTATAGGCACAAAAAAAAGGCGCACCTTTTCAGATGCGCCCTTTTTGTTAGCCTACCACGTTGTAGGTGGTGTGATTAATCTTCATCACCCGAATTGTTTCAAACCTCGGAGTGAACGGCTTGCTCTGCTCTTCTTCAGTCAGACCTAATGCGGCTTGCTTTCCGCTTTCGTTGTCCTCATGTTTCAGATAGTCCTTAATTGCGTTGTAGTCAACACGTTCGCCATCAAGGTAGTAAGCGGTACGGATGGAGGTGTTTTTAGCCTTGTAGAGCCGCAAATACATTTTATCTTTGTGCTCTATCAGACGAGGGAAACAGGAGGTCGTTTCGCCTTTTTCGTTGGTGTACTCAAACCAATGTCCCCACGGCAATTTTTCAGCCTCAAACTTTTCGTCTATGCCGTTCTTCTTCAAGCGGTTGTTGACTGACTTTTCGTAGTCAATACCTAATTGGAGATTGATGCCTATGGAGATTGCAGTGAGCCTACCGAAAAGCGGGTTGTTGGCTTTCAGTGCCCTACCTTTGCCGTCAGCGGCTTTCATGGCGACAAGTTTGTCGTTCATGCTTTCCTTATCGGAAAACCAAACAACCGAAACGAATGTGCAGCCCTTAAAGAACTTAATCACGTTGACTAACTCCGACATAACCACGTTTAATGTGGTCTTAACAAAATTCTTTTTCATAACAATAAGATTGTTAAATTGTGAAACTTAATGCCTATAAGATAGGCAAGTGAATTTATGTGTCTTTCCACTATCGTCAGATAACTTATTGCAGTTATCAGTTACGTTTGTTTCAGTAAGTCAAAGAGCACTTGTGAACTAATCACGCTGCAAAGTTAAGAACTTTTTTTTATCCCTGCAAGAAAAAAAAACGTTTTTTTTAGGGAAAAGTGTATTTTTGTGCTTTTTTCTCCCTGCTGATGATGACACACTCCAATTTTGCTAACTTCGAGATTACAAAATGAGTATTTTTGTGGCTCCGTTACACTATTTTGTTTGCGTCATGCTCTGGGTAAAAATACCACAAGAACTATGCGAAATAAAAAATCTTTACAACCAAACTCCCTATATAGTATATGTCGCTTAGTTGTAGTAAAAAATCTTTACATGAGGTTTGAAATGTCTTTACACTATCTGAAAGTCAATAACATCTATACTATGGCAATACTTCGTATTGCTATAATATAGATATTATTGCTACCTGCTATCAAGCACCAATATAATTTACTTTGTGCTGTGTCATGTGTTTCCCTGCATCACCTTGCAGGGATAATATGCCCTTTATGCATTGTGTTACTTCGTAACATTAATACACAAAGGACTATATTATATTTGGTCAGCGTGTTATCATGTTTGTTTATTTACATAATTTAACGTCCACAATCGTTTTGTATGTATGTATGGGTATAGCATATCCACATGATAGGTGTCGTGCGATTGTAGGGCATTTTAGGCGCGTTTACGGGCATATTTTAAACATACATAGGTCTGTACTTATTTCAGTATTGATATAGGCATAAAAAAACCTACCTTGTTGGGGTAGGTCTTGTGGTGTTACTGGGTGTTATCGTTGAAACTCCACTTTAAGCAGGTCTTTAAGTTCAAGGTCAACGAAAACCAACTCCTTTTTGGCTCGTGTTAGGGCTACATATTTGAGATTCATTTCCTGCTGGTATTGCCATTCCTTTTGTCCTTTCCATGAAAGCGGGAGTTTGTTAGGCAGGATAATAATCACTCTATCAGATTCAAGTCCTTTTGCCTTGTGGCAGGTTGATAGGTTGATAGCGTTCTTAATATTGGCATCACTGAAAATTTCCATCAAGGTAGCCTTAACCTTTTCAAGGTCATGTGTGTGTTCGCCAACTGCCATTATGCAGTCGATACGGTCACAATAGGAAATGAAACGACCAGTTTCCTTTGCCTCTTCGGTAGTGATATTGTCTTTCTTTGCAATATCCCTTGCCAACTTAGCCTTTTCGTTTTCAGTCCATGTTTCAAACCCTCTAATGGTTTTAGCCTTTGACTTGTCGATAAGGGCAATCAGTCCGTCTGCAATATCTTTGCCCTTAACGATAGCAGTTACACCAGCCTTAATCAGTTTAAGACAAAGAGAAACCAGCGGAGCAGCGGAACGGCAAAGCACCATATCATTAGGCTGGAATAGTTGCAGGGTCATTTCGTTGGTATTTGATACGATTCCGTCAATAGCATTGTCATGTGCTTCGATAGCGGGCACAATTTGTTGTGCAAGTTCAATCATGTTACGACCACAACGATAGTTGACGGATAACGGCAACTCCTTAGTATTGGGGCAGTTTGCAATCTTATCAAATGATTCACAATCAGCACCAGCAAAACCATTAATTGCTTGATTCCTATCACCTACGGCGACAAAGCGACCATTGGCAGCAGCAGCTAACATTAACTCACGTTGTGCTGTATTAAGGTCTTGTGCCTCATCAATGAAAACGACCTTATATTTTGGTATAAACCGCTTGTAGAACAAAGGTAATACAATCATATCCGTGAAGTCGATTTCGGGCTTAACACTATCCAGAGTATAGCAGTCTTTCAGCAGGGTACGGACAATAGTTATTTCACTGCCTAATGTAGTGATATTGTGTTCCTCGCAAAGGTCATTGATAGCACGAATGTCACTATCTGAAAGCAGATTAACACGGCAAAGATTAAATATCTTAGACGTATTGCTTACGATAGCGACAAAGTTAGAATTATCAGCACCGTCAAGGTCACGAACATAGTCACGAATTTGCATAGTGTATTTGCCATTAAAGGTCTTAACCTTGGGATTCACCTTGCGAAGAATAGAGAAACCAAAGGAGTGCAGGGTGGAAACGTCTGCTACGTTACCAATCTTAGCCGTCAATTCCTCTACAATCGACTTGTTGAAAGCAAGAAACTTAACGTCAAACTTGCTCATGTGAAGTCGCTTACAACACTCTACGATAGTCGTAGTCTTACCACTACCAGCAACTGCATTGATAGCGAGATTTGTGTGACCGTTTTCAACTTCGTTGAAGATAGCCAACTGATACTTTGAAAAATTCATTTTTGCCATATAAGTTAAATTTAAATGATTAAAACTGGGTGCAAAGGTACGACAATATTTTCAATCCTGCAAATATATTAAGAATTTTTAAGAAAAAAGTTTTTTGGCTGGTTTACTGGCTACCAGCAGACGATAAAAAAGTTTTACAACTGAAATTCCCTATATAGTATATATGGCTCGCCACCACAGAAAAAACTTTACAAACGGGGAGCCAGCATCAGGTGGTGTTGGGAGGATTATAGGAGGGAAATAATAGATAACCTGTGCCTGCACGTGTTCACCAGTCAATCAGCCAGTGTACAGGAGCGACCAGTCACCAGTACGCCTGTCCCTGTGTGTGTTTCACCAGTGTACCAGTCACACATACAGGGGCAACAGGTACACACCAGTTACACACAACCTGTGTACCTGTAAACAGGGCAACAGGTGTACACAGGCAACAGGACATATACACACATGACATACAGGCTAATAGTATATATCTCATGTTTCACGTGAAACATATGAGGCGTTTGGGGCACGTGGAACACACACTTGTACTTAACCAAGTACAATATACAAAAAAGCCAGTGCGAGTTTCACAACTGACACTGGCAATACTGTAAAAATATATGGCTAATGAAATTCTCTCAGAATATGTTTGTACTTTTTTCAGTCTATACACACTCTACATGAATGATACTGGACTTCTTCACCAGTTCACTGGGATTCACCTCTGCCTCTGAATAGTCCTTGTCCGTTGGCTCACCAGTGGCAATCTTAACCAGTTCGGGGGAATGAATGTCATATACTTTCCAAACCCTATTGAGGTCACGAGCATCATCATCGGGGTCAGCCCAAAGGACTTCCTCGCCCTCTTCCAGTGTGTCACCCAACATATCCTCGACTTTGCAATACTCATAGAGGGTAATAATGTCCTTACTGGCGGTCAGCACATAGAACATATCATCATAGACAATACGCTCGTCCAGTGCCCTTGCACTATCCAGTATGTCCTCGTAGGTCAGTAGGTCACGGTCTGAATTGGGGAGTGTGACCAACTGTTTCACTGCGCAGCAGGCGTTACCAGTCTTGATGCCCTTTACCAGTTCATCAAAGAATACTCCGTTCTCTTCTGTGTTCTCAACACACGAAACTTGATTCAAATACTTTTCCATAACTTTGTTGTTTAAATTGTTTGACGCTGCAAAGGTACGAAAAAAGATTGGAATAACAATGGATTGTTCCAATCTTTTAATATTTTTTAAGATTTAGTACCTGTTTCCGTTGAGGGTGTAAAACTTCTCAATCCAGTCACAGAACTCCTTCTTTATTTGGGTTTCCTTCTTAAAGTACCTTTGGATGATGTACTCCTTAACTTGAAGGTCGTAGAACTCCCTCTCCTGCTTCGTTCCGTATGGGTCAACTCTAAAGTCACCCAGTACCCACGCATCCCATCCGTACTCAACACTAAAGCCTCTTGCTTTCTCGTCAGCGTTCTTTAGGCTGGTATAAGCCTCTTCATCAGAGTGAGGCTGACCATACTTCTTGCACACCTTTGTGCCCCAAGCGATGAACTCGTCACAAGTGGCAGCATCAGTGCCCTCCTCCTTCCAAATGCGCCCGAATGTCTTGGCAAGCATACCAAGTATACCCATCATCTTATGGGAAGCCTCTGTAGCAAGTGGGAGATAGTAGGCAACCACTTCGTCGAAATGCTTCCTGCTTGCAGCCTTCTCCTCGGCATCCTTCTTCATCAGACGCTCCTTATACTCAATGTCCCACTCGATACGCATCTTATCTGCTGCGTAATTGGAATGGTTTCTTATGACATTGCGATGCTCCTCCATCCATCTGTTGAGAATAAAGGTAGCAATCTCCGTCACTTTGCCATCCTCAGTCTTGGTGCAGGACTTCGGACTCCACATGGTGGCTTTCTTAACTGGATTGTCGAACTTCGTCCAGTATAAGACCTCTACTTGATATGCCTTCTCAGTTTCCTTTACGATGGATGCTGAAACCTTGGTGTAACTCATTTCTCTGTTATTAGTCTTTGTTGCCATAATGTTGATGTTTTTAAGTTTTGACGTTACCCGCTACCAGTGTGTGGGATTCGAGTGCAAAGGTACGAAAAAAAATTGGAACAACAATGGATTGCCCCAATCTTTTATATTTTTTTAAGAAATGCCTTTATAGTGTATATACATCTTCTCTCACATGGTCTAACTCATACTTAATTGTCTCTCCCATGAGTTTGGCTCGCTGTCTACACTCTTTAACGTCTTCCCATGTGCATCCCATTGTAGTGCAATAGCAAAATCCATTACGTATCCAATCTACGGAATATATCTTAGTCTTTTTAATTATTTTCTTTCTCATACTTGTATGCGTTTTTTACCAGTCAACATAACTGGCTTTTTCAATTTCTTTGTTGAAAAACTCTTTTTCTTCTTCTGTCGCCAAACGATACTCTTTAGTATAGCCCAAACCAGTCATAGGATAATAACGTTTATATTTTTCAACTTCTCCATTTTTACGTCTGATATAAAACGCATCAGTCTCCAATGCTTCGCCATTGAAGCCACAATAGCGGCACATACAACACTCCATGCCAAAAACATTAAGGTGTTCGTCTTTCTTGACAATAATATCGCCCTTTTTAAAGCCATTGGTTAATTCAGCAAGGGTGTAAATAGTAACACTATAATCATCACAGATGGCAACCAAACCTGCTTCTTCCAATAACTCACTATTGTAAATCTCAACCATGTTATTCTATTTTTAATCCGTAATTTTATAACTCTTATTGATTTATAGTTAGTCCATACTTCTCACATAGTTCTTTATAGTTACTGCATCCAGTGGCATCCCACATCACTCTTTCCTTGTCCTTATACCACTGGTTGTATTGGTCGCAGGATAACCTTTCTTCCAGTTTGGTTTTGAATACGCAAGTTGTTTCGTTGAAGTATTCACGATTGACTTTCTTAGCCGCGTTGATAGCGTTGCCCAGTTTCTTATAGGACTTCGGGTAGCGGTGGAAGAAGATGTGTATTCTATCATCCTCTTGCAGGGTGTAACCAATGCCTTGATAGAAAGCCACCACAATATATCTAACATTACTTTCAGCCATAGTCTTACATTAATCTTCCTCAAAAGATATTTCCTTGATGATTACACTCTTTTCATCTTTTTTACCATTGGGGTATGAAAATTTACAATCCCAAAAGCCATCATCGAGGGAGTTGTCTATATCATCCTGCTCGATGTTTGGCATGATTTCATGTATGCAATCAGCGAAATACTTCTCAGCCTTGTCTACGTTGGTAAACGTTTTCGACTTGTCCGTTGACATGTCACTCTTTGTGACAACCTCAACCAAAATAACTTCTCTTATCATAACTCATTAATTTTATTGTTTGATGATGCAAAGGTACAAAAAAAAATTGGAACAACAATGGATTGCCCCAATTTTTTAATATCTTTTAACTAAATTCTCTGCCAAACCATAGCGTTCCAAATGCCAACGCACAATCATACTGATTAATTTCGTCACATAGGATAGAAACCTTTTCGAGTAGTTCCATTCTCTTTTTATCCCCGCTTTTACCTTTTAACTTTTCTAATTTAGGGTATGTCATAACGACACGTTTCTCAATATCATAAGCGATACCATCACGAAACTCCATAGTAAGTTCAATCTGACCATACTTATTCAAAGGTATTCCAGTGTACCTTGCTATTTTCTCGTTAGTTTGTGTCTTGTTGATAATAATCGTATCAACATAATTTGGTAAGACATTGTATTTCATAATCCTAACAATTTTGATGAATCCCACATCAATCTGTTTTCATCCTTACACCACTTCTCGTATCTATCGCAGGATAGTCTTTCGTCCAGTTCTGTCTTAAAGATGCACACCTTATCACACTTGTATTGATAGAGCAATTTGTTTGCCTTTTTCCTTGCCCACTCAAAGAGTTGATAGCACTTCGGATAATGTCTGAAAAACCATGCTACATAGTTGTATTCTTGCAGGGTGCAACCGACACCATCAATGAACACAACCACAATGTATCTGATATTATTTTTAGCCATAATCTTACTTATTAGGTGTAACGTCAATCCAGCCTATCACCCTGCCATCGTAGTAACTTGTAATGGCTTTCAGATGTCTGCCGTTCTCGGTCTTATACTTTTTTCTTGCCATAGTCAGAAACCAAAGGGGATAACGTAGTAATCATCAATGTCATAGAAACCACCGCCCTCGCCCTCAATGGCGGCTTCGGGTGTGGAATAGTCATTAGCATCAATCTTAACGATTGTGTAGTTCTCTTCGTAGTCCTCTTCGGCTACCCATTCTTCAAGGTCTTTCTCTGTGAGATTTTCGACCTGCTCCTTTGTGTAATGCTCTTTATCAAGCAAAAAAACTTTCTTATCCATAACTCTAAATGTTTAATTGATTTCGGGTACAAAGTTAGTGATAATATCTGATATATCCAAACATTACCACTAACTTTTAACGTTTTTTATGCTCCAAACTTATAGTCAGCCTTAACTCTCCCCGTTGGTGTGGTGATAGTGAAATGTAACTTAGCACCCCTGCATCCGTACCATTCAGATTCCATGTGCATGGCACACTGATAGTC
>Ga0310697_10005310_pt1 | contig 12491 bp, 7 predicted proteins | sample 172DNAGHGlowgp2_FD_203883 | JGI IMG/M metagenome (GOLD analysis project Ga0310697, IMG submission 203883) | Sheep rumen microbial communities from Palmerston North, Manawatu-Wanganui, New Zealand - 1728 DNA GHGlow gp2 (v2) (version 2) | ecosystem: Host-associated > Mammals > Digestive system >... | reverse complement strand
ATCGCCAAAAAGCAGGGCCGTGCCATCTGCGGCCTCTCCATGGGCGGTTTCCATACTCTCTATATCACCTTGAACAATCCCGACATGTTCAACTATTCGGGCATGTTCTCCGCTGCAATCGGCACCGGGTCGGAGCAGACTGCTGCACACAAGGAGATATATGAGAATGTGGACGGCAAGCTCGCGACCTACTTCTCCAAGAAGCCCGCGATGCTGTGGATCGGTATCGGCAAGACCGACTTCCTGATCGAGTCCAACAACGAGTTCCGTGCAAAGCTTGACGCCGCCGGATACCCCTACAAATACATGGAAACCGACGGCGGCCATATCTGGCGCAACTGGAGGATCTACCTCTCGGAGTTCGTTCCGCTTCTATTCAAATAGGCGTGTTACGTAACAGTCTCTTTGACTGAACATTATGATAAAGCCCTCCCTGGTCTTTACCGGGAGGGCTTTTGTATAATCCTCTGACCTGCAGTTATTTGGGAATCACACTACCTGATGATGATGACGGCGCCGTCGTTCTGGGCTATCTCTACGAGATTGGCCTTGGCGGCTTTAGAGCCGGCCTTGGCCTTGTAGTCGACAACTCTCTGCTGCTGCGAGCCGCCGTGCAGGACGGTCATCGATGCGGGGGAGCCCAACTCGGCCGCGACAGCCTTGAGGTCGAGGGAATACGGCGCCTCAGCAGCGTTGATGGCTGAGACATACCACTTTCCGCCCTTGCGGCGGGCTATGACCGCGTATTTGCCGGGATATCCGTCGATGTAACGGATGTCATCCCAGGTGGTAGGGACATCCCTGAGGAAGTCGAGGCAGTATGCGGGAGCGTCCTCGAGGTTGTTCGGAGCCAGTGCGAAGTTCTGGATAGGGTTCTGGAAAAGAACTGCGGTAGCGAGCTCGAATTCATCCGTCGTGCGGCGTATCGGCCTGCGTGCATTTGCCTTGTTCAGGAATTTGTTGAGGAAACAGCCTCCGAACTCCATGCATCCGACGGCGTTGCGGATGAACGGATGAAGCGTAGCGTTCTGAGCCTCGATGTCGCACTCGTGCTGGCCGAATACGAGGTTCTCCGAGGCACGGACCGCCTCGCTGCCGACGTAGTTGGGGTACATGCGCTCCCAGCCGCGGGGGAGGGTGCAGCCGTGGAAGATCACCATCAAGCCATAGTCGTCGGCGTCGCTCAGCACACCTTCGTAGATACGCATGGTCTCCTGCTTGTCACCTCCGAAGAAATCGACCTTGATACCCTTTACTCCGATGTCCTGAAGCCATTTCATCTCCTTCTTGCGTTCAACGGCACTATCCATCTTGTTGAGAGGACATTGGGAGATATCATTCCAATAGCCGCTGGATGAGTACCAAAGGAACACGTCCACGCCTTTGGAATGTGCGTATTTCACCAGTTCCTCCATCCTGTCGTAGCCGATGTTCCTGTCCCAGAAATTGTCTACGAGGACGTACTGGAAGTCCATGGCGGCGGCGAGGTCGATGAACTTGACCTGGTCATCGTAGTTGATGCTGCCATCCTGCCAGAGTATCCAGCTCCAGGTGCCCTTGCCGAACTTGTAATTGTGCTTCGAAACATATCTGGGCTCGACGACATCCCATGTGATGGTGCTCTCGGCTATCGGCTTGAGGGTGCTGCCCACGGTGATCGTACGCCACGGGGTGGCTCCGGGGACGGCGAACGCCGGCTCTACAGTACCGTTGCCGTCGTTCTCCTCAGGCATCGGGAACTCGAGCCTGTAACCTCCCTCCGGGTCCCAGTCGCTCAGGCGGCCGCCGCAGTAGCGGCTGTCTACGCCTGTCTCGCTGACGAGCGCCCATCCGTCACCTCCAATCTTGAAAAGGCAGGGGAAGGTGTAGCCGTGGCCGTACTGCGATTTCTCGCTCATGGGCTTGTCTATGGCATAGAACTCCTCGTAGCTGGGTTTGGTGCGCTGCCAGCCTATCATGGCGTCGCTCTGGGGCGTAAGGAAAGTCGTAGTGCTTTCAGGGAAAACGAATGATGTCGCCTCTTCGAAAATACGTATGCTTGCCCAGCGGGGATTGTCCACGACATAGCGGAAAGCCACGTCGTTGTCGCTGACGCAGAACTCCACCTTGACGGCATCGCCGGCCTCATTCTCCAGGGTGCATATCAGGACGTTGGCGTCGTATGTGATACGGCCTTTCTTGATGCGGTCGAGGGTATATGAGTCGTGGATGGCCGAAGACTCGGCTTCCGTGACTTTTGCATTCATGAAATCGCCGCGGTTGGAGCGGAATCCCAGGGCTGAAGGAAGGACAATGTCTTTCCCGTCTAGGGAGACGCTGTAACGGGCGTCGTCCGATACGGTCACCGTAAGCTTCCCGTCAGGGCTGGTGACGGTCTTGGGCGCCGCGGAAAGGGACAGGCAGAGCAGGCTCAGGCATAGAGCGGAGAGGTATTTTTTCATGATCCGTAGTTTTGGTGTTTTCACAAAGATAACAAATTGGAAGGAAAATGATATATTTGTATGAAACTAATGACTGTACCCATGAGAAAGATTTTGTCCCTGCTGCTGTGCCTTGCCTGCAGCCTGGCTTACGCCCAGACCTTTACCGAATGGCAGGATCCTGCCGTCAACGCCGTTAACCGTGCTCCCATGCATGCCCATTACTTCGCATATGAGTCACTTGCAGCGGCTGAAGCGGGAGTGCCGGAGTCATCTTCCAACTACATGACCCTCCACGGACTCTGGAAGTTCGACTGGGTGGCGGATGCAGACAGCCGCCCGACGGATTTCTGGAAGACAGGCTTCAACGACAAGGGCTGGGGGACCATGCCTGTCCCTGGCATCTGGGAGCTGAACGGCTATGGCGACCCTCTGTATGTCAATACACGCTACGCCTGGGAAAACCGCTTCAGGAACGATCCTCCGCATGTCCCCGAGAAAGACAACCATGTCGGTTCATATCGCCGCGAGTTCGTGATTCCCGCTTCCTGGAAGGGTCGCGAGATTATTGCACATTTCGGCTCCGTGACCTCCAACATGTATCTGTGGGTCAACGGCAAATTCGTGGGATACAGTGAGGACAGCAAGCTTGAATGCGAGTTCGATATCACCAAGTATGTCGTTCCGGGACAGAGCAATCTCATCGCTTTCCAGGTATTCCGCTGGTGTGACGGCACCTATCTCGAGTGCCAGGATTTCTGGCGTTTCAGCGGAGTGGCGCGTGACAGTTACCTGTATTCGCGCCCTAAGAAGCATGTTGCGGATGTCAAGGTGACTCCCGACCTGGACGGCTCATACCGGAATGGTTCCTTGTCCGTCGAGGTAGACCTGTCGGCAAAGTCCGACCTGAAGGTCGAACTGGTCGACCCTGCAGGGAAAGTCGTCAAGAGTGAGGCTATTTCAGCAAAGGCTGCCTTAGACGGTACGGTTTACACCCATTTTGATGTAGAGGATCCTATGAAATGGACTGCCGAGACTCCCAATCTGTATACGGTGAGGGTGTCGACGCTGGAGAAGGGTGCAGTCACCGAAGTCATTCCGGTAAAGACCGGTTTCAGAAAGGTGGAGATCAAGGATTCGCAAGTGCTGGTCAATGGTCAGCCCGTGCTCTTCAAGGGCGCTGACCGGCACGAATTGGACCCCGACGGGGGCTATGTCGTGCCCCGTGAGCGCATGGAGCAGGATATCAGGGTCATGAAGCAGTTCAATATCAATGCGGTGCGCACTTCCCACTATCCCAATGACAATTATTGGTATGACCTCTGTGACCAATACGGCATCTATGTCGTGGCAGAAGCGGACATCGAGTCCCACGGCATGGGATACGGTCCCCAGACCCTTGCCAAGAATCCCATTTACCATGATGAGCATGTGGACCGCAACCGTCGCAATGTGCAGCGCAACCGCAACCATCCATCGGTAGTCATCTGGTCGCTCGGCAACGAAGGCGGTACCGGTCCCAATTTCAACGATGCGTATGACCGTATAAAATCCATGGATCCCTCACGACCTGTCCAGTATGAGCGTTCGCTCTCCGAGGACGGCAAGAGCGATATCTATTGCCCTATGTATATGGATTACCGCGGTGTCGTCCGCTATTGCGAGGATCCCGCCCAGACCAGGCCGCTTATCCAGTGCGAATATGCCCACGCCATGGGTAACTCCGAAGGTGGCTTCAGGGAGTACTGGGACCTTGTCCGCAAGTATCCCAAGTACCAGGGCGGTTTCATCTGGGATTTCGTCGACCAGTCCATCCGCTGGAAGGGGAAGGACGGCAGGATGATCTACGCTTACGGAGGAGACTTCAACCGCTTCGACGTGAGTGACCAGAACTTCTGCGACAACGGTCTCATCAGCCCTGACCGCGTACCCAATCCTCACATGTACGAGGTGGGGTATTATTACCAGGATATCTGGACTTCGCTTATCAACCCGTCTGGGGAGATCGAGGTGTACAATGAGTATTTCTTCCGTGACCTGTCGGCGTATGCACTTGAGTGGGAGCTGCTTTGCGACGGAAAGAGTGTCCGGCGCGGGAGCGTAGCGGACTTGTCCGTAGCTCCGCAGGGCCGGACGAGAGTCAGCCTGCCTTTGGGCTCCTGCGATGCTCCCGGCGAGTGGCTGCTCAATGTCCGTTACGTACTTAAGGAGGCCGAAGGCATGCTGCCGGCCGGCTTCGCCGTGGCGAAGCAGCAGCTTGCGCTGCGTGACCGGCCGGCCGGCGAACTCCGTTTCGCCAACGTCGAGACCAACAATGTCCCTCTCGCCTTGCCTGAGATCGATGAGGCGGACAGGAGCTTCATCTCCGTTTCCGGTGCAGGCTTCAATATCCTTTTCAACCGCCGTTCCGGAGCGATTGTCAGCTACAATGCCGGCGGTGTGGACATGCTGGCGGAGGGGGAGTCCCTGACTCCGAATTTCTGGCGCGCCCCTACCGACAACGACTTCGGCGCGGGTCTTCAGAGGCGATATGCCGTATGGAACAATCCCCAGATGCGTCTCACCTCCATCAATGCTTCCATGGAGGACGGCCTTGCGGTTGTCAAGTCCGAATATGAGATAGCTGCCGTCAGCGGTCGCCTGACGATGGCATACCGGATCAACAATTCCGGAGCCATAGAGGTGACGGAGTCCTTCAAGGCAGACCCAGAGGCAAAGGTTTCCAACATGTTCCGCTTCGGCGTGCAACTGCCTATGCCCAAGTCCTTCGAGCGTATCGTATATTATGGCCGCGGTCCGATTGAGAATTATTCCGACAGGAAGGATTCGATGCCGCTTGGCATCTACGACCAGACCGTGGACGAACAGTTCTACCCCTATATCCGTCCCCAGGAGAACGGCACCAAGAGCGACATCCGCTGGTGGCGTATCGTGGATGCTTCCGGCCGCGGACTTGAAGTGACGGCTGAGGAGCCCTTCTCCGCTTCCGCCCTACACTACCGCATCTCCACTTTGGACGAAGGACCTGTCAAGCTCCAGAACCATTCCGGTGATCTCGACGAGGATCCGGTCACAAATCTGTTGATCGACAAGGCCCAGATGGGACTCGGCTGTGTCAACAGCTGGGGCGCCGTCCCGATCGAAGACTATATGCTTCCATACGGAGATTATGACTTCCGTTTCGTGCTGTCACCCGTCAAGCTTGTCCGCTAAACCATAATCAAAATGAAAAAGTTACTTCTATGGATCATCGGCGTCATCGCCGCTTTCGTTTTAGTCGTCCTGTGTATCTGGGGCGGGGAGATCCGTACCATAAGCAGCATAGAGTCTGTCGGAGGCAACCAGTACCTCTATCACATGGAATACAGGGCCAAATATGACCTCGATGACCTTATCTCGAAGGATATCAGCAACAACCCGGAGTTGCTGGATTATATCGTCGGCCGTATAGGCAAGGGCCTGCCCATCAAGATGAAAAGTGCCCAGGTCGCTGACGAAAACGGGGAATTGAGCACTTTCAACTGTACCAGTTTCCAAGCTGTTAAGGCAAGCGGGGACGGCTTCTGGTATGGTCGCAACTATGATTATTTCAAGAATCCCACCATGGTGACCGTTTCCCGTCCGAAGGAAGGGTACGCATCAATTGCGGTGAGTGACATGTCCCATTTCGGATACTCGCTTGATAAGCTGCCTGTCTCCCTTGGGAGCAAAGTCAGCTGTCTGGCTGCCATATATGCACCTGTCGACGGCATCAACGAGAAAGGACTTTGCACTTCCATCATGGCCCTTCCCAAGCAGGCAGCACGGCAGGAGACCGGCAAGCATAAGGTCGGCACGACCGTCATAATGCGCCTGTGGCTGGACCGCTGCGCGACGGTACAGGAGGCATTGGACCTTGCCGCTTCGGTCGATATCTGCCATGACGCCACCGTCGGGTCCGGCTACCATTATATGGTCGCGGACGCGAATGGTGACTGTGCCATCCTCGAGTTTGACAAGGACGACGGATGGAAGTCAATGGTGGTCAGGAAGCCCGCTGGGGAGAACTCCATGCTCGTGACCAACCATCTGCTTTCCGAGAAATACTATTCTCCCGAGCCCGATGAAGCCGTGGGGAATCCCCACAGCAAGAGCTGGTGGCGTTTTGAGACTGCCCAGGCTTACCTGGACGCTCATAGCGGCATCCTGACCCTTGAACAGGCTCAGGAGTGTCTCTCCCAGGTGCATTGGGAAGAGTTTGTCTGGGACAACGGAACCGTTGAGACCACGCAGTTCAGCAACGTCTACGACCAGAATGCGCTCACTCTCGACCTCCGCAACTGGAACGATTACGGCAACACCGTCCACTTCGAGCTTTAGGGGAATATCACTTCGATTATTTATTACCGGCGTATCTTACGATGCGTCGGTTCTTTTTTACTGCTGTAGACGGTCCATTTTGTGGACCGTCTACAGCAAAAACGCCCTAAAATGACGTAGACGGTCCAATTGCTGGACCGTCTACGTCATTTGTGCGGACTCGAAGTTCCGACTTAGTCGACAAAGGTCATTTCGTCGAAGAGGTAGGATGCGTTGCCGATCCTGTCGATACAGAACAGGAGGTAGCGGATGTCGAGGGAGATGTTGCGGCAGATCTCCGGATCGAAGACAATGTCGCTCATCGTGCCTTCCCAGACGCGGTCGAAGTTGATGCCGATGAGGTTGCCGTCAGCATTGATGACCGGGCTGCCTGAGTTGCCTCCCGATGTATGGTTCGTCGCGAGGAAGCAGACCGGCTGGCTCTCGTGGCCTCCTTCGGCGTAGATGTCACGCAAGGTCTGCGGAATGTCGTAATCGAAAATCTCTGGATTGTCCTTCTCGATGATACCCTTGAGGGTTGATACGGGATAATAGTAGATGCCGTCGGCGGGGGAGTAACCCTCCACGTGGCCATAGGCGACGCGCAGGGTGAGGTTGGCGTCAGGATAGAATGCCTTGTCCTTCTCGAAGTCCATCTGCCCCTGCATGTAGTCGCGGTAGGCGAGGTTGATCTCAGAATTGACTTCGTTGATCACCGGCCTGAGTTCATCGTAGTACCAGCGGTAGAAAGCGTCGTACATCTCGAAGGCAGGGTCAGCAGCGACCTTGTCTTTGTCTTCAGCCTTGAGGGCCAGGACTTTTGCCTTGTCGGTAAGGATGGAGCCATTGAAGACATAGTCCCGCAGGGCTTCGATGCTGCCGAGCTCGGCGAGCTTCTCCTTGAACCATGCCGGCTTGAAATCATCGGACATGTTCTCATCGAAGGCTTTCATCACATCGACGAAATTCTCCTCGTCGATAGGTTGATAATAATCCTTGAAGAAGGATTCGGTGACGGAACGCACGGCGTCAGCATCGGGATAGGCATTCCTGAGGCTGGATGCGAAAGACAGGAGTTCGATAGTACGGGCGGTCTCGGTATAATACTCGTATGCCAGATAATAGGGATTGCGGCGGGCGAACAGCTCTCCGAGCTTCTCCACGAGCCCCTCATAGCGCGTGCCTTTGGCCCAGGCGCTGAAGCGGCGCTCGTAATCGCGCTTGACCGCGACGACGTCGTTCTTGTCAATGCCCTTGGCCTCGCCCTGCCATTTCTTCCAGGCGTTGGATACGCTCGCGGCCTTGGATGAATACTGGATACGTACGGCCTGGCTCTCGTCCATGTGTCTCTTGATATTGTCGAGCCTGAGGGTGCGGAGAGCGATCTTCTGCGGGTCTGAGACCTCGGAAACGTAACGCACATCCTCGGACATCGCGTACTCCTTGGTGCTGCCGGGGCAGCCATACACGAAGGTGAAATCTCCCTCCTTCACGCCAGCGCGTGATATCTTGAAGGACTTCTTCGGGCGGTAGGGGACATTGTCCGCGGAGTAATCGGCGGGATTGTTGTCCTTGTCGGCATAGATGCGGAAAATGGAGAAATCGCCCGTATGGCGCGGCCACATCCAGTTGTCGGTGTCGCCGCCGAACTTGCCGATGGAGGACGGCGGAGCTCCGACCAGGCGGACATCGCGATACACCCTGAACACGAACAGGAAGTACTGGTTGCCATAGTACAGGGCCTCGACGCTGGCGCGAAGGCCCTTGCCCTCCGCGGTCGCGGCCTTGGTCAGGGCCGCGGAGTTAGCGCGCACGACAGAGTCGCGCTGCGCCTCGCTCATTGTCGGGACATATCCCTTCAGTACTGCGGCGGTGACATCATCCATCCTCTCGAGGAAACTCACGGTCAGGCCGGGATTGGGAAGCTCCTCTCCGCGGTTCATCGCCCAGAAACCGTCCTTGAGGTAGTCGTGCTCGACGCTCGAATGCCTCTGGATGTAGCTGTAGCCACAGTGGTGGTTGGTGAACAGCAGACCCTCGTCAGAAACGAGCTCTCCGGTGCATCCGGAACCGAACAGTACGACGGCATCCTTCAGGGACGCCTGGTTGACGCTGTAAACGTCCTCGGCGGAAAGCTTGAAACCTTTGGCCTGCATATCGGCGATACGCTGCGAAATAAGAGCCGGCAGCCACATGCCTTCATCGGCCCTAAGAGGCTGAATGGCAGTGAGAAAAGCCAGCAGGAGGAGAAGATGTCTTTTCATGTGGTCATTTTTTCTTTCGATTCGCAAAATTAACTAAAATATGTCTTATATTTGTACCCACAAGTTTAACTAATCCCTTTTTTATGGTTGATAAATGAGAAGAATACTTTTTTTGATTGCTGCTGCGCTGACCGTCAGCCTTGCCCAAGCGCAAGAAGTCGGGAACGTTGGAACTAGCGCCCAACTTTCAATCATTCCGCGAATTGACCTCAATCCGTACATCGGGTTCAATTCAGATGCCGGTACAGACTTCAGCTTATCGAATTCTTCTCTATATACCTTGTTCGAGGGTTCTTTCGGCGAGCATTTCTCCTATTCCATTATGAACCACTGGCTCTCCGCTGAGCCCGCTTCACTGTATGAGGACACGTTCTTCCACAGTGATACGAACAATTGGGTCGACTGGGCCAACCTCACCTATTCCTCGGGCGATTTCTTCGTCACTTTCGGCAAGAATCCTCTGGCACTCGGCGTGTGGGAACAGGATGCCTATGACTATGAGTCTCACTTCGACATCAATACTACGGCATGGAACGAAATGCCAGTCTACCAGTGGGGAGCTGATTTCGGATACTATCTTACTGAAGATATGTATGGTGTCCTCCAGTTGACCTCCTCGCCGTTTACCGAGACTCCTTTCCATAATGGCGTGTTCTCTGCTGGAGCGATGCTCCGCAACGACGGCGGTGATTTCAACTATATGGCATCCTTCAATGCCCTTGGCCTCGGTGACAATACATTCATCAAAATGCTCAATGCAGGAGGCCTTTACTCCTTTGGAGACTTTGTGGCAGGTCTGGACCTCAGTTGGCACTATTTCCAGGATATATGGCTTAATGAAGCATCGGCCGCCGGAACGCTTGAGTACGATCCTTCCGACAAACTGAACCTGATCTTCAAGGCCGGATACGAGGACTGTCTTGCAATGGACGGTTTCCCTGTGGTCCCCGGCGGTCCAAAGTCCTTTCCGCTTTATTGTGTCCCCGGACGATTCTTCGGCGGCCTGGCGGCTCACTTTTTCCCGCTGAGGGACAATGACGCCCTCCGCCTGCACGCCGTCGTTGCATACGACAACGGCTTCCCCGGTTTTTCCATCAATGTGGGAGCCCTGTACAACATCGCTATCAGAATCTATTAGCCCATAGCTGCAATGGCAAAGAAAATCATCGAAATCAAGAACGTCTCCAAGTCTTTCAGCGGCAAGGACGTTCTCAAGGACATCAATCTTTACATCAACCAGGGCGAGTTCCTAACTCTGCTGGGACCTTCCGGCTGCGGCAAGACCACGCTCCTGCGTATGATTGCCGGTTTCCTCAAGCCCGATGAGGGCTCCATCCTGCTTGACGGCAAGGACCTTGAGGGTACTTCTCCCTATGAGCGTCCTCTCAACACCGTCTTCCAGCGTTACGCCCTCTTCCCGCATCTCGACGTTTACGACAATATCGCCTTCGGTCTCAAGTTGAAGAAAGTTCCGCAGGAGGAGATCGACAAGCGCGTCCGCCGCGTGTTGAAGCTTGTCGCGATGTCCGACTATGAGGACCGCGATGTGGAGACCCTCTCCGGAGGCCAGCAGCAGCGTATCGCCATCGCCCGCGCCATCGTCAACCAGCCCAAGGTCCTCCTGTTGGACGAGCCTCTCGCCGCGCTTGACCTCAAGATGCGCAAGGACATGCAGATCGAGCTTAAGGAAATGCACAAGCAGCTGGGTATCACTTTTATATACGTGACCCACGACCAGGAGGAGGCGCTGACCCTCAGCGACACCGTCGTCGTGATGAACGAGGGCCGCATCCAGCAGATCGGCACTCCGACCGATATATACAACGAACCTGTCAATTCCTTCGTCGCAGACTTCATCGGCGAGAGCAACATCCTGAACGGTACGATGATCCGCGACCGCAAGGTCAGTTTCATCGGCCACGATTTCGACTGCGTCGATGAAGGCTTCGGCGAAAATGTCCCCGTGGATGTCGTCGTTCGTCCTGAAGATATCTATTTCACAAACGATCCCGCCAGGACCCAGTTCACCGCCAAGGTCAAGTCCTGCACCTTCAAGGGCGTCCACTACGAGATGTTCGTGGACAGCGATACCGGCAATGAGCTGATGATCCAGGACTACGATCCCTATCCCGTGGACAGCATCGTCAACCTCTATGTCGAGCCGGATGACATCCAGGTAATGAAGAAGGAGAGGGTGGCGAACGTCCTCGAAGCCAAGGTGGTAGGAGAAGGCAAGGTGGAAATGCTTGGAGGAGAATTCGAATGCTCCACTGAAGGATTCGAGGAGGGTGACGAGGTCTTGGCGACTGTCGCTTTCGACAAGGTCGAACTCCTTGACGACCTCGAGGAGGGCGTGCTCGACGGAGACGTACATTTCATCCTCTACAAGGGCGACCATTATCACCTGACCATCAAGGTCGGGGACGAGGGCTTCCTCTACGTCGACACCAACGACATCTGGGACAAGGGTGACCTTGTAGCCATCAATATTGCAGCAACCGATATCAAACTGAACAGGAAAAATGACTAAGAGAAGCAACTGGAGCATCCCGTACTTCATTTTCCTGGTCCTGTTCGTCGTCCTGCCTCTGGTACTCGTCATTGTATACGCGTTCCAGAGCAATGAAGGAGGGTTCACCCTCGCGAACATAGGAAAATTCTTCTCCGACTCGGATGCCATCTCGACCTTTGCACTTTCGCTTGAGGTCGCCATTGAGAACACCTTGATATGTATTCTGTTGGGTTATCCTGCTGCATATATTCTCGCCGATAAGCAGCTCAACCGCTCGGCCGTCACCATCGTACTGTTCATCCTCCCTATGTGGATCAATGCGCTGATGCGTACGCTGGCCACTTCCGAGCTCTTCAACGTGCTGGGCTTCACCCTCGGGAAGGGCACCTTGCTCTTCGGTATGGTCTATGACTACCTGCCGTTCATGATCTATCCCATCTACAACATCCTGCAGAAGATGGACAAGTCATACGGCGAGGCTGCCGAGGATCTCGGAGCGACTCCTCTGCAGGTATTCACAAAGGTGACGTTACCGCTTTCGATGCCCGGCATCATGAGCGGCGTGATGATGGTATTCATGCCTACGGTCTCGACCTTTGCCATCGCTGAGTTCCTGACCAACAACAAGATCAAGCTCTTCGGTACCATCATCCAGGAGAACATCAATTCCTCGATGTGGAACTACGGCTCCGCCCTTGCCTTGATAATGCTTATCATCATCGGTATAACTTCGCTGTTCTCGAGCGAGGACAGCAACGCTGCTGAAGGAGGGCTGATCTGATGAAAAGGTTTTTCGCAAAACTCTATATCGGGATACTGCTGGTCATCCTCTATGCACCGTTGGTATTCATCGCCGTGTTCTCTTTCACCGAGGCCAAGGCCCTCGGCAACTGGACGGGCTTTTCTACGCACTTGTATCAGTCTCTCTTCACGGGAGGCATGCAGGGTGGCAGCGGA
>Ga0310697_10005308_pt1 | contig 12497 bp, 25 predicted proteins | sample 172DNAGHGlowgp2_FD_203883 | JGI IMG/M metagenome (GOLD analysis project Ga0310697, IMG submission 203883) | Sheep rumen microbial communities from Palmerston North, Manawatu-Wanganui, New Zealand - 1728 DNA GHGlow gp2 (v2) (version 2) | ecosystem: Host-associated > Mammals > Digestive system >... | reverse complement strand
TGATGAAGGACAGGGCCTCGCGATAGTTGGTCAGGCCGCCCTCTTTGCCCAGAGTGATCATCTGCTCGGCCAGAGGAGCGATCTCCTTGGCCCGGGTGATGGTGGTCTCCATGCGTCCCTTGTCCAGGAAGTCCGTGACCTGCTGGCGGAGCATTGCCATGCGCTGATCGGTAGTCTTACCGAGTTTTCTGTTAGCAGGCATTGGTTTTGTCCTCCTATTTACTGGTTGTTGTTTTCATCGCTGGCCAGCGAAAGGCCCATCATGGCGAGCTTGTGCTCCACCTCTTCCAGGGACTTGCGGCCCAGGTTGCGAACCTTGATCATCTCTTCCTCGGTCTTGGAGATCAGATCCTCAACGGTGTTGATGTTGGCGCGCTTCAGGCAGTTGAAGCTGCGCACGGAGAGATCCAGCTCTTCGATGGTCATCTCCAGCACCTTATCCCGCTGGGTCTCCGCCTTCTCCACAACGGTGGACTTGCTGCCCACGTTCTCGCTGAGATCCGTGAACAGGGTGAAATGGTCGCAAAGGATCTTGGCTCCCATGCTGATGGCGTCCCTGGGGGTGATGGTCCTGTCGGTCCAGACCTCCATGGTCAGCTTGTCATAGTCGGTCATGTTTCCCACGCGGGTGTTTTCCACGGAGTAGTTGACCTTCAGCACCGGGGTGTAAATGGAATCCACGGGGATCACGCCGATAGCGGCCTGGGGATTCTTGTTCCGGTCCGCGCTCACGTAGCCGCGGCCTTTGCTGATGGTCAGCTCCATGTTCAGAGCGGCGTCGGGGCCCAGGGTGGCCAGATGCAGATCCGGATTCAGGATCTCCACTTCCCCGTCGGCCTTGATATCGCCGGCGGTGACCTCGCACTCTCCGCTTGCATCTATATATACCGTTTTGGTGCCTTCGCAGTGCAGCCTCGCGATGATGCTTTTGATATTGAGGACGATCTCAGTGACATCCTCCTTCACACCGGGTATCGTTGAAAACTCGTGCGCTACGCCTGCGATCTTCACGGAGGTGACGGCCGTGCCCTCCAGGGAGGACAGCAGCATCCGTCTCAGGGCGTTGCCCAGGGTCGTTCCGTAGCCGCGCTCCAGCGGCTCCACGATAAACTTCCCATAGGCCTCGTCACCCGGCGTTTCGATGCATTCGATGCGCGGCTTTTCAATTTCAACCATCTATAAAAACCCTCCTTATTCTCGCCCGCCAGTCCCTCCGGAAGTCTGCCGAAGGCTGGGCGGCAGGTGGATATCCAAAAACCGGTTTGAGGGCGTCGTGGGTGTTACTTGGAGTACAACTCGACGATGAGGTGCTCCTCAACAGGCAGATCAATGTCTTCCTTCTGGGGTACGCCGATCACCTTGGCGGTGGCGTTGTCCCGATCGAAGTCCAGCCACTTGGGAGGCTGCCGGAAGGCGTTGGCCTCCAGGCTCTGCTTGAACTTCTCCAGACTCTTGCTCTTGTCCCGGAGGGTGATCACCATGCCGGGCTTCACCAGGAAGGAGGGGATGTTGACCTTGCGGCCGTTCACCAGGAAGTGGCCGTGGGTGACCAGCTGACGGGCCTCGGGGCGGCTCATGGCAAAGCCCAGACGGTAGGCCACGTTATCCAGCCGGCTCTCGCAGAAGGCCAGCAGGTTTTCGCCGGTCTGGCCGGGAGCGCGGACGGCCATCTCATAATACTTCCGGAACTGGCTCTCCAGAAGGCCGTAATACCGCTTGGCCTTCTGCTTCTCCCGCAGCTGCGTGCCGTACTCGGAGGTCTTGCTCCGGCCCTGGCCGTGCATTCCGGGGGGGTAGGTCCGGCGCTCGATGGCGCACTTTTCGGTGAAGCATCTGTCGCCCTTCAGGAAGAGCTTCACGCCCTCCCGGCGGCACAGACGGCAAACGGCGTCGTTATATCTTGCCATATCGTGTTTTCCTCCTGTCCTTCCTCAGACGCGGCGCCGTTTTGGGGGACGGCAGCCGTTGTGCGGGATGGGTGTCACATCACGGATGAGCTGAACCTCCAGCCCGGCGGACTGAAGCGCACGGATCGCGGCTTCACGGCCGGAACCGGGACCCTTCACGTACACCTCCACCTGCTTCAGGCCATGCTCCATGGCGGCCTTGGCGGCGGTCTCCGCAGCGGTCTGAGCGGCGAAGGGGGTGGATTTCCGGCTGCCCCGGAAGCCCATGCCGCCGGCGGAAGCCCAGGAGATCGCATTGCCCTGGAGGTCCGTGATGGTGACCATGGTGTTGTTGAAAGAGGAGCGGATATGCACCGCGCCCTTCTCTATGTTTTTCCGTTCGCGGCGCTTGGTGCGTACACGGGCGTTCTTTGCGTTCTTCGCGCTTGCCATATTCCTTCCCCTCCCTTACTTCTTCTTGTTGGCGATGGTGCGCTTGGGTCCTTTGCGGGTCCGGGCATTGGTCTTGCTCCGCTGTCCCCGGACGGGAAGGCCCTTGCGGTGCCGCAGGCCGCGGTAGCAGCCGATCTCGGTGAGCCGCTTGATGTCCAGCGCCACGCTGCGCCGGAGGTCGCCCTCCACCACGTAATTGTGGTCGATGCACTCTCTGAGCTTTGCCTCCTGGGCCTCGGTCAGATCCTTTACGCGGATATCAGGGTCGATGCCCGTGGCCTTGAGGATATCGGATGCGCTTTTTCTGCCAATGCCGTAGACGTAAGTGAGACCGATCTCGATCCGCTTGTCCTTGGGCAAATCAACGCCGGCAATACGAGCCATACTTGTCAATCAATCCTTTCTTCAAACTCGGGGTCAACCCTGTCTTTGCTTATGCTTGGGATTCTCACAGATCACCATGACTCTGCCCTTGCGCTTGATGATCTTGCACTTTTCGCACATGGGCTTCACGGAAGGCCTGACTTTCATGAAATTGATCCTCCTCTTATTTGGTGCGCCACGTAATCCTGCCGCGGGTCAGATCATAGGGTGACATCTCTACCTTTACCTTGTCACCGGGCAGGATGCGGATGAAGTTCATCCGGAGCTTACCGGAAATATGGGCCAGAATGGTATGCCCATCGCCGATATCGACGGTAAACATCGTATTGGGAAGGGACTCCACTACGACTCCTTCCAGCTCGATGACATCGTCTTTCGCCAAACTATCTCCCTCCCTGATCGTTATCGGTTTCGCTGCATGACACCCGCGCTGCGGCCAGCGCACGCCGGATGCCGGCATCTGTCTTCGGTTCCTGCAGCTTCCCGCTGACCGCGTCAAATAGACTGTCCGGCAGGAATTCCACATGCTTCCGGTTCTTCCGCTTGGGCGAGGTCAGCTTCCTTCGCTTCCCGTCCGTCAGAAGCACCGTCGTTTCCGTCCTCTCCAGGACGAGATACAGGGTCCCCTTGTCTCTTCCCGCCCGGGATCGGGCCAGGGCCTGAACCTCAGAGTTCATCGCCGCCGTCTCCCTGGATGGGGGTGAGGATCTCCGGGTCCCCACGGGTGATGAGGATGGTGTTTTCATAGTGGGCGGAGGGCTTGCCGTCCTTCGTCACCACGGTCCATCCGTCTTCCAGCACGCGGATCGCAGCGCCGCCCAGGTTCACCATGGGCTCCACCGCAATGGTCATGCCCGGGATCAATCGGACCCCGTGCCCCGGCGTACCGTAATTCGGCACCTCCGGTTCCTCGTGCATTTCGGCGCCTACGCCGTGGCCCACATATTCCCGGACGACGGAGTAGCCGTGCGCCTCCACATACGCCTGAATGGCGTGGGAGATATCCGGCACCCGGTTCCCGGCGCGGGCCATTTTGAGTCCCTCGAAAAAGCTCTGTCGCGTGACCTTCACCAGCTGCCGAACCTCCTCGGGAACCTCGCCGGCGAAATAGGTTCCGGCGCAGTCCCCATGGAAGCCGTCGATATAGGCCCCCACGTCGACGCTGACGATGTCCCCCTCCCGGATCTTCCTGGACCCGGGGATCCCGTGGATCACCTGGTCGTTGATGGAGATGCATACGCTGGCCGGATAGCCCTCGTAATGGAGGAAGGAAGGTCTGGCTCCCTGGCTCACAATGAAATCATGCACCGCTCTGTCGATGGCTTTCGTGGATACGCCGGGCTTCACCATTTCCCCTGCAAGCGCACGGGCAGCCGCGGTAATTTTTCCCGCTCGGCGCATCGCATCGACGTCGCGTCCGGTTTTCAGGGTGATCAAGAGAGCTGCTCCAGGGCTGCCGCCAGCTTCTCGGAAGTCTCCTCCACGCTGGCGGTCCCGTCCACGGGGATGAGCTTGCCCTGGTCCTTGTAGTAGCCCAGGATGGGCTCAGTCTGCTCGTGGTAAACGGAGAGCCGCGCCCGGACGGTTTCCGGCTGATCGTCCGGACGGATGGTCAGCGCTTCGCCGCATTTGTCGCAGATGCCCTCCGCCTTGGGCGGATTGGCTTTTACGTGGTAGGTGGCGCCGCACTTGGTGCAGGTGCGGCGGCCGCCCATCCGTTCTTCGATAGCCTCGTCCCCCACCTCCAGAGAGATGGCGGCGTCGATGGCCACGCCCATTTCATCCAGCATGCGGGCCTGGGCCAGGGTGCGGGGCACCCCGTCCAGAATGCAGCCCTTGCCGAGATCATGGGTCTCCAGATAATCCTTCACGATGCCGATGATCACGTCATCCGGCACCAGCTGGCCCTTATCCATGAACGCTTTGGCGTTCAGGCCCACGGGACGGCCCTCCGCGATGGCGGAGCGCAGGATGTTCCCGGTGGAAAGGGTGGTAACGCCGAGCTTTCTGCTCAGCACTTCGGCCTGGGTGCCCTTACCGGCTCCCGGAGGTCCGAGCATGATGATGTTCATTCTATCGTCCTCCTACCGAACTCAGTCCAGGAAGCCCTTGTAATGCCGCATGAGCATCTGGTTCTCCAGACCCTGGACGATCTCGATGGCCACGCCCACCACGATGATGACGCTGGTGCCGCCGAGGGAGATGCCGCCCGCCTTTGTGATGCTGCTGAAGGCCAGGGGGAGCACCGCCACGATGCCCAGATACAGGGAGCCGAACAGGGTGATGCGGTTCAGGACCCGGGTGATGAACTCGCTGGTGGGCTTGCCGGGCCGGTAGCCCGGAATGAACCCGCCGTTCTTCTTCAGGTTATTGGACACCTCGATGGGGTTGAACTGGATCGTGGCGTAGAAGTACCCGAAGGCGATGATCAGCAGGAAGTAGAAGATCATATAGGGGACTCCGTCCGTATCCAGGAAATTCAGGAGTCCTGCCCCGAAGGTGCCCTCCGCCGGCTTCCGGAAGAAAGCGGCGATGGTCGCGGGGAGAGAGGCAATGGCCTGGGCGAAGATGATGGGCATAACGCCGGACATGTTCACCTTCATGGGCAGATAGGTGCTCTGCCCGCCGTACATCTTCCGGCCCACCACCCGCTTGGCATACTGCACGGGGATCCGGCGCTCCGCGTCGGACACGAAGATGATGAGCAGGACGATGGCGGCCACGCCGATGATGATCCCGATGAAAGCCACGACGCTGAGGGAACCGGCGATCAGGTTGCTGATGAGCCGGGCCACGCCGGAGGGCAGCCGGGATACGATGCTGGCAAACAGGATGATGCTGATGCCGTTGCCGATGCCGTACTCGGTGATCTGCTCGCCCAGCCACATGAGCAGCGCGGCGCCGCCCACGAAGGTGAGGATGATGACGATGGCGGCCCAGAAGCTGGAGCCGTTCTCCGCCAGCAGGCTGTTGTTCCGGATGAGCAGGTAGTAGGCGAAGCCCATGATGAGGCCGATGGCCACGGTGGAGTACCGGGTGATGGAGTTGATCTTTTTACGGCCTTCCTCGCCGCCCTCCTTGGAGAGGCGTTCCAGCGCGGGGATGGCAATGCAAAGGAGCTGGATGATGATGGATGCGTTGATATAGGGCTGGATGCTCAGGGCGAAGATGGTCGCCGAAGAGAAGGCGTTGCCCGACATCATATTGTACAGACCCAGCACCGTGTTCTGCAGGCTGCTGAAATAGCTCTGGAGAAGCGTACTGTCGATAAAGGGCACAGGTACGGCGTTTCCGATCCGGTACAGCAGGATGATGAACAGGGTGAACCAGATCTTCTTCCGCAGCTCCTCTATCTTCCAGGCGTTCCGGAATACCTGAAACACTTACAACACCTCGGCCTTTCCGCCGGCCGCTTCGATCTTCTCCTTCGCAGACTGGGAAAATGCGTTGGCACTTACGGTCAGCTTTTTCTTCAGTTCACCGTTGCCCAGGATCTTCACACCGTAACGGCACTTGGAAAGGATACCGGCATCCAGCAGGCTCTCGACGGTAACTGCCGCGCCGTCTTCAAATACGTTCAGCTCGGAAACGTTCACGAACTCCAGGGGCTTCGCAAAGATGTTGTGGAAGCCGCGCTTGGGGATACGCCGGGCCAGGGGCATCTGGCCGCCCTCGAAGCCCACGCGCACGCCGCCGCCGCTGCGGGCCTTCTGGCCCTTATGGCCCCGACCTGCGGTCTTGCCGTTGCCGGTGCCGATGCCTCTGCCCTTGCGCTTGGCCTCCTTGGTGGAGCCGGGAGCGGGGCTAAGCTCATTGATTTTCAATGCCTTACCCTCCTTATTCTTCGGTGACCTGGAGCAGATAGCCGATCAGGGCGATCTTGCCCCGGGTCTGCTCATTGTCGGGCTGCAGGGTCTCGTTGCCGATCTTCCTGAGTCCCAGGGAGTGGGCCGTGTCGATATGCTTCTGGAGCCTGCCGTTCAGGCTCTTGACCAGCTTGATCTTCAGATTCGCCATTCTTCAGCCCTCCTCAGCCCAGAATCTCTTCGGGCGATTTGCCACGGATGCGGCCGACCTGCTCCGCGTTGCGGAGGCTGCGCAGACCCTGCATGGTGGCGTAGACCACGTTGTTGGGGTTGTTGGAGCGCAGGCACTTGGTCCGGATATCCTTGATCCCGGCAGCTTCCACGACGGCGCGGACAGCGCCGCCGGCGATAACGCCGGTGCCTTCCGGCGCGGGCTTCAGAAGCACGCGGCCGGCGCCGAAAACGCCGATGACCTCATGGGGAATGGTGCTGCCCTGGATGGTGATGTCCACCAGGTTCTTCTTCGCGTCTTCGATGCCCTTGCGGATGGCTTCGGAGACTTCGGAGGCCTTGCCGTGGCCGCAGCCGACCTTGCCCTTGCCGTCGCCCACCACGCACAGCGCGGCGAACTTCATCACGCGGCCGCCCTTGACGGTCTTGGAGACGCGGTTCAGGGAAACGACCTTCTCCAGGTATTCGGACTGGGCCTCCTCGCGGGGAGCTCTGTTGTTATTGTAAGCCATATTCCTACTCCTTCCGTCAGAACTGCAGGCCGCCCTCGCGGGCGCCCTCAGCCAGGGCCTGCACACGGCCGCCGTAGACGTAACCGCCGCGGTCGAATACCACGGTCTCGATGCCCTTGTCCTTGCAGCGGGCAGCGATGGTCTCGCCCACCTTCTTGGCGGCGTCCTTGTTGCCGCCGTAGGCGCCGAAGTCCTTCTCCACGGAGGAAGCGGAAGCCAGGGTGGTTCCGTTCACGTCGTCGATGACCTGGGCGTAGATATGGCTCAGGCTGCGGAAGACGCACAGGCGGGGCCGCTCGGGCGTACCGGAGATCTTCCCGCGAACTCTCTTGTGGCGCTTCATGCGCTGCGCCTTGGTATCAGGTCTTTTGATCATTTCTGGTACACCTCCTTATTACTTACCCGTCTTGCCTTCCTTGCGGCGGACCACTTCGTCGGCATACTTGATGCCCTTGCCCTTGTAGGGCTCGGGGGGACGCTTTTTGCGGACGTCCGCGGCGAACTGGCCGACCTGCTGCTTATCCGGCCCATGGATGATGATCCGGTCCTGGGCGGGAACGTCGATGGTGATGCCGGGGACCTCGTCCACGGTCACCTGGTGGGAATACCCCAGGTTCATGATCAGCTGCTTGCCGGTCTTCTGGGCACGGTAGCCGACGCCGTTCACCTGGAGCTCCTTGCTGAATTCCTGGTGGGTGCCCACGACCATGTTGTTCAGCAGGCTGCGGGTCAGCCCGTGCAGGGCGCGGGTCTGGGGCTCGTCGTCCGGCCGCTCCACATGGAGCACGCCGTTTTCGAGCTTCAGAGTCATCATGGGGTTCACGTCACGCTCCAGGGTGCCCTTGGGTCCCTTCACGGTAACGTGATGTCCGTCGATCTTCACATCCACTCCCGCGGGAATGACGATGGGCTCTCTTCCGATTCTAGACATTGTTCCAGCCCTCCCTTACCACACGAAAGCCAGAACTTCGCCGCCGACATGCAGCTCTCTGGCCTTCTTGTCGGTCATGACGCCTCTGGAGGTGGAGATGATGGCAATGCCCAGGCCCTTCAGGACCTTGGGGAGCTCGGCGGCGCCGGCATACACCCGGAGACCGGGCTTGCTCACCCGGCGGAGGCCCTGGATGACCCGTTCCTTGCCGGTGTTGTACTTCAGCGCGACGCGAATGATGCCCTGGGTGCCGTCATCGATGATCTGGTAGTTTTTGATATACCCTTCCTGGAGAAGGATCTCGGCGATGGCCTTCTTCATGTTGGAGGCGGGGATATCCACAGAGTCGTGCTTGGCGGAGTTTGCGTTGCGGATTCTGGTGAGCATATCCGCAATGGGGTCCGTGATCTGCATGGATGGAGTTCCTCCTTGTTCAAAGTACAGGCGGTTTGGGCCTGTCAAAGCGGCAGGTATCGACAGACTGCCGACCTATGCCGCCGATGCGCGGTTGTTTCTGATGTTTCGGCGCGAAGCGCTTACCAGGAAGCCTTCTTGACGCCGGGGATCTGACCCTTGTAGGCCAGCTCGCGGAAGCAGATACGGCAGATGCCGTAGTTCCGCAGGTAGGCATGGGGCCGGCCGCAGATCTTGCACCGGTTGTACTTCCGGGTGGAGAACTTGGCGGGGGCCTGCTGCTTCAGTTTCAGAGAAAGCTTTGCCATATTCCCTTATCCTCCTCAAGCCTGGGTGGCGAAGGGGGCGCCCATGAGCTTCAGAAGCTCCCGGGCCTCCTCGTCGGTATTCGCGGTGGTCACGAAGATGATGTCCATGCCGCGGATCTTGTCGATCTTGTCATAGTCGATCTCGGGGAAGATCAGCTGCTCCTTGATGCCCAGGGCGTAGTTGCCGCGGCCGTCGAAGGAGTTGGGATTGATGCCCCGGAAGTCACGGACGCGGGGCAGGGCCACGTTCAGCAGACGGTCCAGGAACTCCCACATCCGGTCCTGACGCAGGGTGACCTTCACGCCCACGTTCATGCCCTCACGCACCTTGAAGTTGGCGACGCTCTTCCGGGCCTTGGTGACCACGGCCTTCTGGCCGGTGATGGCGGTGATATCCTTGACGACGGCCTCCAGGGCCTTGGCGTTGTCCCGGCAGTCCCCGCAGCCGCAGTTGACCACGATCTTCTCCAGACGGGGCACCTGCATGGGGCTGGAATAGGAAAACTTCTTCATGAGGGCGGGGGCCACCTCGGCGGTGTACTTATCTTTCAGTCTCGGCATAGCTCCAGCCTCCCTCAGATGATCTCGCCGCACTTCTTGCAGACGCGGGCCTTGGTGCCATCGTCCAGGAAGCGGAAGGCGGGTTTGGTGGGTTTATTGCACTTGGGGCAGACACGCATGACCTTGCAGGCATAGATGGGGGTCTCCATCTTCACAATGCCGCCCTCTTCGTTCTGCTTGCGGGGCTTCCTGTGCTTCATGGCCACGTTCACGCCCTCAACGATGACCTTGCCGGCCTTGGGAGAGCTGTGGAGCACCTTGCCCTGTTTGCCCTTGTCCTTGCCGGACAGGACGATGACGGTATCGCCTTTCTTGACGTTCATCTCTTTGCCCCTCCTCAGATTACTTCGGGCGCCAGGGACAGGATCTTCATGTAATCCTTATCCCGGAGCTCCCGGGCGACGGGCCCAAAGATACGGGTTCCCTTGGGGTTGGTATCGCCGGAAAGCAGGACCGCCGCGTTCTCGTCGAAGCGGACGTAGGTCCCGTCGGCGCGGCGCACGCCCTTGGCGCTGCGGACGATGACGGCCTTGACCACGTCGCCCTTCTTCACGCTGCCGCCGGGGGCGGCCTTCCGGACGGAGGCCACGATCACATCGCCGATGTTGCCGAACTTGCGCTTGGAGCCGCCCAGCACGCGGATGCACTTGAGCTCCTTGGCCCCGGTATTGTCAGCGACCTTCAGATAGGTTTCAGCTTGAATCATTGTCGGGCCTCCTTACTTCGCCTTCTCGATGATCTCAACGAGGCGCCATCTCTTGTCCTTGGACAGGGGGCGGGTCTCCATGACCTTCACCCGGTCCCCGATGCCGCATTCGTTCTTCTCATCGTGGGCTTTCAGCTTATAGGTGCGCTTGATGATCTTCTTGTACAGGGGGTGGGCGACCCGATCCTCGATGGCGACCACGATGGTCTTGTCCATCTTATCGGAAATGACGCGGCCCACTCTGGTCTTTCTGGAAGTAGTCCTTTCACTCATTGTTCGTCAGCCTCCTCACTGCTCAAGCTCTTTTTCGCGGAGCACAGTCTTGACACGGGCAATGTCCTTCTTTACATCCGCCAGCTTGAGAGGATTATCCAGCTGATTGGTGGCATGCTGCATGCGAAGCATAAACAGGTCCTTCTTCAGGTCCAGGAGCTTCGCGTTCAGCTCCTCCGCCGTCAGGTTGCGGATCTCATTTGCTTTCATCATTCTGCATCACCTTCCGCTTCCTCCCGCTTCAGCACCTTCGTGCGGATAGGGAGCTTGTGGCTCGCCAGACGAAGGGCCTCCTGGGCGGCGTCCTCGGGGACGCCTGCGATCTCGAACATTACTCTGCCGGGCTTAACGACGCTGACCCAGTATTCCGGGGAACCTTTACCGGAACCCATACGGGTCTCGGCGGGCTTCTGGGTGACGGGCTTGTCCGGGAAGATCTTGATCCAGACCTTGCCGCCGCGCTTCGTATAACGGGTCATGGCCACACGGGCCGCCTCGATCTGGTTGCTGGTGATCCACGCGGGCTCCAGAGCAACCAGGCCGTATTCACCGTAGGTCACGGTGTTTCCGCGGGTCGCCTTGCCGGTCATCCGGCCTCTCTGCTGCCTGCGGTACTTTACACGCTTGGGGATAAGCATCAGCCTGCTCCTCCTTCCCTGGGGGCACCGCTCTGGCCCTGAGGCGCGGGGCTGCCCTGGTTCGGCCGGCGGTCGCCGCTCGGCCGGTTGTTGTTGTAGCCGCCCTGGGGCCGGCTGCCGTAGCCGCCCTGGCCCTGAGGCCGGGAGCCGAAGCCGCCCTGGGGACGATTGCCGTAGCCGCCCTGGCCCTGGGGCCGGGAGCCGTAACCGCCCTGAGGACGATTGCCGTAGCCGCCCTGGCCGCCCTGCCGGTTGCCGTAGCCGCCGCGGCGGTCGTTCCGGCGGTCGCCCCGGCGATCGTTGCGCCGGTCGGTCCGGGTGGTATCCATGGTGCGGGGGGTGGAACGCAGGGTCTGGGAAATGACCTCACCCTTGTAGATCCACACCTTCACGCCCACGCGGCCGTAGGTGGTGGCCGCTTCCGCGAAGCCGTAGTCGATATCGGCCCGGAGGGTCTGCAGAGGAACGGTGCCCTCATGCGCGGACTCGGTGCGGGCGATCTCGGCGCCGCCGAGACGGCCGGAGCACATGACCTTGACGCCCCGGACGCCGGCCCGCATGGCGCGGCCGATGGCGTTCTTCATGGCCCGCCGGAAGCCGATGCGCTTCTCCAGCTGCTGGGCGATGTTCTCCGCCACCAGCTGGGCGCTGGTATCGGGGCTCTTGACCTCGACGATGCTCAGGCTCACGGGCTTGCCCAGCATCTTCTCCATGGTGAGACGGAGCTTCTCGATCTCCGTGCCGCCCCGGCCGATGACGATGCCGGGCCTGGAGCAATGGATATAAATCCGGATCCGGGCGCTGTCCCGCTCGATCTCGATGGTGGGAACGCCGGCGGAATAAAGGGTCTTCTTCAGGAACTTGCGGATCTTGTAATCTTCAACGATCAGATCCCCCACCCGCTCCTCGCGGGCATACCAGCGGGAATCCCAGTCCTTGATGACGCCGACGCGCAGCCCATGGGGATTAACTTTCTGTCCCATACTCTTACTCCTTCTCCTTCACAACGACGGTGATGTGCGACGTTCTCTTCAGGATCCTGGCGTAACCGCCCCGGGCCCGGGCCATGCCCCGCTTGAGGGTGGGACCGGCGTTGGCGTAGGTCTCAGAAACGTAGAGCTCGTCGGGGTTCATCTCATGATTGTTCTCCGCGTTGGCGCAGGCGCTCTTCAGGAGCTTCAGCAGGAGCTCGGAGGCCGCTTTCGGAGTCTGCATCAGGATCGCTTCCGCAGTCTTGGTGTCCTTCCCGCGGATCAGGTCGCAGACGATCTGCACCTTGCGGGGAGAGATGCGGGCATGGTGAAGTGTTGCTCTGGCTTCCATCTCTCTGCCTCCTTCTTACTTGCCCGCGGTCTTGCTGCCGGCGTGGCCGCGGAACGTGCGGGTGGGCGCAA
>Ga0310697_10005306_pt1 | contig 12499 bp, 8 predicted proteins | sample 172DNAGHGlowgp2_FD_203883 | JGI IMG/M metagenome (GOLD analysis project Ga0310697, IMG submission 203883) | Sheep rumen microbial communities from Palmerston North, Manawatu-Wanganui, New Zealand - 1728 DNA GHGlow gp2 (v2) (version 2) | ecosystem: Host-associated > Mammals > Digestive system >... | reverse complement strand
CGGAATACCCTTTTGACTGGGATAACATCCGTGATGTCTATGATGAAAGCAACACCGAAGAGGAACGCAAGGCCGTTGCTAATCTTGTTTATCTGGCGGGAGCCGCCGCCAAGACAAATTATAGCACGTCATCTTCGGCTACTTGGCACAAGATGATGTGGGGCTTTCAGCATTATCTGCATTTCTCACCCCGGTCACGCTATCACCACCGGCGTTTTTATTCCACTGCAGAATGGACGGAGATGCTCTGTCGGGAGCTTGAGGCACGGCGCCCTGTCATGTATAGTAGTTCGTCCACAACCGTTAATTCGACTTCGCTCAGAGCTCATATTTATGTGATTGATGGTCGTGATAATGATGGAAATTATCATTGTAACTATGGTAACTACGGAAGTAATCGCGACCAATTCACCAGCCTTAATTACATTAATATAAGAAATAGTACACCCCTTGGGTATGGTAGCTCTAACTACCAGCATTCTCAGTCGATGGCTACCAACCTCTATCCAGAAGATGGACTCACGGATGATGATTTCGACTATTTGCCTGTGGCACTTTCTTCTCCGATTGTGCTTGAAGTTGAAACCCAATCTGGAATTATAGCTATGAGAGACAAGGTTCAGGCCAGATTTACTTACTCTACTGTTTTCTTTGACAATGTTGTTCGTGGTAAACTGAGCCTTGGCTTCTATCTTAATGACGAGTTGGTGGCCCATACTAACGAAATAGATTTGAGTAAAGACAACACAACAATTCATCATTCCGTAAACAGCTCCTTCACATTGCCTCAAGATCTTGAAGATGGCGATTACGAGATGAGTATCATTTCCCGTGCCAATGGATCTACAATATGGTATCGCGGATGGAGTGATGCCCCAAACATTATTCCCGTGACGGTCAGAGGAGGGTTTTTCACATTCCATATGCCCGATTATCATTGTGGAGAAACTAATCTCTGCCTTGACGGAATGCCACAATTTATAGACTTGGAGAATCAAAGAGTTATAGCGTTCACCTTGCACAACCCTTCAACTAATAACTTCGAGAACGAACTGAAGGTATGCTTTGGTGATAAAACTCAGACATTGCTCACGTCCATTTACGACGGCCAGTCGGTGACATATCAGTTTGTCGTCGATACATCGACAGAGATAGAGGATATTTGCCTTTCTTATTACGAGACGAATAAAAAAGAGTGGATTTCATTATTAGATAATGGTGCATCACTTGATGATAAAAGCATCGGATCAACATCCCGTCATCTTTCTGTTTATTCCATCAACGGTCAATTGTTGAAACAATTCTCATTACCTGTCACTCAGCAAGAATACGACCGTGTTCTAAACCAATTGCCTAACGGACTCTACATCCTGAGTGATCAAAAAGGTGTTAGAAAGTACGTGAAAAGAACCAGAAACGGAAGAAATATGTGAGAAAAATAGGTGGGAATCATTGTAGTTCAGGAATTATTCGTAACTTTGTCGCCAGAAAACAAGAATTATCAAGCAAACATCAATGGAAAAGAATGAATTAGTAAGCAGCGTGGATCTGTATCGTGAAATCATCGATAGGGTAGTGAGTAAGCACGATTCGCCGTTCCAACGAATGATGCGTAAAGCAAAGGACATCGATCTTGACTACTTCGAAAAAGTCGCACATGGCGGTAATCGTTTGTCGGCAGAGTTGAACATGGAGCTAAAGGATTATGTCGTGGAAGAGTTCAGCCGTATGGCAGACGAGCTTTTCTCGAAAGAACTTGGCCGTCATATTATAGCAGATGTTTTAGAAGCGGCAGAAACCGTATTCCACGGCGAGCATAACAATGCTTATGTTGACTTTATTGATGACATCTCCCGATCGTTGACTTGGTATGTGGCCAATGAGATGGTGACGGCCGGTCAGCCTATGTTCTCGAATGACGAGGTGAGGAGGAAGTACAAGAGTGCCAAGAAAATCACGTTGGAGGAGTTCATCAAGGGCACCAATTACAAAGATGTGATAGACTTTTATACCGCTTTGATGGATAATACTTGGTGGGCGTGTCGTGTGGTGGCAGTGGACCGAACAAGGTGTTTCCTCACACAATTGGCAGATGACTTGAAGAATGAGAATAAATAGGAGGTTGGTGAACATACGTAATAATGTGTCGCCTTGAAGATAAAAAAGAAAATATAATGTGAAATGACATCTGACCGAAGAGTACTTATATTAGGTGATCATCCTATAGTCAACGATCTGACGCGTCAATATGTAGTGATGGCTGTAGCTGTTGAGCATCAGCCTGCTATGTTTGGCAATGATGTTAACATCAACGAATATAGTGAGTTGTGTTTGCTGACAAGTCCCTCAGGACATGACAAAATAGAAGAAGACAGTCGTGCCATTGACGTCCTCCTGCGTATAGCGGCTGACTATGATGTTACTGCGCATGATGGGCATCGCCTGCTTTGTCACCTCTTGCTGCAGAGCCATACGTCGTTGCACCTCCTTCAAGAAACGGATCTCTGCGATGCCATTCGCCAACAGATAGATGTATATCCCTTCACCCTGAACGATACATGGAGCCGCAGCATCGTGTTAGATTACGAGCCTATCACGCTTCAATCGGAGCGTATTGCACATCTGGTTGTCTTCGGCATGGGTGAAATAGCAGAGGCCGTGGCTATGAATGCAGCTCATGTTGCTCATTACCCTAACTTCACCCGTCAATCGAACCTGCGTACACGTATCACGATTATCGATGATGGTGCCGAGCTGGGATGTGAGAGATGGATCCAACGATATAAGGCGCTGTTCGATAACAGCTATTGGCGAATCGTCAAGCCTCAGGCAGAACAGGTGGTCTGTCAATTCCATCAGCCCGACTACGTTCGACGGGGGATGAAAGATTTTGTGGATGTCGAATGGGAATTCGTGGAAGCTTCGTCGTATCATAGAATGGTCCGAGAAAAGTTGGTTTTGTGGACGTCCAGCAAATCGCAGCAATTGTTGACTGTCGTGGTGGCACATGAGCAACAAGAGCAGAATTTGGACGAGGCTCAGCATTTACCGGAAAGCCTATATTCCTCGGATGTCCCGATATATGTGTATCTGCAGCATGCATCCCTGTTGCAACAGCTTGCCACGACCGAGAAGGGCTTACGCCCCTTCGGGATGACGGACCGTGGGTATGACGTGCGTCAGCCCATCGTTCAGATGGCAAAGACGGTGAACTATATCTATAATCTCTGCTATCGGGACAACGTGGAGAATTGGACTGGTCGCATCCGAAGTGCCGTAGAGGTTGACATAGAGGCTCGAGAAGCGATGTGGCAAAAGGTGAAGGCTGTGAAACGTATGTCCAATATCTACAATGCCATGTCGGTAGCTACAAAGATGCGCTCTATCGGGTTGAGGGATGACGAATGGGAACGGTTCTATGACATACCACAACAGGACATTGAGCTATTGGCCGAAGTCGAGCATAACCGATGGAGCGTAGAGGAACTCATCCTCGGATGGCGTCCCTGCACCGAAGAAGAGCAACAGGCGGTGGAAGCCGATGTCAGTCAAAAGGAGGAACTGAAAAAACGAAAGATCCATTACGATCTGCGTCCATACGATGATCTGCGTTCCGATGCTACAGGTAAGCCTGTGGCTCTCTATGACCTGTGCCTATGTTCGTGCTTGCCGCTGATTGCCAAAGCCTCGTCGGAGGAGAAAGGAGGTGAGTATGGCTGTTAAGAAGAGATATTTCTCACTGACCACCAAAGGCGGTAACAGCTTCCAACCTGATGGTCAATGCCTCAAGTTTACGGACAAGCTCGTCAACATCGGCGAGACAGCAGACTGTGATGTCCGATACGACAGTGGTGCATCGAAGCCTGAATATTTTGCCTCCATTATTCGTAATGACGATGACGAAAGTTGGCGCATCGTTCTTCGTTCTTCGCATACCGATATCCTCGTGGACGGAAAAGGCTCCATTGGCTATGCCTATCAATTGGAAAATGGCGATATCGTCCGTTTTGAAGGGCAAAGTCAGGCCTTGCAGTTCCACACTCATTTTGACGATAAGTATCAGGAGCCGGCAGTTCGCCATTCGCTGTGGCAGTGGATAGCCGCCGTCGCTTGTCTCCTTTTCATTGTCGCTTTCGTATGGTATTTCAATAGTCGTCCGACGGCAGCCATCAATGAGAAGGACATTGAGCCTTTCGAAGAATCGATATTCCTGGTGAAGGTGGATTCCGCACAGCTGAAACTTGTCACTCCGGATAGCGAGGAACTGTTGCGTCCGACAAAGTCATTGTCGGAGGACACCCCCACCGGAACAGCTTTCCTTACCTCTGATCACCTGTTGGTCACAGCCCGGCATTGTGTGGAATATTGGATAGGCAGCAATTTGGATCTCACCACAAAGGTCGCAGATCTGCCGAAGGATGACATCGTGCGTTGGGCCATCGATGCAGAGACGTTCAACCAGCGTTCACATGCTGATTCCACGATGCTCATCGATGTCTTTTTCAGTATCTACGATTTTTTGGGTGGGAAGCGTTACAGCTTCGCTTTGAGCGACAGTTGCGTACATGTCAACCGTTCGAAAGACGGTCTTTTCACATTGGCAGACTTCTCCCAAGACTACTATTGGCGCTCAATCCGACCATATTTCAGTGATAGCCAGATGGAATTGGGAGATATACTATGGATTGAAGGAATCCCTGATACCAGCCAGATAGAAATAGCCACTATTAAGGACTTGGAGCAGGTTAAGAAGGGACAACGCCTGATGATTTATGGCTATCCCATCACTGGAATGAGTGATCGCCGTGCGACCTTTGCTGAAGGGGTTATCAAGCATCCTGCATCGCCTGCGACAGAGAACCTTGTCTTTGAAGCTAATATCAATCACGGCTTCTCGGGTGGTCCTTTGTTCACGAGAACTGACCGTGGCGTGGCGGTTGTCGGTGTTGTCTCACGTGTTGACAGTATCAGCAGTGGTATTTACAAACGGGCAGTTCCTATAACAGAAATCAGCATAACAGAAGGAGGCCAGAATCATGAATAATCCCTTAAGACTATCGCAGATTGCGGGCTATTGTCCTGAAATTGTAATATGGAAGATGGTTAGTGACCTGTGTGATGCCATTCAGGGCAAAGAGTCCGGTTCCCGACTGATTACCCCAGACACCATTGTGGTGGATGGCGATATGTTCTACATTACCCCCTCCGACTCCGTAGATTCCATTTTCTTGCCTCCGGAATATGCAGAAGGAGCGGCTGTGTTGCCATCGCACCAGGTGTGGATGATCGGAGCTGCTATATACTATGCGTCATCCAACCGCATTCTCTTTGGCGGACATGGCAGTCGGTATCAGCGCGAATGTCCAAATGTCAGACTCCCGGCTCTTCAGAAAGTGCATCAGATGATTACACCTGTCATGCAGCGTTGCCTGCAATACGACCCGTCTAAACGTATTGAATCCAAGGAACTTAAAACTGTCGCGCAACGAGAATGGGAACGCTGTCGCCGTGAGCCGCGTCCCCAAACCGAGTTACCCAATGAAGTTATCCGTATAACCCCTCATGACCAGAAATGGCCAGAAGCAATGATTACCTTATGAAACATTACTATTTACTCTTTATCCTTTTTTGCTTGCCGTTTTCCAAAGGCTTTGCGCAAGACGATCCTCACCTCAACCGAATGGCGGGAGACATCAAATCTTTGCAGAAAAAGGCAGGTAATAAAGCCTTCCTCAATCAACTTGTACTCCGATGGTCTGAGTCATCGATGCCTAAAATCACGCTGATGGATGAAATCGGGCGCGACGCTAACGAATATAAGGGCGACGGAGCGAACAAATTCAGAATGAATCAACTCGTGACATTCGTCTATGATCGTCAGAATAGAGGCATGGTGTCAAAAGGCGACTATTTCAACAGCACCGAGAAGGGGATACATTATTCGGCCATCGAAAAGACGGTTAGCAAAGGAAAAACAGTGACCTATACGCTGAAGGGGCACTCCGGTACACAGGAATTCCTCTTCATCCCCTTCAATAAGAAGAGCAAGTACTCGGCCAAAGTCAACAATAGTGATGCACAGAAGAAGGACGATGGAGTGCAGTATGTTAGGCTGGCAAAGGTGAATAAGCAGGATGAGATACATCTGTCCATCACCTACGATCAGACCAATAGCGCAAAATATGAATCTTTCGTTATCTTAAATTATAACCGACAAGAGCCATGAGGAAAGGACTATTGATATGTGCGATTAGCCTGTTGGCGGTTTCGTTGATGGGGCAAGAGCGGCTGGAGCAGAAACTTGCGGCTTTGTTCGACGAGGCAGAGCAATGCTACCTTATGGATGATTACCAGCAACTGTACGATTGTATTGAACAATATGTTGATATTTTTGATGACAGAGAGCTGGCAGATGCCGATTCCGCTGACGTCTATCGTGCCTATTACTTTAAGATGTGTGGCTCGTATTATTATGGATGGGCAGAGGATTCGATTAAAGCCGGCTGGTCAGAGGATTATTATTTATATAGCCTGAGGATTTTCAAGCGCATGGTCACCAACTGGAATGTCTATGCGATGCATCGCAACGAAGTCACCTTGCATGAAGAATTGGCCCAGCTGTATTATAAGACGAAGGACTATGAAAAAGCGTTGGCGCATCTTGATACTGTATATATCTATTTAGATAACAAAAGTGATATCGCCTCTTTGCAACTTGAGTATTTCAATGTGGTTGCTCAGCGTGCCATCTGTAATGCCCGCTTAGGTCGGTTCCCGCTCGCCCTCGAACAAATAGAGGAGGCCTTAGGCTACTTCAAGCGTAACCATAAGGAAAACTACCACGAGACGCTGCGAAAGAAAGGGAAAATTCTGATGTTGCAGGCTGACAGGCTGGGCGCCAAGGATTTCAAGAAGGCGATAGACTGCTATCGTAAATATGTCGACGAACAATACACCGCCATAGACAAGCAGCTTGCAGGCATGAACAGCTCGCAACGGGCACAGTATTGGTTGGCCATTCACCAGTTCTTATACGACTGCTTTCGCTTGGGGAATCAGGCCCCCGATATGCTCTACGACCTTGCCCTATTTAGTAAGGGCTACCTCATCGCTTATGAAAACAACCACAAAAGCACACAGAAAAGTTGGAAACAGGTGAGACGGGAGCTTGGTCGTAAGGATTGTGCCATAGAATTTGTTCAGTATTTTGGACGTGATGAGGAGATGCGGATGGGGTGCCTTGTGCTCAAACACGACAGTAGTAAACCTCGTTTCATAGACCTCTTCGCTACAGACAGTTTACTGAATATACCCCTCACGCAGTATAATACCATAGGTGATGCCTTGTCATTGCCTACACCGGCTTTGAAGGACACGCTATATAGCGACCCCAGATTGCCAGCATATATCTGGTCTCCTCAGCTGATGGATGCCATAGGAGATGCCAAAAAGGTCTATTTTGCTGCCGACGGATTCATTCAGCAATGTGCTATAGAATATCTGATGCCTGATACAGGGAAAGTGTGCTATCGCATGTCATCAACGCGGAACATCCAGAAGCGTCATGATGCGCCCAAACTGCAGAATGCACTGATCTGTGGTGGCATCACCTATAATGAACGTGTTGAGACGGAGGAAAATGGGAATGACCCCATAGCCTATCGATTCCTTTCATCAAGCAATGCTCATATCTCCGAACTGCCAGATGCGCGCAAAGAGGTCGATTCCATTTACTTTTGCCGTAGTAATCCTCTTGATACGCTTTTGGTAGGCAGTGCAGCCACTGATGTCGCTTTCATCGATCTCTTAAAAAAAGGGTATGATGTTGTCCATTTGTCCACACATGGATTCTTCGGAGGACGTATAGGAATCTACAACGACATAAAGCCCCTTCGTGGTGACGAATCCATGTCAAAGAGTGGGCTGATCTTCGCCGGAGCTGCTAACAATCTTACGGACAAAAGCTTTGATGTGGAGCTCAGAGACGGCGTCCTATCCGGTGCCGAGATTGCGAAACTCGATTTCTCTGGAACTGAGCTCATCGTCTTGTCTGCTTGCGAGACTGGTTTAGGCCACCTTACTGCCGATGGTGTCTATGGTATTCAGCGTGCGCTCAAACAGGCTGGTGCTCAAGCCATGATTGTATCACTGTGGCGTGTTAATGATATCTCATGCAGTATGCTGATGCGTTTTTTCTACGAAGAACTGCAGCAACAGAAACAGCACGATATCCATGCCGCTTTCCTTAAGGCACGCTCTAGGTTGCAGCATGCGGAAGTACCATATTTCAGGTTCGATGTTCCTTCTTTCTCCATCGTTAAAGATAACATGAAATACGACACTCCGCATCATCTTAATCCCTTCATCATCATTGATGCCTATTAACAAAACACATACAACAATGAAAAAGCTGTTCATCTTCTTTTCCGTGCTGCTTACGGCAGGATTAACTTATGCACAACCTCCAAAAGGCAAGGCTGCGCAAGGTAAGGACCTACACGAACGTATGGCTGAACGCAAATTCCAGATTCTCGTCAAAAATGTGGATAAGGAACGTATCATACACGACAGTAACGAACGCTTCCTGGAACTCCAAGCCTCTGCCAACGACCGTGCCATAGGCGCTTTTGGCAGTCTGCTCTGGGGTGCCTATTCCAGTTCCATCATCCAGAAAACGGTCAACGCTACATCCAACCTCGTCAGTCTGGGCATCAACTATTTGACAGAAGCTGTCAAGAGTGACCGCGAGAAATGGTATCGTGCCGCACAAGAACAATGTCACTACAATCAGGTCCTTTCGTCTGAGACCAGTATCAATGACTTCTATGCGGCTCCGTCAACCAAAGGAGCTATGGATCCAGAGAACCTGAAATTCGAAGGATTCGGTTGCAAGAACTATATTGAACTGATCGATGAACCAGGGCAAGGCGTCAATGTGTTCTACATCTTCTGTAAGATGCGGCGTGACAGCTTAGGGCTAAGCCATATCGTCAATCACTCAAAGTTCCTCGTTGAAGTCGATACGTTGATCTTTGTGCCTCAGTATTGCAACTTGCCCAACGACCCGACAGGTAATCCTGACAACCGATTTAGTTTCGATAAACGAAGCAACCTAAAGATGACCCTTAAGGTACGACTCTATTCCTCGTGGATGAATCAGGCCACCATGATTACCAACGACGAACAACTCGGAGAATTCACCGTACATGTGAAGATAGACCGAAGCAAGATGAACGACAAGGGTGAGTTTATCTACGATAAGAATGACCCGGATTTCAATAGGTTGGTGAGCGTTGAGGGAGACAGCTACATCGTACCACGCAGCTACACCGGCACCACCGACGCTCAGCATTATAAGCCAACTTGGGGCACTGGACAATATCGAATGGAGATGGAGATCTCTGAGGATTGCGGCATCGTGGACAGCTACTACCAGATCCGTGAGTCCGGCAATGGACAGGAAGTGGCTTTTGCTGATGCCACACCAGGAAAAAAGAAATGGGACAAGGCAAAATGGAAGGCTGAGTGGAATGCCATGAATGTACGGCGTCATGGCGACTCCGTGTGGAAGAATATGTGGCAATGTATTGTGACGGCCTATAAGGGAACGAGTTGGACGGCAACCCTTATAGATCCGCTTACCACATCGCTCTACAGCTACGAGACCACAAAACTCAATGAAGCCTTCAGCGACCTGCGTGATAAAATCTTCCCTGAAGATTCCGATGCTTCACCGACTCCCGCTCCGGCGCTGAGCAGTGTGCCAACGACTAAAACAGGCAATAAATCCAACGGAGGAGGAAAACCTGCGGAAAGACCATAATCAACAATGCTCTACTTAAAAGAAGAAAATTTTATGAAAAAGATAGTTTCCTTATTTACATTTTTACTCACTGCTGTAGCCACCTTTGCGGCATCACCTGACGGTATATCAGAATCTCAGAACCAACAGATCCGTTTAGCTCAACGTAAGTTCCAACTTCTCGTCAGAGATGTGAAACGCGAGTCGATTATCACTGAGAGCAACGAACGATTCCTCGAGTTGCAGTCAGATGCGAAAGAACGTGCTTCACTTGGGAAAATTGGAAGCATGGCTTGGAAGGCATGTTCAAGCCCACTCATAGAGAAGGGTATAAGCATAGCGTCTAATCTGGGAAGCCTCGGAGCGAATTATCTGATGGATGCCGTTAAGGGTAAACGTGACAAATGGTATCGCACCGCTCAGGAGCAATGCCACTACCACCAAGTCCTCTCTTCAGAAAGCGACATTGATGACTTCTATGCTGCACCCTCTACGAAGGGGGCCATGGATCCAGAGAACCTGAAATTCGAAGGATTCGGATGTAAGAACTATATCGAACTCATCGATGAACCAGGACAAGGCGTCAATGTGTTCTACATCTTCTGCAAGATGCGCAGGGATAGCGTAGGCATCAAGCATATTGTCAATCATTCCAAATTCCTCATTGAGGTTGACACCTTGATGTTCATACCCCGATATTGCAACCTGCCCAATGATCCTTCGCGAGGAACCAAGAACCGTTTCAGTTTCGATAAACGTGATAACCTCACTATGACGCTCAATGTGCGCCTCTTCTCATCATGGATGAACCAAGCAACAATGATCACGGAAAACAAACAGCTTGGAGCGTTCACCGTTCGTGTAAAAATAGACAAGAGCAAGGTGAATGACAAGGGGGAGTTCATCTATGACAGAAACGATCCTGATTTTGAGAAACTCATCACCATTGAAGGGGACAGCTACATCGTACCGCGCAGCTATACCAGTACCACCGATGCACAGAACTATCAACCCTCGTGGGGTACCGGACAATATCGCATTGAGATGGAACTGTCCGAGGATTGCGACATCGTGGACAGTTACTATCAGATTCCTCCAACAGAAAAGCCTGAAGAACAGGCCGTCGCATCAAGCACCAAACGAAAAGTAGAATGGGATAAGGCTAAATGGCAGGAGGAATGGGACATGATGCAAGAAGGGCAGCAAAAAGAATCCGTGTGGAAAAGCATCTGGATGTGCATCGTAAACGTTTTCGACGAATACAACTGGACGGCGACTCTCACAGATCCTTTCACGACGTCACTATACCGTGATGAGGCTACGACGCTCGAAGATGACCTCTCCGGTCCCAGCGGCAAGACAACTAAAGAAGATACCGCAACCGCTATGGCGCCCGCCGCAGTACCATCTATTTCTACCTCGATTTTACCTTAATATTATGAAATCAACCATCTCCATATTCGTCTCAGGTTCCAAGAAGCTGAAGGAACACCGCTTAAGGCTCAAGGCCTTAGTGAACAATCTCAATGGCGAGAATCGTATGAAAGGGTATCCCGTTACCCTGAATATGTTTTCGTATGTCAACCTTGGTGACAATCAATCCGATTATGACGATTTTATTCAGAACAAGTCAGATATCGTTATATTCATCGTCGAGGACAGGATGGGAGAGAAAACAAAGGAGGAGTTCCTGTTGGCGGCTGAAGCACATAAGAAGAAAGGTAAGCCTAAGATATTTGTCTTCCTTCGTGAGTTTCAGGAAAGGACACCAGAGATTGGGGAGGTGGAACAGCTCATTAGCGAGAACTCTGACTCCTACTATGTTGATTATTCCAACCTGGAAGACCTGGAGTACAAAGTCAAGGAACGTTTGATGCAAGAAGTGGAAGAATGTGTTGCCAGTACAGTTGCGGCACCTAAGAAGAAAATGTATGCCCTGAAAGTGTGGGCCGTCATTTCCGCGTTGGCTATCGTATTCATGCTCTTCCGCTTGATTGGAAAATCTGACACCGTGACACTCTTGTTCATAGGAGGAGGTTCTGCCGTCAATTGTTTAGAGGAATATGACGATATTGGTGACGTTTACCAATACGACAACTCCATCTGCATTGCAGTGCCCACTAAAACCTCATGGCCCATCATCACCAGCGAGGTCATACATCAGCATGGCCTGCATAATTCCAGGAACACCAAACTCTTCTATCCCGTCTGTCTCTCTGCGATGAAAGCCGAAGAAACGGATTTCCTGAATATGAGCAACCATAACCAATTCGTGAGTAAGGGATCAGTTTTGGCATATCATCTCGGAGAGGACTATCTGGCTCTTTATGTCAAGAAGTCTTACCACAATCCTATCATTGAGGGCAAGGACACCATCAGCGTCCACGACCTGGCTGATTTCTTGCGAGATGTCTCAACGCAGCATCTTAGGATTTTTACGACTGAGGTGGGCAGTGGAACGCTTACCTATTACCAGAAGTATCTCACTCCCTATGATGTGATTATATCCAAGGAAACCCTTGGCGAACTGGTCGATAAGTTCACGGACTTGACTCCCAAGAGCAAGATTAGGGGTGATGAAACGCCTTATATCATGCTGGGCAGTCGTTATTATGTCGCTAAAGAGGTATATGAAGAGGGCGATTGCCGTTCCATCTGCATCGTAGATGACCAAGGGAAAACCATAGAGAAGTCCAT
>Ga0310697_10005303_pt1 | contig 12505 bp, 14 predicted proteins | sample 172DNAGHGlowgp2_FD_203883 | JGI IMG/M metagenome (GOLD analysis project Ga0310697, IMG submission 203883) | Sheep rumen microbial communities from Palmerston North, Manawatu-Wanganui, New Zealand - 1728 DNA GHGlow gp2 (v2) (version 2) | ecosystem: Host-associated > Mammals > Digestive system >... | reverse complement strand
AAGAAGTAGTTGAAGAAGGAACTGAAGATTTAAGTAAGAAAACTTTAACAGAATTAAAAGCAATGGCTAAAGCTTCTGGAATCAAAGGTTACTCAGCAATGAAAAAAGACGATTTAATTGCATCTTTAAGTGAATAATATAAACATTTATTAGAAAGAGGGATTGCACATGATAAGCGCAAGCTTAGTTAAAGAATTACGTGAACAAACTGGTGCTGGTATGATGGATTGCAAAAATGCTCTTAAAGAGACTGATGGTAATCTAGAAGCAGCTATCGATTGGTTACGTGAAAAAGGTATTGCTAAAGCTGGTAAAAAAGAAGCAAGAATTGCTGCTGAAGGTTTAGCAGATGTATTCATCAAAGGAAACAAAGCAGTTATCATTGAAATCAATGCTGAAACTGACTTCGTAAGTAAAAACGATGAATTCAAAGAATTAATTAAAAATGTTGGCGAAACAGTATTAAACAGTAAAGCCAAAACACTAGAAGAAGCTAATGAACTTCCATTCGGTGAAGGAACTATTAAAGATCTAATAGTTGATAAAACTGCAAAGATTGGTGAAAAATTAGACTTCCGTCGTGTTGCAGTAATTTCAAAGAAAAAAGATGAACATTTTGGTTCATACCTACATATGGGTGGAAAAATTGCAGTTGTAGCAGTTGTTAAAGGTGCTAATGAAGAAGTTGCTAAAGATGTAGCAATGCAAGCTGCAGCAATGAAGCCTAAATATGTATTCAGAGACGACGTTCCTGAAGAAGAAGTTGCAAGAGAAAAAGAAGTTCTAAAAGAACAAGCTATGAATGAAGGAAAACCTGCAGATATAGCTGAAAAAATGGTTGCTGGAAGACTAAACAAATTCTTTAAAGAAATTTGCTTAGCTGAACAAGCATTTATCAAAGATGGCGACATCGACGTAACTAAGTACGTAACTAACAATGGAGGAGAATTAGTTGGTTGCACTAGCTTCGTAGTAGGTGAAGGAATCGAAAAAAGACAAGATAACTTTGCTGAAGAAGTTATGGCTCAAATCAACGGATAATAAATTAGACACTTATTTAACAAGTGTCTTTTTTAATGACTAATAATTAACTCTATTCATGATATAATCAAATTAGGAAGTGATTCTATGAAACCCATAGGAAATAAAATAGTAAGAAGAATTTTATATACAGTATTATTTGCTGCTTTAATTGCTGGTTTTGTTTATTTAGGTGAAAAATATAAAGGCAATAGTGATGTTAAAGTATATACCATTGAAGACTACTATCCAGGAATAGATTCCAAAGTATTTGAAGTAATCAGCGGAGCTAAATTAATTAATGTCTTAAGAGACAAAGGAAACCATTTAATACTCATTGGTAGTAGTAAATCTGTTTATTCGCAACAATATATAAAGGAAATAAAAAGTATAGTTGAAGAAATAGGAATAGATAAAGTAATCTATTATGATTCTTATAGTGATAAATCTCAAAAGAACTCTAATTATTATGAAATAAGAAATCTATTAGAAGGACACTTAACAGAAACTGATGGAAGTAAGAGAAATCTTTTATCACCAAGTTTCTATATCATCAAAAATGGTGAAATAAAATATTACAATACTGAAACATCAGCAATGAAAAATACAGACAATCCTGAAAAATATTGGACAGAAAAAAAAGAAATAGAGTTTTCTTCTGAAATTTCATCAGCAATTAATAAATATTACATCAATTAGAAAAAAATATGCTATAATTAAATCGTTAGAGGAGAGATATTATGGATTTTGAAGAAGTAGAACTGGAAATGATGGCAGCCTTAGAAGTAATGGATAGCCGTTTGACTACTATTAGAGCAGGTAGAGCAAATCCTGCTATGGTAAATGGAATAATGGTGGACTATTATGGTGCCCCAACAGCCTTACAAAGTTTAGCAAATCTTACAGTACCTGAAGCTAGAACTTTAATGATCAAACCTTTTGATAAGAGTTGTGTTAAAGATATAGTTAAAGCTATTCAAGAAGCTAATTTAGGAATTAATCCAACTGATAACGGTGAAGCTGTTATCTTAACTGTTCCTCAATTAACAGAAGAACGTCGAAAAGAATATGTTAAACAAGCAAAACAAATTGCTGAAGATGCTAAAGTAGCACTTCGTAAAGTTCGTCAAGAAGCAAGAGAAGCTCTTGAAAAAGATGAATCTATCTCTGAAGATGAAGAAAAACGCATGCAAGATGAAATACAAGATTTAATTAATGAATACAACAAAAAAGTTGATGAAAAACTTTCTGAAAAAGAAGAAGAATTAATGAAAGTATAAGCAAACAATTATGTTTGCTTTTTTAAATGTCCTAAGATATAATAAAATCCTGTTTAGGGGGGATTGAGATGATAGAATTTAATCCATTAGAAGAAGTTGGAATCAAATATCGAAAAATAAAAATAAATCCTGATAAATATATCTTAATTCCCTGCGGTAAAGTAATAGGTTACAGTATGGGAGAAGACTATCTTTCAACAACTAATTATAAGATACCAGTTGATAAAAAAACTATCCAACATGAAAAATTCTTAATTGATGAAATAATTTCTGAAGCCGATCTTCAATACAAGTATAGTGTCTACGAAGTAGAAGAGATAGGTTTGTTAATAGATTATTACTACGAAGAAGAATTAGATTATATAATTATTGTTTCCACAGAAGGAGACCAAGTAAAAAAGCGAAAGATTAAAATTCCAAATATCAAAGATTTTGTAACGCAAGAACAGTTTAAAAGACAAAAAGACATACCATCAGTAGTTTTAAACGATGCTTCATTACAAGAACTATTAGAGACAAAAAACATTGAAGAATTAAAAGAAAAACTTAAAAGATTAAAACAATTAATTGAAAAATATATTGAAGCAGAAAAAGAAAGAGACGTTACTAAAATAACAGTTGAAAATGGAAAGATTACTGAAATAGATACAGATGCAAAAGTAGTAGAAAAATCTCCAGTAATTACACCAACTGTCACTCAATCAACAACTTCTACGCCATCTGTAGATTTTACAGTTCAAGGTTTGGAAAAATATTTAAAAGAAAGAATCTTTGGCCACGATGAAGGTATAAGAGTATTATCAACTAAACTTTATATGAATTATACTGCACAAGATAACGAAGAAAGAGAAAAAATTCTAATTGTTGGACCAACTGGTACCGGTAAAACAGAAACATTAAGAGTAGCATCAGAATACTTGAATTTACCATTTATTGATGGTAACGCCGTTAATCTAGTTCCAGAAGGTTATGTTGGAACATCAATAGAAAGTCTCTTATATTCCCTAATTCTTCAAGCTAAAGGAGACATTGCCCTTGCTGCTAGAGGTCTGGTTTTCCTTGATGAAATAGATAAGTTAGGAAACGCTAAAGATGAATTAAGAACAACGATGAAAGAAATACTATTAAAATATACTGAAGGTTCAATCTTTACATTTACAAGAGATAAAAAAAGCTATTCAATAGATACAAGATTACTAAATAAAGTATTTGCTGGTGCTTTTGATAGAATATTTGAAAAAGAAAAAAACCCATTGGGTTTTGGCATCGGTCAAATGACAACTAATAAAAAATTCACAACTGACGAACTAAAAGAAAGAATAAAAGCAAAAGAGTATTTTGGTTATGAATTATTAGATCGAATTGAAGAAGCAATCATCTATGAAGCATTAGAATACGAAACTAAAAAAAGAATACTTCTAGAATCAAAAATAAGTAAATTCTTAAAGAAAAAAGAAAGATATGAAAGACAATTTGGTATAAGCTTGATTGCTGAAGACAGTTATGTAGACGCTATCTTTGAAGCATTAGAAAAAAAGCGTGATTCTATTCGTTTACTAAACAATCTAGTAATAACAACATTAGATCCAGCAGAATATGCATTATGTACAAATCCAAATACACAAGGTAAAAGATTGATATTAACTCGAGATACTGTCGATAATCCTCATAATTTTACAATATTATAAGAAAACAAGGACAAATTTATAGTGTAATACTTGCAAAAAATGTAAAACTATTATATAATCTATTTGTCCTTGAGATATGACCTCGTAGCTCAGCTGGATAGAGCAATCGCCTTCTAAGCGATCGGTCGAGAGTTCGAATCTCCCCGGGGTCACCACTTAAAAATTTGTTCGAACATTTCGAACTTATAGATATATATCAATCAGAAATGATTGATTTTTTCTTTTGTAAAAAGGAATAGTTATAAATAATAAAAAAAATATATAATTGTGCTATAATCAAAACAGGAGGTAATTGAAATGGATATAATTACTATTATTGAACAATATATTGAACTAAGTGTTAGACATGATCGTTTAAACAATGCAATTCAAACTGAAGAAGACGGATATAATTATGCTAAAATTGAAGGCGATATGGCTTATTATGATAAAAACTATAAACTAGAAAGAATGTATAACGATTCTGCAAGAAATCATAGAGAAATGAAACAAAATGCTGAAAAAGAACTTTTACAAGTTCAACAACTTTTAGCCATTATCCATGCAACATATACTGAAACTGTTGAATCTCTTAGTGCTTCTCAACTAAATGAAGCTGCTATAACTTTATCAGTAAAAAAAGCCGAAGTTGAAAGAAGAGTAAATGAATTATCTCAACGAAGAGAATGGGCTAGATCAAAAGGAGATATTGCCTATAATGAACGTAATTTTAGTGAAGAACAAGAATATAACAGAATATCTTCAGAATGCTACCTAGAAATTAGAAAAATTGAACCAACTATCCATTATTATGAAGCATTTATTAATAACTTGAATTACCATGCCAGTAAAAAGGTTGATCAAGACTTTAGCCAAGGTGGACCAGGTATAAAATAAACCAATGTAATTATCATTTAATTAATAAATATAAGTAAAGCAGCGACTAATAAAGTCGTTTTTTTATCCTATGTTATTTACTAATTATCTTTTTTATATTATTATACTAATAGGTGACTAAAATGAATGCAAAGGCCAAGAAACTATTAAAATCATCATTAATAATTCTAATAATGATAGCATTTTTAAGTATAAATATAGTATATGCTGCTACTAAATCAAAAATCGGTTTTTGTGATTATGCAGGTGCACGAAGAACTTTAAAAATCATCGGTATCATGATTAGTATTGCAAAAGTAGTAGTTCCTTTATTAATTATTCTAACGCAAATGGTTTCTATGACAAAAATAGTAATCAGCGGAAAAGATGAAGATTTAAAAGAGAATTTTAAAATAATGGTAAAAAAAATAATTGCAGGTCTAGTTATCTTCTTTATTCCTGGAATAATTGATTATGCAGTAGATAATCTAGCTGGTTACGACGATAGTGGTTTTGCTCAATGTAGTAATTGCTTACTTGATACAAACCACTGTACTATCCCAACTTCAGATCCAGATTATTACGACGAAGACTAAAAAATAAGAGAAATCTTATTTTTTTTTAACAAATTTTCAAGAAAAAAAAGGAAATCAGACTTTGACGGAGTATATATAGGGTGAGGGGAGTAATAAATGAACAAGAAATATATAGTCCGTCAACAAGATATAAAAGATTGTGGTATTTGCTGTTTAGCGTCAATAATTAAGTACTATAAAGGCGAAATACCATTAGAAACATTAAGACTAGATACTAAAACAGATCGAAACGGAACAACAGCATATAATTTAATTCAAGCTGCTAGAAAATATGGTTTCACAGCAAAAGGAGAAAAGTTAAAGAAACTAAAAGATAATCTTCCTTTTCCTGTCATCGCCCATATAGTAACCAAATATGGTTTTAATCACTTTGTTGTAATCTATAAAATAACTAAAAATAACGTGTACTTAATGGATCCAAGTAAAGGTTATAAAAAGGAAAACTTAAGTGATTTTAAAAAACAATGGACTAACGTAATCCTAATTTTCAAGCCTTATAGAAAAATACCTTACAATAAACAAAAAAATAGTTTAAAATCATTATTCATTTCTGTCATAAAATTAGAAAATCCCTTAATTAAAGGTATTATTATAACTGATATTTGTATTACAATTCTATCCATTATTTTAAGTTACTATCTCCAATTCGTTCTCTCAGTACTAGAAACAAATTATAAAACTATAATCATCTTTTTTATCATCTTGTTCCTTGTTTTAAATATTTTTAAAATAACTTTTGACTATTATCGTAACAACTTGTCTATTTATTTAAATAAGAATATTGACATTGAAACAATACCTAGTTTCATCGCTCATATTTTTAAACTTCCCTTAAATGTTATCACCTCTAGAACTGGTGGAGAAATACTAACTAGAATTCAAGAAATGAATTCAATAAAGAATTTGTTTACCAAAATCCTAATAAGTATCTTCCTAGATATTTTTCTAATATTAGGTTCAAGTATATTTCTTTATCAAATAAGTAATAAATTATTTTTAATTCTTTGCATAATAACAATTACTTATATTCTAGTAGGAGTATTATCAAGTCCGATAATATATAAAAAGATAAACGATAATATTGATTTAGAAACCGAATTTAATTCTGAACTAACAGAAAATATTAATGGTATCGAATCAATAAAAAATTTAGACTATACAAACAACTCATTAAAAAGAATAAAAGACAAATACCTCAATTATGAAAATAGTATCTTTGAATTTAATAAATTTCAAAATACTTTATTGACCATTAAAAGTGTTATCAATAACTTAGGACAATTTTTAATTACTAGTTACGGGATTTTATTAATAATCGATAATAATCTAAATCTTTTATCATTAATAACTTTCAATTATCTATTGTCTTATTTTCTAGAACCAATAGAAAATATGGTAGATTTAATACCCGAGTACAATCTCATAAAACTTTCATTTATTAAAGCCTGTGAAACATTAAATATAGAAGAGGAGAAAGAGGGAAGTCTAGAAAACTTTATTAATGGCAATATAAGCTTTAATAATATTTCTTATAGTTATGACGATTGTCAAAATATATTAGAAAAAGTGAATTTAGAAATAATGAAAAATGATCATATAGTATTAAAAGGAAGCTCTGGCTGTGGGAAATCAACTTTATGTCAAATATTAAATGGCAATATAACTGATTATCAAGGGAATGTTACAATAGGTAGCGTCAATTTAAAAGATTATAGCAATAAAACTATAAAAAATAATATCTTATATGTTTCTCAAAGAGAGGAACTATTCAATGATAGTATTGAAAATAATATTCTTTTAAATCACAAAATAAGTAAAAACGAATTAAATGATATTCTAAAACTAACTGAAGTTAAAGATATCATAAATAAGAAAAAAACACGTTTAGAAACAATGATTTTCGATGGAGGATACAATCTTAGTGGTGGAGAAAGACAACGTATAATCCTCGCTAGATCATTAGTTAGAAAACCCCAAATATTAATATTAGATGAATCTTTAAACGAAATAGAGGAAGATCGTGAAGAAAGAATTTTAAAAAGGTTAAATGATTATTTGCCAAATACAACAATTATCTATATATCCCATAAAAGCAAGAATTATTTCAATAAAATAATAAAGATGGAAACTAAATATGGATAATATTAGTAAACTATATAACCAAAAACCAAAACCCAATATAGCAATATATCTTATCTTTTTTCTTTCGTTCATAATAGTTATTATATATTCGATAAAAGAATATACATATGATATCAAAGAATTATTAGTTATAAATGAGTGCTATGAAAAAGAATGCTTTCTAAAAACTACATTAAACTACAATGATCAAGAAATATTTACTAATAAATCATATATAAAATATAAGGATAAAAAATATGAAATAAAAGAAATAGAATATGGAGAACCATATTTATCAAATGAAATACCGGTAACAGATATAAGTATAAAAACAAATTTGGTAGAAGAAGCAAAGATCCTAAAAATAAAAGTCTATTATAACAAGCAAAGAATAATAAAAAAAATAAAAGAAAAAATTATAGAAAGGAATTAAAATGGAAAAAATTAATGATAACGAATTAAAAAACATTCATGGTGGATTGCTAAAAATAGTAGCAGCTAAAGCATTAATAAAGCTAGGAATAGGCTTATCCTTCTTAATTGGGATGGTAAATGGTTATCAAAATCCACTCCAATGTAACAATAAGTAATATGAAGAAAGAAGAATTAATTAAAGTAAAAGGTGGCAGTTTATTTTCAGCTCAAGCACTAAACGCAATTATAAGAGGAGTTAATGCTTTATACAATTTAGGAGTAGCATTAGGTTCAGCGATTAGAAGAGCTACTAAAAAGAAAGTATGCTATTAAAAAAAATGAAGATCTATATCTTCATTTTTTAAGTTTTTAGGCGTATTTTGCCTTGTAAAAAAATATATGTGGTGTTATAATCTTTAATAGTTAACGAAGGGAGGGGAAAAATTTGACTAAAGTTGTAGTGCAAAATGGCAACATTGATGCAGCTTTAAAGAAGTTTAAAGTAAAAGTTGCAAAAAGTGGAGTCCCTTCTAAGCTAAAAGAAAAAAAATGCTATGATAAACCTGGAGTTAAGAGAAGAAAAGCAAAAGAAGAAATGATTAGGAATTCTCGTAAACGTAGAAGAAACGATAGATAAGGTGGTTAAAATGGCATTAACAGAAGACGTAATTAAAGATATGACTGCAGCAATGAAGAACCAAGAAAAATTTGAATTATCAGTTCTTCGTATGTTGAAAAGCGCTCTTCAAATGGAAAAAATTAGCTTAAAGCATGATTTATCTGACGATGAAGCAACAGCAGTTGTAAAAAGACAAGTTAAACAAAGAAAAGACAGTATGTCTGAATATGAAAAATATGGTAAAACTGAAGAAGTAGATAAGCTTAAAAAAGAAATTGAAGTTTTATCAAAATACCTTCCTGAAGAAATATCTGAAGAACAAATTAATAAAGTTCTAGATGAGATTTTCGACGAACTAAAACCAGAAAGCATGAAAGACATGGGTCGTGTAATGAAAGAAGCAACATCTCGTTTAGGAGCTGGAGCTGATGGTTCATTAATTTCTAAACTTGTAAGAGAAAGACTAAGTTAGTAGAGATGATGTTAAATCATCTTTTTTTATGTAAGTAATAGAACACAAAGCAACACATATAAGTAAAATAGTTATTGTTGTAAAAATTATATAATTTAATCTTAGTAAAGCACAAAAAAAGAATAATATGTGAAGATACTCAGAGGCATCAAGAGGTTGAAATAGGCTCTTTTCCTTGTTATAATAATTCATATATTGAAAAATATACAACAGGGAGTGATGGTAAAATGAATAAAAAACATAATGGCTTAGTAGGTTTTTATAAATTTATTTTTTCATTAGTAATTGTTTTCTTCCATTCTACTGATTTTTATAAGAATATAGAAAATCCATTTTTTAAACACGGATACATTGGAGTTGAATTCTTTTTTTTAGTATCTGGTTACTATTTTGCTAAGTCAACATTAAAAGGTAGCTATTCAAAAGAAAAAATAGGCATAAATGATGTTCAAATGATATGGAAAAAATTAAAAAGTCTTATCCCTTATATCATTTGTGCTTATTTAGTTAGTATTTGCTGGGCAGTATATGAAAGACACTTTGGAACTGCGGATTTAATAAACTCAATTTGGAATCTATTACTAATTAAACAATTTGGTTTAAGAGGAGCACCTTTGTTGGCTCAATTGTGGTTCCTTTCAAGCATGTTGATAAGCATGTTCGCTCTATATCCTTTTGTAAAAAAATATAAAGAGAATTTTATTATGATAGGATCTTCTATTATAGTATTAGTTGGCTTAGGTTACCTAAATCATATTCAAGAAGGACTTAATATATCACATGAAACATGGTTATTTTTTTCAAGAGCAGGTACGGCAAGAGCTTTTGTTGAAATAAATCTTGGAATGATAATATATGTTGTAAATAAGCATCTAAAGGAAATAAAATATACTAATTTTTTTGCAACAATGATGACGATATTACAACATTTATTAATAATAATCGTTTTATTAATAGTTACATTCATCGACAATAGTCCAAAATATGATTATATTCTCTTGCTATTTATTACCATAGCAATTCAAATCATGGTAAGTGAAAAAACAAAAGATTTTAAATTATTTCAAAAAAAGTCAATTTATTATTTAGAAAAATTAAGTCTTCCAATTTTTATAAATCATAAAGTATTTACTGATATTATCCAAAATATTAATTACTTTGCTACTATAAACCCAATAATTCAAACTTTTATTGCTATAGGATTAACCATAGCAGTTTCAGTAATAGAAATGGAAATTATAAAAATATTCGAAAATAAAAATTTAAGTTCAAGAGTAAAAAAATTAATTGTTGCTGAATAAAAAGGAGAATATAATGAAGCCAATTGTATCTGTAATAGTTCCAGCGTATAATGCTGAAAAAACAATAAAGAAATGTATTGATAGCTTATTGAATCAAACTTTAAAAGAGATAGAAGTTATCGTTATTAACGATTGTAGTCAGGATAATACACTAAAAGAACTTAAGAAATATAGCAATAAAATAATTCTTATAGACAATGAGAAGAATAGTGGACCAGCTGCATCGCGAAATAAAGGATTAAACATCGCTCGAGGTAAGTATATAGGGTTCGTCGATTCTGATGATTACGTCGATGAAACAATGTATGAGAAAATGTCTTCATTTATGTCAGATGAAGTAGATTTAGTATGCTGTGGTAGATATAACGTAACTAAAAAAAGAACCGAAGAAATAATTAATAGATCTAAAGAAACCAATCCCCATAAATTTTCATCTACGTCTAACTATAATACGGACAAATTATTTAAAAAAGAAATAATTGATAAGCATCATTTAAGACTACCAGAGGATTTTGTATATGCTGAAGATTTTGCCTTTGGTATTAGATATAAATATTATGCAAGAAAAATGCATATCATTGAAGAACCTCTTTATTATTATATTTATGACCAAGAAGGATCAATCACGAATACATACGATGAAAACATTATAAAGATAATTCAAGTGTTGGAACAAATGTTGGAGTTCTTTAAAAAAAATAATTCATTTGATAAGTATGAAAAGGAATTAGTAACACTATGTGCTGGCTTTTACGTAAGAAGAACAAGAGAATTTAAAAACTATAATAATAAGGAGTTAAAAAAGAGTTATGTAAAAAAATTCTTAACGTTCTTTAAAAATAACTTCAAACATTACAAAAAAGAAGTTAATGGATTTAAGACTAAATACTATAGGTTTTACAGGTGCTCTTATCCATTAATGGTGATATTCATTAGTATTACTGAAAAGATGGCCAAAAAGCGGAACAAATAAAATATAGCAATAAAATATTGAAAGTTTTACTTGTATTTATAGCTAAAAAATTAATATGTATAGAGAAACTTATTTAACAGTAATATAATAATTAAGGAGTGATATTATGCAAAAAAAGTTTTCTGTTATTATTCCCATTTATAATGTAGAAGATTATATAGAAGAAACTATAAAATCAATAATAAATCAAACAATCGGTTTTGAAGATAATATTGAAATAATACTAATAAATGATGGTTCTCCTGATAACTCAGAGGAAATATGCTTAAAATACAAGAAAGAATATCCAAATAATATTAAATATCTAAAAAAAGAAAATGAAGGAGTATCCGTAGCAAGAAACAAAGGAATTGAACTTGCAAAAGGTGAATTTACAATATTTTTAGATAGTGATGATAAACTAAGTTCAAATACTTTTGAAGAAGTATATAAAAAGCATCAAGAAAATCCTGATATCAAAATATTTAGTTTTCGTATGAATTTTTTTGATGCCAAAAAAGGGCAACATCCTTTAAATTATAAGTATACAGAAGACAAAGTAATAAATATATTAGAAAATTATGAATATCCTCAATTAAGCTCAAGTTCAACAATAATAAAAACAGATTTACTAAAAAATTATAAATATGATAAAAATATAAAATACTCTGAAGATAATAAATTTATAAACGAAATATTATTTGATGAACAAAAAATGATGGTCCTTAATAAACCAATATACTATTATCGAAAAAGAAAAAACCGCTCTTCAGCAGTTCAAGGTTCAACTAGAAGTATAGACTGGTATTTAGTAACGCCAAAAAAAGTATATTCTTATTTATTTGCTTTATCAAAAAAGAAATTTGGGAAAGTTATAAAATATATTCAATATTTAGTGGCTTATGAAATGTCATGGAGGATTTCCTTCGATGATAATGGTACTTTAAATAAAAAAGAATTAAAAGAATATCAACAAGAATTGGACAAATTAATTGAAGACATTGACTCAGATATAATTATTAACCATCCAAATTTAAGTGATATTCAAAAACTATTCTTATTAAGAAAGAAAAAGGATGGAAAAGCAATTAAAGATTTTAAGAGTACTAGTAGAAAATTGGAATTATTTAAAATTGATCAAATATATCAAAGAGGGGATATGTTAGATTTTTATTGCCACATAGACA
>Ga0310697_10005301_pt1 | contig 12507 bp, 9 predicted proteins | sample 172DNAGHGlowgp2_FD_203883 | JGI IMG/M metagenome (GOLD analysis project Ga0310697, IMG submission 203883) | Sheep rumen microbial communities from Palmerston North, Manawatu-Wanganui, New Zealand - 1728 DNA GHGlow gp2 (v2) (version 2) | ecosystem: Host-associated > Mammals > Digestive system >... | reverse complement strand
TATTTTCCCTTAATGCTTTCAACCTCCATAAATCCGATTTCGATGTGATGGTGACCCCCATCCAAGCATTATCGGGAATGTCGTCAAGCTTTATTTTATTTGGGGCTTTAGTCAAATATATCCCCACAGTTCTTGGAGATTCCCTCAATAATTCGAACGACTTATCAATCCACTCCTTTTTCCATAGATACAAATCGGACATCCCCGTCAGAAAATATACTCCTGGCTTCCTTAATCTTTCTAATTTATGTAAATCCGCGATTGGATTAGTAAAATCATCTGTCAAATGGAATCTTTTCGCCACCGCTTTGGCGTAGCAGTACCTGCAGCCGATGTTGCAGCCGATGACCGCGTTGATGTTCTTAATCTTATCCTTAATGCTAATAACCATTCAATCACCCTGATATATTGTACTATATAGTACTAGTTTTGTCTACCGTTTTGCCCTTAATTGTTCAAGAAAAGTTTGGAAAACATCCAAAATTTGGTGGCCAATTTCCATATAATCGCAAAAAAGGTCTTAAACATCTTCCCCTAGAGGCCTATTAACAGGGATTAAGGTATATTCGTGCTTTTCGTGCTTTTTGTTAGTTAAATCGTGCTTTTCGTGCTTCTTACAAATAGCAGTCGATAAAATGAGCAAATAAAAAAGGACTACTTCACCTGAATTAAAGCAAAAATAAGCCTAAAACAAGCAAAATAGCCCTTAAAAATGAAAAAAGAACTGATATTTTTGGTATCAATTCTGTTGTTTCAATATGGTCGAGAAGACGGGATTCGAACCCGCGGCCTCTTGGTCCCGAACCAAGCGCGCTACCAAGCTGCGCTACTTCTCGATTAGAAGAAATTATCAAATAAGGAAATGCTTTCGTCCTCCTTAAGCCCATTAAGAACGCCTAATTCCTCTAAGTCCTTCATATTTGTCTGTGTTAATTGTGTTCTTCTCAAAAGATCTTCTTTGGAAGTGAAAGGACCATTCTTTCTCGCTTCTGGAACAGAATTCGCAGCGGCTTCACCGATACCATCTAAAGTGATGAATGGAGGAATAAGCTGTTTATTCTCTTTATCGACAATGAAATTGATGCCGTCGCTTTTATCTAAAGAAATGTTGGCAAAAGAATAGCCTCTTTGGCACATTTCAATCGCGATTTGCAGTGTTTTTAATATCTCTTCTTCTTTTGTAGAAAGCTTTTCACCTTTTGTTCTGCTCTTTAGTTTTAATTTATCTAAAGTGTTGATGATAGCGGCTTCGCCTTTGACCATAGAGAAAATATCGAACTGTTTACTACGGACAGAGAAGAATGTCGCATAGAATTCGAGAGGATAGTAAAGTTTAAAATAAGCGACACGAACCGCCATAATGACGTAAGCACACGCGTGTCCTTTAGGGAAGAGATATTCAATCTTGTTACAAGAATCGATATACCAATCAGGCACTCCTTTTGCCCTCATTAAAGCAATCTGTTCTTCATTTAAGAATTTATTCTTCTTACGAACAGTTTCCATGATGGAGAAGGAAATATTAGATGGTAATCCCGTTCTCATTAAATAAGTCATGATATCATCACGACATCCGATGACAGTTTGTAATGTCGCTGTTCCGTTTCTAATTAAATCTTCCGCGTTACCTGCCCACACACCAGTACCATGCGATAGACCAGAAATAACAACGAGATCAGTAAATGTCTTTGGTAAAGTTGTCTCCAATGTTCTTCTCGTATTCTCAGTACCGAATTCTGGAAGCGCCATCGCTCCTGTGCGGTTACCTAAATAATCTCTAGTCATCTTCAATGCTTTATTTGAAGAGAATAAGGATAAAACATCTTTATCATTAAACGGAATATCTTCAACTTTGACACCTGTTAAATCACACATCATCTTTAAAGCCATTGGGTCTAAGTGACCTAACATATCAAGCTTTAATAATGTGTCGTGAATCTTAGAGAAATCAAAATGTGTCGTTTGCCATTCATTTTCTAAATCATCAGCAGGATATTGAATTGGAGTGAATTCATAGATTTCATGCCCTTGTGGTAAAACAACAATACCACCTGGGTGTTGACCAGTTGTTCTTTTTACATCAATACACCCACTAGCGATATATGATAATTCCGCGTTTGTCGCTTCTTTGCTAACGATTTCTTTGGCTTTGTTCTCCACTTCTTTCATTGTAAGATTTTTATTCTTTGGATCTTTGAGAACTCTACCCATCGCGAGTTCTTCATAATAGCCACGAGCAAAACCATATGCGGTTTTATCTTTAACCGTTTCAATCGTGCCAGCACGGAAAACGTTGTGTTCGCCAACGATATCTTTGGTAAATTTATGAGCTTCAGCTTGGAAATCACGTGGGAAGTTCAAGTCGATATCAGGAACTTTATCAGCATTAAAGCCTAAGAATGTTTCAAAAGGAATGTTTTGACCATCACTTTTCATCTTATTTCCACATTCTGGACACATTCTATCTGGTAAATCATATCCGCTTAATATTTCAGGATGAGATTCTTTGCCCCATTCAAAATGCTTACATTTTGGACAAATATAATAAGGTGGAAGAGGATTAACTTCAGTGATACCCGCCATCGTAGCGACGAAAGATGAACCAACAGATCCACGGGAACCAACAATATATCCCGCATCATTAGTTCTTTTAACTAAGATATGGGCAATGTAATAAATAACCGCGTAACCACTAGAGATGATACCATCAAGCTCTCTTTCTAATCGGGCATTCACTTCTTCTGGAATGTTTTCCCCAAAAGTTTCATGTGCAGTCTTATAACAGATTTCTCTTAACTTTTCTTCACATCCTGGAATATCTGGAGTATGCAAAACATCGTTAGCAGCAGGAATTGTTTTTTCAATTTGATCAGCGATCATATTTGTATTAGTGACCACTATTTCATAAGCTTTTGCTTCATCTAAGAAGGAGAAACATTCAAGCATCTCTTCTGTCGTACGGAAATGTTGATCTGGACTTGGAGAATCTAGCATCTTGCCTTTGCCTGGATAAAGAGGATGTAAACCCTTACCAACAGCAGGCGCGGAAATATAGACGTCTCTAAATATCTTTTCTTTTGGAGTGAGATAATGGACATCACCAGTCGCGACAACGGGTTTACCGAGTTCATCAGCCGCTTCAATGATATCTTTGATATATTTTAAAACTTGCTCTTCAGTTAAGGCTCCACGATTAACAAGGTGAGAATAGTTACCAGGAGGTTGAACTTCGATATAATCATAGAACCTCATGACTTCTAAAAGTCTTTCTTTGCTTCCGGTTCTCGCCGTATCAAAAACTTCACCATTACAGCATGCGCTACCAATTAAGAGATTCTTTCTTAAACGATTGATTTCCTTACGTGGGGTATTTGGGTTTTTAGAAACGGTACCAAAATATTCGGTATGAGATAAGGAAACGAGTTCATATAAATCTCTTACACCCGCTTGGTTCTTCACTAATGCGATACAGTGAGAAGGTCTTACGTGTTTTAATGTTTCTTTTGGTGTTTCTAAAGTATCTAAATCAAGAACATCGTCAATATTGTGTTCATGAAGTCTATCAATAATTGGTTGCCAGACATCATTAAGAACACGGGCATCGTAATCAGCACGGTGAGCGTCATCTTCGCTGTAATTAATTTCCATATTCTTACATAACGCACCTAATGTGTGACGTCTAGATTCAGGGAACAAATAACGAGATAAAGCAAGTGTGTCAATGACCGAATTAGTCAATGAGTCAAAGCCATTATTTTTAAGCGCTTCTTGAAGGAATGTAAAATCGAATCGCGCGTTGTGTGTGACTAAAACACTATCGCCAATATAAGCTAAAATCTGAGGTAACGCTTCTTTAATTGTAGGTTTACCAACAAGCATCTCTTCCTTAATGCCAGTGAGTTCTGTAATCTCTTTAGGAAGAGGTATTTGCGGATTGATTAAAATATCGATGGAAGAAGCTACTAAGCCATCAACTACTTTTACCGCGCCAAATTCAATGATGCGATCATAACGCGAACTTAAACCTGTAGTTTCTAAGTCGAGAACGACATATGTTGCCTTTTTTAATGGGATTTTGCGAGGATTAAAGACGTATTTATTATCATCGACCATATAGAATTCGCATCCATAGATCATTTTAAAATCGTCCTTCATCACCGCGTTCTGTGCATCTGGGAAAGCTTGCACGACACCATGATCAGTCACCGCCATCGCTGTATGACCAAGGGCTTTCGCGTATTTAATATAGTCGGCCATCTGGGTGATGCCGTCTTGAGTAGACATATTAGAATGTAGGTGAAGCTCAACTCTCTTCACTTCTGCGTTATCCGCTTTGATTTCATCAGGTGGTAACATGTATAAATAATGCCCCTTCACCATGATTTCTTTATTGTATTCATCGCGGTACGAACATCCTTTAACACGGATATTGCTCTTAACTTTTAATCCCCCGATAAATTCTTTAGAAACCTGTTCAGTTTCATACATGCTGACTTTAATATTGCCACCCGCATCATCATGCACACCAATGGTTAATCTCGTTCTATCTTTAAATGTTTTTTCTTCCACCATAAAGATTGAACCAGAGAAATCGACATTGCCTGATTCTGGAGTGATATCGCTAATCTTTTCAACGAAGTGATAATTGCCTCTTTTGTTGCGGCGATTACGCTCTCTTTCTCTTTCCATTTCACGCTTATTCTCAAGCATCGTAGCCATAATCGCATCGCCAACTTCAATATTCATGCGACGATGTTCTTCTTCCATTTGTTGAATAACGTCGCCTTTTTCATTTTCCGCGTCGCCCATTCCTTCTTCATCGGAATCTTTAATAATCGCCTTTGCTTCTTTCTCCACGCTTTTAACTAAGGAACGAAGTTCTTTTTTAGAAATATTAACTGATTCAGCTTCTTCTACCACTCTTAGTTCTTCATTAAGGAAAAAGTCATAACCAAGGAAATAGAGGAAATCTTTAAAATCTTTAAGAGGATATTTATATTTATCCTGTTGTTCTTCGCTTGTAAAAACAAAGATCAAAGTATTCTCCTGTTTTTCATCAGGAATGATTTCCACTTCATTTGGCAAACGATAAATCGTTTGATACCAATCGTTAAATAAAGCGATGACGTTATCGTTATTTGGCTTTTCAATATAAGAAAATCTTAACGAATATTTATAATCAATATTGACGAGATGATCTTGTAATTCTCTAATTAATTCATATGTCCATGGGGTTTGTTTCACCACCATCATATTGAGTTTCTTAGGTTCAAATAGGTCATAAGAAAGAAGGTCGAAATCCATATCAAAACGATCGAGATTATTAATCCCAATGCTTGTTAGAAACCTCTTCATCTTATCTTTCATCAGAATAACCCTATTATATCTTTCACTAATATCAATGCGGCAAAGGCCATCAATAAGACGAGACCGACAATTGATACAACATTTTTAATCTTTTCTGGAATCTCTTTATGGGCCACCATCTCCACCACGAGAACGAGAATCTGCCAACCATCAAGGCCAGGGAATGGTAATAAGTTAACAATCGCTAAGTTAACAGAAATTAAGCCCCATACATATAAGAATTTTCCGATACCCATATCCGCAAGGATGGATGAAGTTTGTACACCGATAGAGACGATACCACCCACTTGTTTCCAGCTTTCTGCAGAAGTAAATAAAGAGCCTAAAGAACGAACAATTGCCCCTGCAGAATAACCGAAATCAGAGAAAGTATTCTTAAATGCATCGCCGATAGAGTTATATCTTTCCCAAATATAGAAAGATAAACCGCTATCTTCAAAAGACCATGTTTGGTCATCATTTAATTTCCTTCCCACCGTTAATTCATATTGAGCGAGATTCTCTTCTTTGGTTTTACCGTCCTCTCCTCTAGAGAGTTTTACAGTGGTAACCACAAAAGTTATCTCTTTAATCGTCGTGCTAGAAGCCACTATTTCCTTATTAAAATCAATACCATCATTGATTTTGGCTTGTTCAGAAGTCGAAAATTCATAGAAGCGAAGATTATTCGCGAACTGTCTTTGATTGAATGTGAGTTTATCCGTACTCACCACCGCCGCCACCTTTTCACTAGTTCCATCTTGATAGGATAATAAAGCTTCTCTATCTAAAAGATAGGCAGATGGCATAAAGATATTGCTGTCACCGGAATGAATTCTTGTATATTTATTCCAAGAACCTGCTTCCACACCGGCTTTGCTCGCTTGTGAATCTGGGGTGGCTTCAATCTGGAAACAAACCGAAGGTGAGGTTGCCTCTTCTTGATAATAGACGAAAGAACGCTGCAAACATGCAGCCTCAGAAATAAAGAAGATGATGAGAGCGAGAATACAGTTATTAAATACACCAGCGAAAAGGATGATAATTCTCTTCCATTTCTTGATGTGATCAAAACTGCGTGAAGGATCAACTGTCACTCCTTCCGGAAGTTCCACTCCTTCTTCATACATTGAAACATAACCACCGAGAGGAAAAGCTCTAATTGAGAAATATGTTTCGCCTTTCTTTCTCTTTCTATGGAAGATAGCTGGTCCGAAACCGATAGAGAATTCTAAGCAATATACATTAAAAGCTTTCGCCGTGGCTAAGTGACCTAGTTCATGGACAACGATTAAAACCGATAGGCAAAGGATGAATAAAACGATGTAACCAAGGACTGATAAAAACGCCATTAATATTCTCCTTTCTCGATAAGTTCTCTCACATATTTACGAGTTTTTTGATCAACTCTTAATAAAGTTTCATAATCTTTTGCTTTTTCATTATGATGTTCATTCATGCAGCGGTTGATGAGTGATTCAATTGCTAAAAAGGGAATTTCATCTTTTAGATAAGCATGAACAGCGACCTCATTAGAAGCATTGAATACCGCCCCATAAGTGCCGCCTTTTTCCATCACTGTTCGCGCATGATTAACAACTGGATAACGGTTGATATCGAAATCATGGAAATGGTATGGACCAAATTTATGATAATCATCGCTCACTTCGGTATCAAAAGGGATGTTACCTTCATATAAAGCAAAGCGAATTGGGTTACGCATATCTGGATATGACACTTCCGCGCGATATGTGCCATCTTTGTATTTCACTAATGAATGAATCATTGATTCATCATGGAGCAAAATAGAGATATGTTCATAATCATAACCAAATAAATAATAAGCTTCAATAACTTCAAAAGATTTGTTGACCATGCTCGCACAGTCGATAGTAATCTTTGGGCCCATTTTCCAAGTCGGATGTTTTAAAGCATCACTAGCTTTCACATCCACTAATTGGTCTCTATTTAATTTCCTAAAAGCTCCGCCTGAAGCAGTGATCACTAATTTATCAACATCTGTGTCTTTAACTTTTAAACATTTCCATAAGGCGGAATGCTCGCTATCAATAGGGAATAGTTCACCATGTCCTTTAGCTAATAAATCATTGATGATATCTCCACCAACGACTAAAGATTCTTTGTTTGCTAAAGCGAGTTTATAATTATTGGTTAATGAATAAATCGATGGATATAAACCCACAAACCCCACTAAAGCATTGACCACCATCTCCGCTTTGCAGTAATCGATGAGATTAATAAGTCCCTCATCACCAGAAAAGAATTTCACTAATGGATAATGCTTTTGATAATAATTGACTTTGTTTTTATCTTGAATGCATACCGCTTTAATCGATGGAAAATGAGAAAGAATCCCGTTTATCTTACGGGTTTTATGTCCAATTGATATACCAAATAGATTAAAATCTTGAGGATTTTTCTTAACGATATCTAATGTTTGATAACCAATTGAACCACTCGCTCCGAGAAGGACAATTGATTTACTCATAATAACGGATTGATCTCCCCATAACAGGCTGCTTCAACAATGATGATGAATAAGCCAGTCACTAATGCGGCAAAGATAATGGAATCGGCACGGTCAAGCACACCACCATGGCCAGGCATCAACTTACCGAAATCCTTTGTATCAAAATAGCGCTTCATCGCTGAGAATACGAAATCACCTAATGTGGCAAAAGGTGGAATAATAGCGGATAAAATGATGATGTTGTACCAGTGATTTAAATCAAAGATTGAAAATCCTTTAACCACCGGAAGAATTGGATATCCACATGCTGCTAAAACTAAACCGAATGTCGCAGATAAGACAGTAGAAATAATTAAACCGCCAAAGAATCCTGCCCAAGTCTTTTTAGGAGAGATGCGTGGGTTGATCTTTTTCTTACCAAATAACATGCCAGTGAAATATGCACCGATATCTGTGAAGAAAACAGCAATTAAGAAATAAATCATTAATAGCATGCTCACGAATGTATTATTCGTATTATAGAAGCCTTCACTAATACCCATTAAGTTAGCTGGATAAAATCTAATGAATGTTAAGCATTGGAAACCTAATGCTGTCAATAAACCAGTGGTAAATATAAAGGAGGCATCACGCACTGTGAAGTTCTCATCCCACATAATGATATAAAACAAGGCAAAAATGGATAACACTAATACTAAGAACGAAATATATAAAGAATCGAAATAGAAATAGATATGGCCTTCACCAACTGCGCCATAGGCAATTAAATTTCTAAAGATAGGCCAGAATGTTAAAGCAAACATCGCTAACCCTGTGCAGATATATAACCAGATTGAATATTTCTTTTTCGCACAGTGAACGATTTCATAAGAAGCAATGCCCACTAAAAGGATCATTTCAGCAAGGAATAACCAGTCTCCTAAAATAATCGCAGGAATGATTACAGCCAAACCCACAATCGCGGAAATGACTCTCGTTTTTAAAGAAGCCTTTGCTTCATCATTTAATTTGTTAATAGTTATGGTATTTCTTTCTCTGCTCATTCTTTTATCCCTCCAAATCTGCGGTCACGATTTTGATATTCATCGATACATTTTCTAAATTCTTCTTTTGTGAAATCCGGCCACGGAGTTTTCGGGAAAAGCATCTCAGCATAAACTAGTTGATACGGGAGATAATTGCTTGTTCTCTGTTCACCACTAGTTCTAATTAGTAAATCTACTGGCGGTAAACCTTTGGTATATAAATAATCATTGAAATTATCTTCGTTTAAGGAGTCGACATCTTTGCCATTAGTAACGTCTAATGCAAATTGTTTAGCGGCTCTAATAATTTCTGCTCGACCACCATAGTTAAGGCAAATGTTAAAAGTAAAATTAGGGCAATCTTTCGTTCTATCGATCGCTTCGTTAATCGTTTTCTGAGTCTTAATAGGTAAACGAGTAATGTCACCGCTGACGACTACTCTTGAACCATCTTTTAATAAACGATTGATTTCTTTTTTAAAGAAAACGTCCAAATATTTGAATAATTGACTGATTTCTGCTTTTGGGCGATTCCAATTTTCCGTTGAAAAAGCATATAAAGACATCACTTTGATGTCCTGCGCTAAGCATTCTTCATAAATGTCGATGATGCGGTCACAGCCAGCTTTATGTCCAGCAGTACGCGGAAGACCACGCGCTTTAGCCCATCTGCCATTACCATCCATGATGAAGGCAACATGAATTAATTTATTGTTTTTTGCCATATTAACGACATTATAACACCCTCCTTATAAATAAAAAAATACTAATAATTGAAAATTAGTATTTATAGAAAAAACCAACCGGTTCGGGTTGGTTCATAATTAGATTGACATGATTTCTTTTTCTTTTTCAGCGATGATGCCGTCGATTTTCTTTACTGCCTCATCAGTGACTTTTTGAATATCTTCTTCCACGCGCTTTTGATAATCTTCTGTCATCTCTTCATCGAGTTTGACGAGATCCATATATTCACGTCTGATATTTCTGATTGTCACTTTCGCTTCTTCGCCATATTTATGGGCTTGTTTAGAAACATCTCTTCTGCGATCTTCGGTCATCGCGGGGATATTAAGTCTCACGAGTTGACCTTCGTTGATTGGGTTAAGACCTAAATCAGAGGCATTGATTGCTGCAACGATGCTCTTCACATCATTTTTATCATAAGGTTTAATCAAGAGTTGTCTTGGTTCTGGAACTGTAATCGAAGAAATTTGATTGAGTGGGGTTGGAGAACCATAATAATCAACATTGATACCGTTAAGCATCGCGGCAGAAGCTCTGCCTGTTCTTAAAGTGGTCAATGATTGAACAAGTACTTCAATTGACTTGTTCATCTTATTTTGTGCGTCTAATGCGATTTCATCCATTATAGATTCCTCCCTACTGTAGTGCCGATATCTTCACCGTTTACTACTTTAATAATATTATCAAGGTTTTGCATGGAAAACACTCTTAGTTTTAAATCTGTGTTTTTAACGAGTTCAACAGCAGAGATATCCATGACTTGTAATTTTCTTTCAATCACTTCCTCATAAGAAATGGTTTTAAAGAATTTGGCGTCAGGATTAGTTCTTGGATCTTTATCATAGATACCTTCTACACCATTCTTTGCCATTAAGATCACTTCACAACCCGTTTCTAACGCTCTTGTGGAAGCAGCTGTATCTGTTGTGAAGAATGGTTTACCAATGCCTCCAGCAAAGAATAAGACATATCCTTCATCAAAAGCTTTTCTTGCATCCTCTTTATTATAGCTATAGCTCACGCCTTCAATTGGTGGAAGAGCGGTAAAGACTTTGGCTTTCAAGCCAATCGCCATTAAAGCATTAGCCATCGCAATACAGTTAATCGTTGTGGCTGTCATCCCCATGAAATCAGCAGGAATTTGATCGATGCCGAGTTCACCAGCGAGTTTGCCGCGGTATATGTTGCCGCCACCGATAACGATACCGACTTCTGTACCTTGGCTCACTAATTTTTTGATGAGGTTGGCTACTTCTTTAACCTTGCTAGCATCGATGGTTTGATGGTCATTCGCTAAAGCTTCACCTGATAATTTTAATAATATTCTTTTATACATAATAAGTAATAAAAAGAAGCACAAAGTGCTCCTTTATTTATTGATTTCCTTCATTACTTCGCTGGCGAAATCATCATGTCTTTTTTCAATGCCTTCACCAACTTGGTATCTCACGAAACATTTGATGCTCGCACCATTATCTTTGAGGACTTGGGCAACGTTCTTGCTATCATCCATTAAGTAAGATTGAGCAGCTAAAGTCATTTCAGAGAAATACTTGTTTAATTTGCCATCGAGAATCTTTTCTTGGAATTCTGCTGGTTTGCTAGCGAATTTTGGATCGTTCTTGCTGGCTTCTCTTTGGACATCTCTTTCGTGTGCTAAGACATCAGCAGGGACATCGCTAAGAGTTAAATATGATGGGTTATTAGCCGCGATGTGCATCGCTAAGCCTTTGGCTAATTCAGCACTACCGCCTTCTAAAATGAGAGCGACAGCAATCTTACCACCCATGTGGAGATAAGTACCGAATTCTTGGCCATCTTCTTTCTTGAGGATTTGATATCTTCTAAGATCGAATTTTTCACCCATTTTAACAGTGGCATCAGCAACTAAATCCTTAACGCCTTCTTTAGCAGCTTCTAAATCTGCGTAGTTATTGGCTAAGAGGTTTTTGCCGATGGCTTCAACGAAGTCATGGAATTGTTCACCTTTAGCGACGAAGTCTGTTTCACAGTTAACTTCTAAGATCACAACGCGATTACCGCATCCGCATGGAATAGTTAGTGCTAAACCTTCAGCAGCAATACGGTCAGCCTTTTTGGCAGCTTTAGCTAAGCCTTTTTCTCTTAACCAGTCAGTGGCTTTATCTAAGTCACAGTCGTTAGCGAGTAAGGCGCCTTTGCAGTCCATAAGACCAGCACCAGTACGATCACGTAATACTTTGATTAAATCGATTAATGAGTCAGCCATTATTCATTATCCGCCTTTTCTTCAGTGGCAGCTTCTTCTTTCTTGGCAGCTGGTTTCTTTGCAGGAGCTTTCTTTAATTGTTTTTCTTCTTCGGCAACAGCTTGGGCCTTATCTTCAGAAGCGGCTCTTAATTCTTGCTCTCTTTGGAATTGAGCAGCACGAGCAGCTCTTTCCGCTCTAATTCTTGCTAATTTCTCAGCATTTTCTTTATCTGTTTGTTTGATGACTTCTTTCATGGTGACATCTTCACCTTCATCTTTGCTATAAGCAACGACTGGTAAACCACCTTTAGCTTCAACGATGGCATCAGCGATAACCGCTAAGATTAAGGCGACACTACGAATCGCATCATCATTGGCTGGGATTGGATAGTCGAATAAATCTGGATCGGAGTTAGTATCGGCAATACCGAACACTGGGATTCCTAATTTCTTCGCTTCAAAGACAGCGTTATGTTCAATGTTTGGATCAACGACGAATAAAGCGTTTGGAACTTTTCTCATCTCTTTGATACCAGATAAGTTTTTGTTTAATTTTTCTTTTTCTTTTCTTAAACCAGCGGCTTCAGTCTTGGATAATAAGTCGAGTTCGCCTTCTTCTTCTCTTCTTTCGAGTTCATTTAAGTATCTGATACGACCTTGGATAGTCTT